>Ga0181538_10000438_pt1 | contig 48858 bp, 39 predicted proteins | sample PEATcosm2014_Bin_40_FD_119773 | JGI IMG/M metagenome (GOLD analysis project Ga0181538, IMG submission 119773) | Peatland microbial communities from MTU Mesocosm Facility, Houghton, MI, USA - PEATcosm2014_Bin23_30_metaG | ecosystem: Environmental > Terrestrial > Soil > Wetlands > Peat | place...
AGTCGTCGACCAGCGCCGCGCGGACAACCTGTCGCAAGCCATCAGCAAAAACGGCTCCGGGGATTTCGATTCCTTCTTGCTCCGGTACGCCGAGCCGTGTGATTTCTGCACCAATCGCAACCCTGACCAGGAATTCGGCTCTTCCCGAAGAGAATTGAACCTCCTCGTCACGCGCCACCACGGTCACGGCCCCCGGCTCGAATGATCGGACGATGTCGACCGCCAGACGTGATGGCACAAGCACCGACCCGTCCGTATCGCCCAGGACCTCGCAACGAGCCTCTATGACGAGATCTGGATCCGAACCGCACACGTCCAACTGCTGCCCGCGCAAGGCAAGCCGTAAGCCTACGATGCCGAAACTGGGTCCGGAACGAGCACTCGTGGCCCTCGCCGCGGTGACGAGGGTCTCGAGAAGTGTGTCACGATCGGCACGAAACTTCACGAGGGCTCTACTCCTTTCAAATTAGGATAAAAGACAATAGGAGTAGTAGAGGCTGGGGATTGTGGATAGTGCAGGTCTTCTCCTGCTCGGGAGGGTCCTAGCCTCAGCAGGGTTATCCTCCGATCACACAGGTCGTCGGCTGCGCCGGTTGACACCTGGGGAGGAACAAGCACGTAATCCACTGTTCTCAAGACGTTATCCACAGATCATAAACCGTTCTTGATCTGAATGCTGAGTTCGGTGACCTGGTCATATACTTGTCGACGCTCTTTCATGAGTGCAGAGATCTTCTCGACGGCGTGGATTACCGTGGTATGGTCACGGTCGCTGAATTCCCGTCCGATGGCGGGATAGCTGAAGTCAGTGAGTTCTCGGAACAGGTACATCGCGATCTGGCGAGCGATGACGAGCGGACGCCGTCGGCTGGGGCCGATGAGCTCATCGATGCTGAAGCCGAAATGGCGAGCACTGATCTCAATGATCTGGTGGGCAGTGATCTGGCGAGGCTGGCTGGAGCCGACGAAGTCCGCCAGGACGGACTCGGCGAGCTCACGGGTGAGTAGTTGGCGGTTCAGACTGGCGTAGGCCGTCACGCGAATGAGCGCGCCTTCGAGCTCACGAATGTTCTCTTTGACCTTGGTAGCAATGAAGTCGAGCACGTCGTCACCGACGACGGCGTGCTCGTGCTCGGCCTTGGTACGCAGGATCGCGATTCGCGTCTCAAGTTCAGGTGGTTGGATGTCGGTGGTGAGGCCTGACAACAGCCTGCTGCGGAGACGATCCTCCAAAGTCGCGATCGCGCGCGGTGCGCGATCGGACGTGAGAACGATCTGCTTGGAAGAGCCGTACAAGGAATTGAACGTGTGGAAGAGCTCCTCCTGCAGTGACTCCTTCTTGTCCATGAACTGGACGTCGTCGATGAGCAGCAAGTCGCATTCGCGATATCGCCTGCGGAAGGCCCCCATGTCGTCCTTGGCGCGAAGTGTTTCCACGAACTCGTTCATGAAGGTCTCAGTCGACACGTAACGGACCCTCATCCTCGCAAAGTTCTCGCGTACATAGTTGCCTACAGCCTGCAGCAGGTGTGTCTTGCCCAAACCCGCGGCTCCGTACACGAACAGGGGGTTGTACGAGCGAGCAGGTGCTTCGGCCACCGACAGCGCGGCGGCATGTGCGAAACGATTAGAAGGCCCGGTGACAAAGGTGTCGAAGGTGTACTTCGGGTTGAGCGGAACGTCATCAGCAGCTGACGCGTGTCTGACCCGCGCCGGGACAGCCTGTCCGTTGTGTGCCACAGGGCTGGAGGGTGCCGGCTCGACTGGATTGTGCAGAGCTTCATCCTTGCTCAGCACGAGCTCTTCTGGCCCAGGGTCGTCGATCTGCACGTCGAAACGGAATTGGACCTCCTTGCCCGAGGTGTCGAGAAGGGCATCATGGACAAGGCCATGGAAGCGACCTTCCAGCCGGTCACGGACAACGCCACTTGGTACGGCGAGGACCAGGGTTCCGTTCGCGACTGCCACTGGTCGGATCGCGGAGAACCACGCGCGCCAAGTTGCCTCAGACACCTGCGAACGCAGGGAGTCCGAACAGTCATTCCACAGTTGTTGTGCTTCTGTCACCAGCTCGAGGCCCTCCGGTCGAGAAGTTCTCCACACCAGCATCCACAGGTGTGGACGGCGGGGCGAGCACGCAGGGTGTGCCCGAATCGTACAACGCCAGTGCGGTGCCTGCCGAAGGGCTGCTGCTTGGCCCCGAGGCGGATCGTGCGCTAAATTGCCTGGGCCGGTCCCTGCCGTCTGGTGGACTTGTGTTTTCGCGCGCCAGTTGCAGTGCTCATGTCGGCGGAGCGACTACACGTGCTTCACTGGCCCACCGCCGCGTCTGGAGACATTCCCAGACGCGCGGCACCGGAACGACGAATCGAGGCTGAGATGAAGCAGACGTTCCAACCCAACACCCGCAAGAGAGCGAGAAGGCACGGCTTTCGCCATCGGATGTCCACGCGCGCGGGCCGTGCAGTCATCAAGGCGCGCCGCCGCCGCGGACGTGTCCGGCTGTCGGCTTGAATGACCCTGCGGCACCGGTTCGACTCCCGACGACAATGGGCACTGGACTGCCAGTTCTTGATGCAGAGCCTCATGTGCCGCGCCCGCGCCCGGTTCGTGGCCGAAGGGCGTTCGCTGAGCTGCGTGGCTCGAAGCGACGGGTCCGGTCGGGTCCGGTAAGGGTACAGTTCGTACCAGCACAGAAGACTGACGGGGCGCGGCGAGTCGCATTCGCGGTACCCCGTAAGGTGGGAACCGCAGTCGAGCGCAATCGCTGTCGTCGTCGGTTGCGCGCAGTCGTGGTTGAGGTCACGGCGTCAATTCCTGCGGGGACATACCTCGTGGGCATTGACCATGAGGTTCGCGACCTTCCGTTCCAGGAGCTGAGGGCAAGAGTGATCGAAGCAATGCAGCGAGCGGGCCAGGTGGGCGCTCGATGACCAATGTCAGGTCTGAGCCGACCGCGTCCGCCAGGGCACTGCTCCTGTGCTTGCACGCCTACCAGGCACTGCGCGCGGGCCGACCGTCGCCATGCCGCCATGTTCCCTCCTGCTCGGCTTATGCCATAGAGGCCGTCGAGCTGCACGGTCCTGTTCGGGGAACCTGGTTGGCGATCAAGCGCGTCGCCCGATGTCGCCCGTTCGGCAGCCGGGGCTTCGATCCGGTTCCGAGCTGAGGCCCGACATGCTCTCTGCTACCACACACACGGCGAAAGCAGGCACTTCCATCCTCGGAACGGCCCTGCACCCGATCTTTGTTCTCATCGGCTACGTACTCGCGTTCTTCTACGGCCTGGTCCCCAATTACGCGGTAGCGATCGCTCTGCTGACCATCGTGGTGATGATCGTCGTCTTCCCCCTGACGCGAGCCAGCGCCCGTTCCATGATGCGGATGCAGCTTCTGGCGCCGGAGATGAAGAAGATCCAGACGCGTTACAAGGCAAAGCCCGGGATGCCCGTGGCAGAGCGTCAAGAACTGCGTCAGAAGATGAACGAGGAGGTGATGGCGCTTTATCGCGAGAACGGAGTGAACCCGACCGGTGGCTGCCTGCCGATGTTCCTCCAGTTCCCGATCCTGATTGTTCTCTACGATGTCGTTCGGGGCCTCGCGAAGACGGCGGACCTGCTCAACTCAAAGGGACAGAAGATCTACGTCGACGGCAAGCTGCGCGTCGTGGCGACACCGCAGAACATCCCGAAGACGAGCCGGATGTACCGCGACCTCGTCTCGGCCCATGGCCAGATGCACGCCCTTGGCATAAACCTCGCGGATTCGGTTCGCACGCACCAGCCGCATGTCGTGGATGTCATCCCCTACGCGTTGCTGGTGCTGATAGCAGTGGGCCTCCAGTACGTGTCGATCTGGCAGGTCACGACGCGTAACCCCGCCGCCGCTGCTGCGAACCAGCAGATGCAGCAGATGCAGAAGTACATGCCGCTCATCTTCCTCGTGATCTACATCGCGCTCCCTGCCGGTGTCGGTGTCTACTTCATCGTTTCGAGCCTGTTCCGTGTCGCGCAGCAGGAGTGGATGTACAAGCATGATCCGACGATCGTTGGCGCCATCGAAGAGCTCACCAAACGCAGGCACGCGGACACACCCGTTCCCAGCGTGGGCACAGGCGACGCCGGGGGTCCTCGCAGGACCGGTGGAGGACCTCGGGACGCTGCAAGCGGTGGAGGTTTCCTCGCCCGGATGCGCGACGCGGCCGGAGGTGCCAGCTCGTCCCGACCGGCGATCGAGGAAACCCAGAGGTCCGCTCCGAGGCCAAGGTCCGTTGGGACGAGTGGATCCAAGCGCGGCACGGCGAATGGCTCGAAGCCGCCGATGAACCAGAACGGCTCGAGGAGTGGGTCGGCCGCGAAGAAGCCGAATCAACAGCGGGCATCCGGTTCTGCCCGCTCAGGCGGTGGGACGAAGTCACAGCCTCGTTCGAGGGACAAGCGACCGCGAAGGGGCCGATAGCCCGTGGAATGGGTCGAAATGACCGGTAGAACAGTGCAGGAAGCTGTCGAGGCGGCACTTGACCAGCTAGGCGTAGCCGAGACGGACGCTGAGATCGTCGTGGTGGAAGAGCCGAAATCGGGGATGTTCGGTTTTCGGAGAACTGGTGCGAGGATCAGAGCGCGGGTGCGCCCGGTTCAGCCCCGGGCGAAACGACCCTCACGCCGGCCGCAGGCTGCCACGGTTGGTGGCGAGCGCGGGCGCCGGCGACAAGCCGGCCGTCCCGAGAGCCCGGCCCGCAAGTCGGCCGAGAGAGTCGAGAGCGATGAGGACCGCGTGGCCACCGCGGGTTCTGTTCCAGGAACAACCCGCGACCGGACCCGCCAGGGTCACGGGTCCGGTCAGAACGGTTCGCGAACACCACGTGCCCGGCCCGCGCAACAAGACGCGGAAGATGCGGGTGCGAATGCCGACCTCGGTGGCACTTCGACAGCAGGTGCTCGACAACGCTCGCGCTCGCGAAGACGCGGAGGCCGGGGACGACTTGCTAGCAGCTCAGAGGGAATCGCCGTGGAAGCTTCGAGTGAAGCCGGTCGTGACCCTGGATTGTCTAAGGAGGCGCAGATGAGCATCGAGACCCAGCAGGAGCTCGCAACTGACTTCGTCAGGGAGATCGTCGCCCGGTTCGGGCTCGACGCCACAACGAGTGCGCGTCGAACCGATGATGACGGCATCTACATCAGCGTGGACGGGGACAACCTCGGGCTCTTGGTCGGCCCGAGGGGTGCGACGGTTGAGGCTTTGCAAGAGTTGACTAGGACGGTCGTCCAAAGGCACACCGAGGAGCACACGAGCAGGATTGTCGTGGACGTCGGCGGCTACCGTGAGCGCCGGGCTGCAGCGCTGCGCCAATTCGCGCGAGAGGCCGCTGCTGATGTGCTACGAACCGGCGTCTCCGAGGCACTCGAGCCGATGTCGCCATCAGACCGGAAGGTAGTTCACGACACGGTCAACGACATTGAGGGGTTGGAGACCGCCTCTGAGGGGGTAGAGCCGCGCCGCTACGTCATCATCCGTCCAGCCTCGGCGTCCTCGGCCCAGGAATCCTCCGTCATCTCGACGGAGGAGGATGGCGACCGATCTTCCGAGGCTGCCGATCTGGGCTGAACGGCACGAATGGAGCCTGCACCCGGATCTTGGCCAAGGAAAGATCTGACTTATGGCGTGGTCGGGAGCTTACGATCGCCTTGAGAAGGTGCTCACCGAGGCGCGACGGCGGTCACTAATCGGCAAGCTGCCTTTCGCCGTGCAAAGGGCGCATTCGGAGGGGTTCCTGCGAGCTCTTTCGCTCGAAGTCGTGAACGGCCCCGTTCTCGAGCTCGGATCTGGTGGCGGGCTGCCCGGCCTTGTGCTTGCTGTCGAAGACCAGGAGCTTCGTCTCGTCCTGGTCGACTCGGCGCGACGTTCTGCCGACTTCCTGCGCTGGGCCGTTGAGGAGCTCCAGCTATCAGCGCGAGTGGAAGTCGTCAATGTTCGGGCCGAACGGCTCGGGCGAGACGATAACTACCGGGGAAGCTTCGCGGCGGTTGTGGCGAGAAGCTTCGGTCCTCCCGCCGTGACAGCCGAGTGCGCGGCACCGCTCCTCCGGGTCGGGGGCAGACTGGTGGTATCCGAACCCCCCGCCCAGGATCTCTGCGCCGCTGCCGGCATGAAGGAGATGAGCTCGACAGCGGATCGGTGGCCAGTGGAGGGGTGTGCGAAGCTCGGACTGGCACCGGAGCTCGGACTACGGGAGACATTCGGGTTTGCCGTGCTCCGACAGGTATGCCCCTGTTCGGAACGCTACCCTCGCCGGCCGGGGATCCCAGCGAAGCGACCGCTCTTTCCTTGATTGCCGCTGCCGAAGTTCACGCCTCGATAATGTAGGCCCGATGGCACCGCCGGGCTTCGAGCTTGTCTGCGAGATCGAGCCCCCTACTCGGCCGGACCTCAAGCACGTCAGGCACCAGATCGGAGTCCTGAGCTCGATTGCCGGGACATTTCTCATCCCGGACAACCACATCGGTCGAGCAACGGTCTCAAGTGTCGCGGTCGCACACGAAGTCGAGGCAATGGGCGGCCGCTCTATCGCCTGCTTGAATGCGAGAGACCGCAACCTGCTCGGGTTCCAGCGGGATCTGCTGACGGCCGCAGCGTACGGAGTGGATCAGTTCCTCCTGGTCCGCGGCGACGAACCGCGAACAGGCGGCCGCACCAGCGAGCTCACCGTCCGGACGATGCTGGCCGAGGCCCGGGTGTTCGAAGGCACTGCGGGATTCTCCGGGGCCAGGAAGTTGCGTCTGGGCGCGGTCGTCGGCTTCGGCGAGCTGCCTGATTGGAAACGGGAAGCCGACTTCCTGTTCGTGCAGGTCGGCTTCTCGCCCGAAGCGTTGTTGCGCTGGAGCGAACGAGAGCAACCACAGATGGCCGTGTATGCGGGTGTCATTGTCTTGGCGAGTTCCGCAATGGCGCGCAACTTGGCCAGGACGATTCCTGACATAGACATTCCCAGTGAGCTCGTCGAGCAAGTGGATCGGGATCCGAAGGCGGGAATCGAGGCCGCTTGCGATCTGGTGCTGGCGATCCAGGACCTCAAGATCTTCCAAGGTGTGCACTTGATCCCTGTCTCTTGTTATCGTTCGGTCGCTGCCCGGCTCGAGCAGCTGCTCGGCGGGCCGTAGCTGAATCATGGTGTCAGAGCGCGACTCTGCCGACAGTCATCGAGTCGTGTCGAGGCTCGCGCGTTATGCTCCCGTTGAGCCCATCCTGCCCGCCCAGCACGACGGTCTTTCAGTCGTTCGGCTCGCAGATGTTTCACGTGGAACAGATTTCCTCGAACCGAAGGTGCGATGAACGACCAAGAGGATCAAGACGGGAAAGAAGAGATCGAGCCCGGGAATCCGACGGCCGACGCGCCTGTGCGATCCGAGCTTTCAGAACCGACCGGTCGGGCACAGGTCGTACGCAAGCAGCCCACGGAGCAATCCGTGCGAGCGCTACCGAGAGTGATCGCAGTGGCCAACCAGAAGGGAGGCGTCGGCAAGACGACGACCACAGTGAACCTTGGTGCTGCCCTCGCCGATCTCGGCTACCGGGTGCTGATCGTCGATCTTGACCCGCAGGGCAACGCCACGACCGGGCTTGGGATCGAGGCTCGGAACTTTGATTTCTCGATGTATGACGTCCTTCTTCACGATGTCGCACTCGAAGATTGTGTCGAGCCGACGAACATCAAGAACCTGTTCCTGGCGCCGGCAACCATCGATCTAGCCGGAGCGGAGATCGAGCTGGTTTCGGCGTTCAGCAGAGAGCTTCGGCTGAAGCGAGTGCTCGCCCCTATCCGGGAGGACTTCGGTTACATCTTGATCGACTGCCCGCCCTCCTTGGGGCTCATCACGGTCAACGCCCTTGCTGCGGCGAGCGAGGTGCTCGTGCCGATTCAGTGCGAGTACTACGCCTTGGAGGGCGTTGGTCAGCTGCTCAGGAACGTCGAGCTCGTCAGATGCAACCTGAACCCCGAGCTAGAGGTTTCGGCCATGGTATTGACGATGTACGACTCGCGGACGAGATTGGCCGATCACGTCGTCGCGGAGGTTCGCACCCATTTCGGTGATGCGGTCTGCAAGAACGTGATTCCTCGGACGGTTCGGATCTCGGAGTCGCCGTCGTTCGGCGAGCCGATCACAATCCATTCGCCCTCGTCAAGAGGTGCCATTGCCTATCGCGAACTCGCGAAGGAGGTCAGTGGTGGTCAGGCGTAGCGGTCTGGGCAAGGGGCTGGGGGCGCTCATCCCGCCGTCACCGGGTACCGCCACCGGTTCCATGCTCCGTGATGTGCCGCTTTCCCATATTCGTCCCAACCCGTTCCAGCCTCGCAACCAGTTTGGGGAGCAGGGCCTGTCCGCACTCGTCGACTCGATCAAGGCCGTAGGCATTCTTCAGCCTGTGCTCGTACGAGAGGTCGGGCCGGATGAATACGAGATGATCGCGGGAGAACGTCGCTTCCGCGCCGCGCGCCGCGCAGGACTCCAGTCGATACCTGCGCTGGTCCATCAGGCCGACGATGCGATGAGCCTTGAAGAGGCTCTGGTGGAGAATCTGCATCGCGAGGATCTCAACCCTCTCGACGAAGCCGGCGCGTATCAACAGTTGATCGAGGAATTCAACCTGACGCACGAGGAAGTTGCTCGCAAGGTGGGCCGCTCCAGGGCCGGGATCACCAACGCATTGCGGCTCTTCCAGCTCCCTCCGACAGTCCAGCGGTTTGTGCGTGACGGCCAGCTCAGCGCCGGCCATGCACGTTCGTTGCTCGGCACGCCGGATCGAATCCTGCAGGAGCGGCTTGCCAACGAGGCGATCCACCGCGGTCTTTCTGTTCGCTCGCTGGAGGAGCTCGTCCGCAGCGAGATCCGAGAAGCGCAGGCCGAAGAGGGTGGCTTCGAAGAAGCTCTCGATGATGCCGGGAACCGGATCGGTGTACTCGCTGGAGATCACACTGCTCCGCCCGAGACCCCCGCGCCGAAGCTCGTGCGTTCGCTTCGGCCACCAGGCGTGCACGATCTCGAGGAACTGTTGGAAGACCGACTCAATACGCGGGTCAAGGTCGACATGGGCGGGAAGCGAGGCAAACTTGTAATCGAGTTCGCCACATTGGACGACCTCGAACGCATCTACCGGGTCATCGTCGGAGAGACCTCTACTTGAGATCGTCGCCCGCGCTCGGGGGATGTCGATAGGGCAACGGTCGTCCCCAGGGTGTGAATCAGATCACGATTGGCTCTGAACAAGTAGAAACATCTATCTGACCTGGTCAGAGGCCCTTTTCTTCCACCGGTCTCACCGAAAGTTTACTTTGTCGTTACCTTCTTGACCTCTACTGTTGGTCCAAGTTGATCCACAACCTGTGCATGAGGTTGTGGATCACATCACTCTTCGCTCGTGGACAGCCAACGTTCGAGGGACTCCCGAACTGCTTCTCCAAGACCCGAGGTCTTCATGGCCACCTGATGCGGCGCTCCCAGCTCGAGCACGACAGCTGGCATGGCTGTTCGCCGGAGTATGACCTCAGCCATGCCATGTGCCCCGGCGTCGTGCAGGTCGAGCCGGCCCGCCGCTTGCTTCACGAGCAGCTCGGCCAGGTGCCGGCTCGCCGCCGACTCATAACGAAAGCCCCGGTAGAAGTAAGCCTTGGCAGACTCATGGCCGGGGTCCAGCCGAAGACCGACATAACAGTCCACCATGGCCGTGTTTGCCGCCGAGGCCTGTGCTAACGGGTCCGGGTCGTGCAGCTCGAGCGACCGTGCCCCGGCGAGGAGGAGCGCTCGGCGAACCGCTGCAACACCGGTCGCGAAACCACCCTCTTCCCCGATGGCGATCTTCTTGCAGCTGAGAGTTGCCGGTGCCGCAGTGACCTTGAGTTGTTCTCGCAACGGAGTCACGAGGTCCGCACCTCCCCGGACAGGCGCAACACGGGTCAGCTCCGAGAGCGTCAGCGGGCCGCAGATCCCGTCTGTCACGAGTCCTAGGTTGCGTTGGAACTCGGCGATCGCGGCATGAGTACTGTCGCCGAAGATTCCGTCGACGCCGCCCGGATCGAACCCGAGCCCGCTCAGCCGTCGCTGCATCTCGGCGACGTCGTCTCCCTGCAGCATCGGGCTGCGGCGGTAAAGGAGCCGGTCGCCCAAGCGAAAGCCCGCTTCGACGAGGCTCGACCACGTCTGGTAGTCGCAGACACCGTCGATGCGCAGGCCTCGCTGGGCCTGGAACACTTGCACGGTTGCTGCGGTCCCGGGACCGTAGACCCCGGACTCGTCACGTCCATGCTCGAATCCGAGCCGCCCGAGCCGCTCTTGCAGGTCGGCGACCGCCTCACCGGAGTCGCCCTCACGAAGCGGCAGGAGATCTTCCCCTGTAGGTACCGTCCGAGCACGGCTCATGAGCACGGGCTCTCTGGCACTTCGATCATCTCCGACATCGTAGGAGACGACAGGCAAAGGCCGGTAGCGCGAGCCCTTGTCGCCTCGACTGACTTTGCTTGTCAGAGAAGGGGCTCGAACTCCGACAGAATCTGTGACTTGCTTTTTGCTCCCACGATCCGGGCTTGTGTCTCGCCGTTCTTGAACAGAAGCAAGGTCGGGATGCTCATCACCTGGAACCGCTGAGCGGTCCGGGGATTGTCGTCGACGTTCAGCTTCGCCACTTTGAGCCTGCCGCTGTGAGCGCTGGCGATTTCGTCGAGAATGGGCGCCACCATCTTGCAGGGCCCACACCATTCAGCCCAGAAGTCAACCATTACCGGGATGTCCGAAAGGCCAACAGCCTCGTCGAAAGTGTCGTCACTGACGGTGATGACGTCGTTCATTCCAATCTCCTTGTGGTCAGCTTTGCGCGAGTGACGACAGATATCGCTCGGCATCAATTGCGGCCATGCAACCGGAACCGGCCGCCGTGACCGCCTGCCGGTAGACATGATCCTGGACATCGCCACACGCGAACACACCTGGGACGTTGGTCTTCGTGCCTTCACGACTGACGAGATAACCTGCTTCATCGGTCTCGAGCTGTCCGGCGAACAGCTCCGTGCTCGGAGCATGCCCGATGGCAACGAAGACGCCATCGGCGACGATATCCGACTCCTCACCGGTGTTGACGTCCCGCAGTCGCAATCCGGTCAAGCGTTCGTCGCCGAGCACGTCGACGACAGTTGAGTCCCAGCGGAATCTGATCTTCTCATTTCGGAATGCCCGATCCTGCATGATCTTGGACGCTCGCAACTCCTTGCGACGGTGGACGACTGTCACCGAATCACCGAACTTGGTGAGGAAGAGCGCTTCCTCGAGCGCGGAGTCGCCGCCACCTACGACGACGATCTGCTTGTCCCGGAAGAAGAACCCATCACAAGTCGCACAGGTCGAAACTCCATGACCGAGCAAGCGAGCCTCGTTCTGGAGACCGAGCATGAGTGAGCGCGCCCCGGTCGCGATGATGAGCGTTCTTGACCTTAGTGTCGGCTCGGGCAGATTCCGATCACCGATCCAGATGCCCAACGGCGTCGAAGCCAGGTCGACTTTCGACGCCCTCTCCGTCAGGATCTCCGCGCCGAAGCGTACGGCCTGGGCTCGCATCGACATCATGAGCTCGGGACCGAGCACTCCGTGGGCGAAGCCGGGGAAATTCTCAACGTCTGTCGTCAGCATGAGCTGGCCACCAGGTTGATCGCTCGAGGACGACGGCTCGCCTTCGAGGACCAGCGGTCGCAGGTCGGCGCGCGCCGAGTAGATCGCTGCAGTCAAGCCAGCGGGCCCCGAGCCGAGAACCACCACGTCACGTATCTCGGCCGACTCCATTTGTGCCCTCTTCCCTTCTTGCCGGCCGGCTAGCTCCGGCTGTGGCGCATCCTGGAGATCAACGTCCCGACCACAACGAAGATTCCGCCGATCAACAGGTAGCTCGCCCAAACGCGTTGGTCGAAGACCTCGTTGTTGAGAAGGCGAACGACACCAATGATGACCGCCACGATGACAAAGACCACGACGGAGAAGGCCAACACCCCGAAGACGGCCGCGCGGACAAGCTTCTGCACTGGCCGCACGGTGTGGTCACGAACGAGCTCGACCACCTGTCCGACCTTGTCAGTGAGCTGTGCAGCCCAGTCGTCTCGGGGGGCCGGCTCAGAAGTCATGTCCAGTAGGTTAGCCGCCCACGGTTTCCGCGAGCCGATAGCAGACGCCTATGCACCTTGGGCCGGCGTGGGTCCCGATGACCGGACCGATGTAGTTGATGAGAATGTCTTCCCGGGGGAATATCCCGGTGAGCATCTCCAGGAAGACGTCGAGATCCGGTGCCGCGGCGTGTGCTATCGCGAGACCGTCCAGCTTGCCGGCCTGTTTCAACTTGTTGACGAGATACTCGAGCGAGCCCGCACGTGTTCGTTGCCGCGACTCGGCTTCGGCGACACCGTCTCGGATCTCGATGATCGGCTTGATCGACAAGAGCGAACCCAAGAGAGCCCTCGCTGCCCCTATCCGGCCGCCCTTTCGGACGTTGTCCATGGTGTCGAGGGCCCCGAACACGCGGATCCTCGGGACAACCGCCCGGGCGGCTGCCTCGGTGGCGCCGAGATCGTCTGTGGCCGTGGCGACCCTTGCCGCTTCCAGTACGACCATCGCCTGGCCCAAGGTCACGGTACGAGTGTCCACAACCCGGACGTCGATTCGCCCGCGCACCTCGTCAGCACCGGCGCAAGCGGCTTGGTAGGTCGAGGAAAGCCCCGACGAGAGCGTGAGACACACGACGCTGGTGCATCCGTCGTCCGCCGCCTGCGTGAAGCTCTCAGCGAACGCGCCGGGTGACGGCGCCGAGGTCTCGGGCAGGACGCTTGTCATGGCACACCGGCGCCAGAACTCGGAGGGCTCGATCAGCCTCATCTCGTCGGGTCCCCAGTCACCCAGCCGAACGTCGAGTGGGACGATCCGGATGTCATATTCGGCGGCGAGGCTCGTGGGAATATCCGCCGCGCTATCGGTAACGACTCTTATCCCGGCCATGGGTTCCCCTTCCGGCAATCGCGTGCCGCCGCCTCGAATTCTGCCAGCCGGCAAGAGTCCCGGCGAGTCCTGCTGCAAGCGCGTAGGCGAGCACGCCTGCGAAGACGCCTGCAATCACGCGCACCAACAGGCCGAACCCCTGGTTCGATCCGACTCCTGCGAGAACCAGGGCTACGACGAAGGCCATGACAAGTGAGCAGATCACCGTGCGCGACACGTAACGGACCACGCTGAAGCCGCCGAGGCCGCCTACCCGGGTCCGCAGAACGATCAGCGCTGCCAACGCGGCGACCGTGTAGGCGACGGAGAGTGACAAGGCCAGCCCCTTTGCCCCGAGGGTGCTGCGGAATCCGAACGCGAGCAAGATGTTCAACCCGTTCTCCAACAGGTAGAGGAAGAAGGGGGTGCGCGTGTCGCGCATGGCCTGGAAGGCCAGGATCGCGAGCAGATATATACAGTACCCGGGCAAGCCCAACGCAAGGAGCTCGAGCATCGTTGCCGTGAGGTGCGCCCCGCTCGAGTGGTGGGCGCTCCCGGCCCCCAAGGAGATGAGCGAGATGGCGGGCCGGGCCAAAAGTAGATAGCCGACGACGGCTGGGATCACGCCCGCCAGCGTGCGACGAAGCCCGAGTCCGAACTGCTCGGCGAAGCCGGCGGTGTCACCTCCGGCGAAGCGTGACGCAAGTACGGGCGCGATCGTGGTCATGACCGAGACCGCGACTATGCCAAAAGGCAGCTGGAAGAAGATTGACGCGTAGGTGTAAGCGGTGAGGGTGGCCGCACCGATTCTCACCGCGATTGCCGACACCACAAAGACTGCAGCCTGATTTGCGATGACGAACCCGAAGGTCCAGCCCGAGAGATTGACGATCTCGCGCACGGCGGGGTCACTTGGTCGCCACCGTGGACGCACTCGCAGGCCGCAGTGCAACAAGCTGGGGACGAGTGCCGCAGCCTGGACGACAACGCCCATCGTCGTACCGACGCCGAGCAGCAGGAGCAGCCGATGGTCGTGCTGGACCGCGGCAAGGCTGTGAGTGTGGGCGGTGGCGGCGAAGGCCATGAGGATGCCGATGGCGACGACGTTGTTGAGGATCGGGGCGAAGGCCGGCGCGGAGAAGCGACGAGCGGTGTTCAACACCGCGGTGATCAGGCTGATAGCGCCGTACGCGAGCAGCTGGGGCGCGAAGAGCCGAAGCAGCGAGGTGGCGACCTGACGCTCGGCGACGATCCCGGGCCCGTGACTGCCGACGGTGTACAAGTCGATGATCAACGGAGCGGCGAGGAAGAACACAACGGTTGCGACGAGAAGCACACAGGCCGCCAGGGTCAGCACGGCGGAGATCGATTCGACGGCCTCTTGCTCGGAGCGTGTCGCGAGGCGAGAGACGAACACCGGGACGAAGGTGGCTGTGAGGATCCCGCCGAGCACGAGATCGTGCACGATGTTCGGCGTGTTGTTGGCGAGGTTGAATGAGTCGGAAAGAGTCGAGTACCCGAGCGCGTAGATCGCGACGAGAATGCGCAGGAGCCCGGTGATTCGCGAGATGAGCGTGCCGGCTGCGACATAGGCGGTCGCCGTGCCCAGGCCTGGGCGCGGCCGCACGCTACGAGCGGCGCCCTTCGGCATTGGACGCGCGACGGGGCTGACGGCACCTGGCGCGGTATCCCGGGACCTTGTGAGCCCTGCGGGCGCAGGTATCCCGGGCAGGGTACGAGGCAGGCGTCCCCGGTAGATCGTCCGATGATCGCCGCGGCCGTGAGAATGCCGCCGCCTGCTCCTCACGAGGCCGGTTCCGGAACGGTACCCGGTGTCGGTTCGTCCGGCTGGCTTGGGCCATGTCTGGAGGCGTGTCGCCGCCGACGACGCGACGCGGACCGGAACCACCAGAACAGGAGGAAGGCCGCTGCACCGACGGTCAACGCGATCGCGACACCCGAGATCGCCGTGGATCGGATCGTGAGCTCGGCGCGTGCAAGCTCGAGACGACCAGTTGGCGAGAGAAGTTGCAGCAGAAGGCGAGAATCGCCTGACGTGCGTGTCCTCAAGCGGACGATGAAGCTCGTCGTGCCACGCTTCAGTACGACCCGGGCGTTGATCGACGAGATCAGATTCGCACCCGAGACCACCAAAATGGCGTGAAGCGGCGTCCTCGAGCCCGAGGCGATGGCGATGGGGAACCTGGCGGGTGACGAGGTCACTGTCACAGTCCGGCCCGCCGGCAGGCTGAGCTTGGAGTCGAGCTTGCTCATCGTGGCGAGCGACGCAGAAAGGTACGCCTGGCGGGTGCCGGGATCGAGCCCCGCGGTTTCGGCCAACAGGATCGCGTCATTGAGGTTGTTGGTCAGCGTGGTGTCACCCGGAATGATCGAGGACAGCTCCGCGACCTCAGTGCGCGCCGCTTGCACTTGGGCGCTGGTGATCGGCCCACCGGAGCTGGGCGGCGGGCTCACGATCGAGCGGACGGCGGCCGAGCAACCGCTTGCGACGCTGGGCGGTTCTTGGCAGGTTCCCCGTGGGACCGTCTGGAAGAGCTGGCCGATCGGCACGGTTGTGACGATGGGGCTCGACTGGAGTCCCTGCAGCGTCGCACTGAGGAATCCAGGTGCTGGTGCCCAGGATTCAGAAGCGACAAGCGCCACGCCTCTAAGTTGCGGATAATTCGGCGAGTCGAAGTAGAGCTCCGCCAGGTCAGCGAGCAATTGTTGCGCTCGCAGCGCCGAGCTCGCGGATCCAGTCAGATGTGCCGCCAAGCCAGTGTCGGCTTGCAAGCCCTGAACGGTGGATCCTGCAATGCGAAACGGTGCCGAAAGCGTGTAAGGCCACTGCACCGCTGCTGGCCCGTCGCTCGTGAGCGACTCGAGGTTGCCTTCCGGGACCACGATCTGCGTGACGCCGTCAGCGGCGAGAGCCGCGAGGCCGTGCGTGCCGACCGGTGTCGTCGCTACGTAGACACGCGGGCTCCCACGGAGGTGGAGCGCATCGGTGAAGATCTCGTTGCCAAGTACGAGCTGGCTTGCCAGGTCGTTCTCGAGACCGGCCCGGATCAGCTGGGTTGGATCGACGGCACTGAAGGGACCGGCCACAAGCGTGCCCGGGTCGTGGGAGGCGATTGTGCTCACAAGACTCGAGTACTTCTTGCTCCGAGCGAGGGCCAGAAGCGTCTGTCCGTAGAGGTCAACGGTCAGTGGTGCCTTGGGCCAGCTCGTCTCTGAGTGCTCGATCGTCTCGAGCACGGCAAGGGTCCGGGAGGACACAGCTGGCCTTCCAGCGGCGGTGAGCGCCACCGAAGCCCCCACCGGCAGGATGAACGAGAAACGGAGCCGCTCTTGTGGCGTAACCGACGAGGGGACGACGATCAGGTACGTCGTGAAGGAGTCCACCGGCTGGCCGGTCAAAGTGTCGACGAGGGACACCTGGAGCGGGTAGACGCCACCGCAGCCGCCGTAACGCTGCGGGCACGGAAGCTGGAAGATTCGATCGCCGGGCACTTTGGCCGGGACCCGGCCGGGGAGGCCCGAGCCTACGACGTAGATCTCCAGGGACTGACTGGCGTTTCTTATCGAACTCAGCGAGAACTTGTAAGGCGAGAGTTGGGAAAGCCCTGCAAGCTGGCCTGCGAGGGTCGCATCGAACTCGTCACGACTCGCGAGCGACGATCCGTCGGGCTCGGTGTACAGTGCCACGCTGATCAAGAGATTTGAGGGTGGAATCGACGAACGCACCCTGAGGCCGAGCCGAACCGGCACGCGCGAGGTCTGCACCCAGGCGTCCTGAGAGGTCAGTGAGACGACGCCGCCCCCCCCTGGCTGGGCTCCGGCAGGGTGCGAGAGGCCAGTGGGCCCCGTGGCGAGCAGCATGGCGACAAGGACGACCCCAGCCCGCGCGGTGAACCGCCCAAGCGGCATGAACGCCGACCGGGCATCGCTGAGCCATGTGGCGGACGGCAACGGTAGTCTTGTCCTCCGATCGGACACGCGAGACGCAGCGAGCCTATCGGCGCGGGGAGTGCTCATACTGCCAAGGGGGAGATCGGAAGAACTTTGTGGCACCGGAACGACCATGCGATCGCCACCGCACATCGGGCGCGGGAGCGGTACGGTCGTGGAATGGTAGTGCTGTTCGGACGTCACGAGGAGTTCGCAGCACACGCCACAGGAAGGTGGCACCCTGAGCGTGCCGAGCGCCTGGAGGCAGTCTTCGCCGGCGTCGAAGGCTCGCCTGCCGCTGCGGTGATCGTCCCGTTCGAGCCCCGGCGGGCAACACGAGGAGAACTCGAGATCGTTCACGACCCGTCGTACATCGAGCGCATCGAGGATCATTGCCTCAGGGGGGGCGGACACCTCGACCAGGACACTGTCGCCGTCCCTGCTTCGTTTGACGCAGCCCTGCGGGCTGCGGGCGCCGGCCTGGACGCAGTCGAACGCCTCCGCAGAGGAGAAGGCGACGGCGCTTTTCTCGCGGTGCGACCTCCCGGGCATCACGCGCTTGGGGCGAGAGCAATGGGCTTCTGCTTGTTCAACAATGTTGCCGTCACTGCCGCGTTGATCGCCGCACAAGGCGAGCGCGTCATGGTTCTCGACTGGGATGCCCACCACGGCAACGGGACCCAGGAGCTCTTCTATGAGCGTTCTGATGTCCTTTACGTGTCGCTCCATCAGTTCCCCTTCTATCCCGGGACCGGGTCGTTGAGCGAGATCGGAACCGGCCCTGGGAAGGGCGCGACGGTGAACATGCCGTTTCCTGCTGAAACCGGAGGCGACGCCTACCGTTTGGCGTTTGACGACGTGGTTGCGCCGCTGGCTGAGGAGTTCGCTCCGGGCTGGCTGCTCATCTCGGCGGGATTCGATGCGCATCGAGCCGATCCATTGACCGACCTCGGGCTCACCGCGGGCGACTTTGCGGACTTGACCGCCCGGGCAGTGCGCTTGGTGCCACGCGGGCGGCTCGTAGCATTTCTCGAAGGCGGCTACGACCTCACCTCGCTGGCGGCTTCCGTCGGTGCGTGCGTAGCTGCGCTCGGGGGGGTCGATTACCGTCCCGAGCCCGCCTCAGACGGCGAGATAACTGAGCATGTACGCGAGGTCATCACGACGGCCGGTCGATACCACCGGGCTGCGTTCGCAAGATGAGCCGGGAACCAGCCTCTCCGACCGTGGTTCCCGAGCGCCTCCGCCCGGTTCTCGAGGCGACGCGGCCGATTGCGGAACGCTTCCTGGCCGCCGGCAAGCGGGTCTTCCTGGTCGGAGGGCCCGTACGCGACGGAATCGCTGGGCGGCCCGGGGGCCTAGAACCGGGCCTGGACGTTGACATCGACCTTACGACGGACGCGACCCCCGATGAGATCGAGACGTTGGTCTCTGACATGAGCGATGCCATGTGGAACCAGGGCAAGCGCTTCGGGACCATTGGGCTCATGCGCGCCGGACGTCGTTTCGAGATCACGACGCACAGGGCGGAAGCCTACGTGCCCGACTCCCGCAAGCCCGAGGTCCGATTCGGCAGCGACATCGAGACCGACCTGTCGCGCCGGGACTTCACCGTGAACGCGATGGCGCTCAGTCTGCCGGATCTCGTGCTGGTTGATCCATTCGACGGCATCACCGATCTCGCGGCGAGGCGGTTGCGCACCCCGCTCGATCCCGAGGTGTCGTTCTCAGACGATCCTCTGCGCATGTTACGGGCCGCCCGGTTCATCGCCGGTTACGGCCTCAGGCCCGACGCGGAGCTCGTGACGGCTGTCGAGACCATGGGGTCACGCCTCGGGATCGTCTCCAGGGAGCGGATCAGGGACGAGTTGGACAAACTGCTCGTGTTGCCCAATCCGTCGCCGGGGCTCTGGTTCATCGTCAACACGGGGCTGGCAGAGGAGTTCCTTCCCGAGCTTCCGGCTCTCGCCCTCGAGCAGGACCCGGTTCAGCGGCACAAGGACGTCCTCGCCCATACGATCGCCGTCGTCGAGAAGACGAGACCCGACAGGACTCTTCGCTTGGCGGCGCTCTTTCATGACGTCGGCAAGCCGTTGACGCGCTCGATTGGTCCCGGCGGGGTGCACTTCCACCACCACGACGTCGTCGGGGCGAGGATGACGCGAAAGCGAATGCAGGAGCTGCGTTATCCGAGCGAAGTCATCGACGACGTCGAGCAGCTCGTGGAGCTTCATCTGCGGTTCCACACCTACAAGATGGGCTGGACCGACTCGGCGGCACGCCGCTACGCGCACGACGCCGGCCCGTTGCTCGGCCGTCTGAACGAGCTGACCCGTTGCGACTGCACGACCCGCAACCAGGCCAAGGCGAGGGAGCTCGGCTCACGGATGGACGAGCTCGAGCGACGCCTCGGCGAGCTTCGTGAGCGCGAGGAGCTGGACTCCATACGCCCGCAACTGGACGGTGTCGCGGTGATGGAACATCTCGGCATCCCTCCCGGCCGAGATGTCGGCGCGGCGCTCGAGCTCCTGTTGCAGATTCGCCTGGACGAGGGACTACTCGGCGAGGAGGAGATCCTGCGACGCCTAGACGCCTGGTGGGAAGAGCGGTCGCGACCCAGCTGATCGGCGCTGCTCTGGGATCCACCTCCGTGCCGGGGCGGACAGGAGTTGTCGGCGACGTCCTCGACCATCCGGTGGGTGTGGTCGTCGAACTGCACCGGTGGCGACTTCATGAAGCTCGCCGTTTGGGCTCATCGAGCTTCGAGACGGGACCGCTTTGCGGTTCGGACCCACACATCTGTAGAAGGCGATGGCGTCCGCTCGTCGCCCGAAGATCGCTCGAGGAGCGGGTCGGCCTCCTCACTGGGTTCGCACCGGGTTCCTAAGGGCTGAGCAGTGCTCGGGGAACGCCCCCGGGCCGGGGTGTGCTCGATGCACGTACGACGAGCTCGGGTTCGAATCGGACGGCCCGATGCTCATGCGGAGCGCCGGTCACCTCCTCGAGAAGCAGCTCGGCGGCGGCGACGCCGAGCTCGTACTTTGGCTGGCGCACAGAGCTGAGCGAGGGCGACAGCATGGAGGCGAACACCACGTCGTCGTAGCCGACGACGGCCATCTCTTCGGGAACAGCGACGCCAGCCACGGCGAGCCCCCGGAGCACCCCAAAGGCGAGAAGGTCGTTGGCGCACATCACCGCGCTCGGGCGGGGCTCGGCAGCGAGGAGCGTCGCCACCGCAGCTTCGCCTTGGTCGATGGTGAGAGCACCCACGACGATCTCTTGGAGCGAGGCGCTGCGGCAGTGGCGAGCCCGCTGGACCGACCGGCGAGCACCCTCCTTCCGGTCGATGCACTGCCGAATCGTCGCCGGACCGTTGACCAGTGCGATCGCCTCGTGCCCCAGATCGAAGAGATGGTCTGCGGCAAGTTCGGCACCTCGGATGTCGTCTACCGCCGCGGAGCACAGCCCGTGGCTGCTGCCGTCCCGATCCAGCAGCACCGTCGGGATGCCGCGAGCCACCAGTGCCACAGCGCTTTCAAGGTCGCTGTCGACCGGGCAAACCAGAAGGCCGTCGACACGATGCTCCTCGAGCACGCGGAAGTAGCGTTGCTCGCGGTTGGCCGACTCGTCGGTAGAGCAGAGCATCAAGACGTAGTCCTGATCACGCAGCACGTGCTCGACGCCGCGGACTACTTCGGTGAAAAACGGGTTCGCAATGTCGAGGAGGACCACCCCGATCGTGCGGCTTTTGCCCACTCTCAGCTGGTGTGCTGCGGTGTTGCGCACGAACCGCGTCGAGTCGATCGCATCGAGAACCCGCCTGCGAGTGGTCGGAGACACGACCGAAGGGTTGTTGAGCACGTTCGACACCGTGCCGATGGACACTTGCGCAAGGCTGGCGACCTCGCGGATGGTGACCCGACGCTTGGCAGAAGCTCGATCGATGCCAGAGGCGCTTGAGCGACGCCTCTCCGCTGGTCCCCGCCGGTTCACCGGAGTCCGTCGTGAAGGCTCGTGGGGAGGCAGCCGTTGGTCATCACACGGTGCCTTGACAGCGACTGGCCACGTCGTTAGCGTTCGCTCCCGTAAAAGTTTCAGCAAAGTGAATCGGGTCACATTCACCTGGGGATGTACTGGCGGTTACCCCGAAGGGATCGAGGAATTCATTTGTTGTGTGCCCGCTTTGAAACGATTCATTCCTTCTCTGGAGAAAACTGAGACTTGGGGATGTCGCTGAACCGGCAGGGCGGAAAGGCTTGGGAGACGGCGACGACATGGCGGTTGACACCGTACACGACGGCCTTCGCCGCAAGACAGGGACAAGGTAAGCAGCAGGAACAAGGCAGGCAACTGTGCGGCGGATGGCACCCAGACGGTCTGGGCGACCGAGCCGTCGGGCCCGAGGGTGGGCTGTGGGCGAGAGCGTCGAGATGACGGCTGGCGACACGCCTCCGGGCGACCCCACGGCTAGTTTCTACCGGGCCGTTGACCAAGGAGAGGGCGAGCCATTTGCCGATGGCGCCCAGCCTGCGGTGGCCGACCCCACGAGCTCACCTGGAGAGGACCGACCCGCTCTCGTCCTCAAGCATGCGACCAAGTCGTTCGGCGCTGTGCAAGCGTTGGTCGACGGCGACATCGAGCTGCACTGGGGCGAGACCCACGGCCTCGTCGGCGAGAACGGGGCCGGCAAGTCGACCCTGGTCAAGGTCCTGGCGGGCGTCCACCAGCCCGAGAGCGGACGGCTCGTTGTCAACGGCCGGGAGGTGACCCTGGACGGCCCCGCCGCTTCTCGGGCGGTGGGGATCGCCGTCATCCACCAGGAAGCATCGGTGTTCCCAGACCTCAGTGTCGCCGAGAACGTGTTCATCGGGCGCGAACCGCTGCGCCGCGGGCGCCGCATCGACTTCAAGTCGATGAACGAGCAGATCGCCGTCATTGTCGAACGTCTCGGCGTCCGTCTCGACCCGCGTCGGATCGCGCGCGGGCTCTCGGTCGCCGACCAACAGATAATGGAGATCACCAAAGCGGTCTCGCTGAACGCGTCCATCATCGTGATGGACGAGCCGACCGCATCACTTTCCGCCCACGAGGTCAACCGGCTCTTCGAGATGATCGAGACGCTCCGGCGCGAAGGCAAAGCGGTGCTCTTCATCTCCCATCGCCTCCAGGAAGTCTTCGACCTCTGCCAGCGGGTGACGGTGATGCGCGACGGTCGCCACGTTTTCACCCGGCCGCTCGCCGGGCTGGTCGCAGACGACCTTGTCCAGGCGATGGTGGGGCGCGAGGTGGTCGACCGGGCTGGCGCGGGTGGGCAGCGAATCGGCGATGTCGTCCTCGCTGTCGAGCACCTGAGCCGAGAGGGCGTCTTCACCGACGTGTCCTTCACCGTACACGCGGGTGAGATCGTCGTGCTCGCCGGCCTGGTCGGGGCCGGCCGGAGCGAAGTGGCACGGGCCATCTTCGGGATCGACCACCGCGATGCCGGACGCGTGTCGGTCAACGGACGACCGCTGCGATCGGGGTCGCCGACCGCTGCGATCGCGGCCGGCGTCGGTTTTGTTCCCGAGGACCGACGCCAGCAGGGGCTGGTCATGGCGATGGCGATCGACCGCAACATCGCCCTTGCCTCCTACGACCACTTGAAACGTTCAGGGCTCATCTGGGGCGCCCTCGAGCGCCGCTTTGCCTCCGACTGGGCGAGCCGGCTCCTCCTCAAGTACGGACGGATCACCGGCAACGCTTCCACCCTGTCCGGTGGGAACCAGCAGAAGCTCGTCCTCGCGAAATGGCTCGGGCGGCACCCTTCGCTTCTCATCGTCGACGAACCAACCCGGGGTATCGACGTCGCGACCAAGGCGGAGGTCCACCGCCTCCTAGAGGCACTCGCGGCCGAGGAGGCGGTCGCCGTGCTGATGATCTCGTCGGAGCTCCCGGAGGTCCTGCGGATGGGCAACCGGACCCTTGTCATGAGGGAGGGACGGCTCGTCGCCGAGTTCTCCCACAGTGAGGTCTCCGAGGAACACATCGTGGCGGCGGCCACAGGGCAGACTGCGGCCGTCGGCGACCTGGTCACGACCGACGCGACGGGACATCACACACCATGAGTCCACAGCTGCCTGACGGCACCACCCGCAGCTGGCGGTCGAGATGACGAACCTGGACGGATCCTTGGTACAGGCAACCGAAAGCCCGCAACGGCTGGTCGACTTGGTCTTCCGACTCCGGGAGTACGGGATCATCGCCGTCCTGGTCATCTTCATTGCCGTGACCACAGGCCTTCAGCCACGGTTCCTGGGACAGCAGAACATCAAGTTCATCCTGCTGAACGCCACGATCTACGCCCTGCTGGCGCTCGGCGAGACGATGGTCGTGGTTAGCCGGCAGATGGACCTCTCTGTCGGCTCGGTGCTGGGCCTCTCTGCTTACGTTTCTTCCAACCTCTTCGGGCAGGTGCACGGGATCCCCATCCCGGTGGTCTTTCTCGCCGGCATCGGGATTGGTGTCGCATGCGGCGTGGTCAACGGCGCCATCACCGCCCTCGCCCGGGTACCGGGCCTGGTCGTCACGCTGGCCACCCTCTACATCATTCGAGGTATCGACATCTCGATCATCGGTGGAGGAGAGGTGGTCGCCAGCTCGCTGCCGGCCCACTTCTTGGCGATCGGCTCCGACTCGGTCGTCGGCGTTCCGTACGTCACCATGTGCGTGGCGGTGGTCATAGCGGCCGGCGCCTACTTCCTCCGTTCTTTCCGGTCGGGACGCGAGCTCTACGCCATCGGGTCGAATCCGGACGCAGCCCGCCTGGTCGGTATTCCGATCGGGCGGCGCGTCTTCACTTCCTACGTGGCCAGCGGCGCCATCGCCGGCCTCGCCGGGGTCCTTTGGGCGACCTACTACGGGACGGTCGATTCCACCGCGGGCACAGGGTACGAGCTGACGGTTGTCACAGCGGTCGTGGTGGGCGGTGTCGCCATCTTCGGCGGTAGCGGGAGTGTGATCGGCGCCGCATTCGGCGCTCTGCTCCTTTCCACAATTGCCACTGCCCTCTACGCTCTCAACGTTTCGCCGTTCTGGGATCCGGCCCTTGACGGTCTTCTCCTCGTTCTGGCCATCACGCTGGACCGGACGCTCGCCGTCCGGCTTGCCAATGCGATGAGAAAGCGGACGTTCCGCCATGAACCCTGAGCCCACGTCCGGGGTCAGCGAACCCCAGCCCAGCAGCACCGTGCTCGCCCGCCTCTCGCGCTTTCGGGTCCTGGCGCGCTGGGAGGTCGCCCTGCTTGCGGCGGTCGTGGCCGTTTTCGTCGTCGGGCGGGTGGTGTCGCCTGAGTTCCTCACTAGTTACAACTTCTTCGACATGGGCATCTCCAATGGTGAGCTGGCGATCATGGCCCTGCCCATGACGCTGATTGTCGCCACCGGCGAGATCGACCTTTCGGTTTCGTCGACCCTCGGCCTGGCGAGCAGCCTGCTCGGACTCCTCTGGATGCACGGCTGGCCGATGCCCGCGATCATCGTGGTGGTCCTGGCCTGCGGCGCCGTCCTGGGAGCCTTCAACGGCGTGCTCGTCACGCGCGTCGGCCTGCCGTCGATCGCCGTGACCATCGGCACCATGCTGCTCTACGCGGGCATCGGCGAGATTCTCCTCGGCTCGAACATAGTCTCGAACTTCCCTGCCACATACACCAACATCGGGGTGTACGGCGTGCCCGGCATCGGCCTTTCCTACTCGACGGTGATCTTCTTCGGGCTGGCGATCATCTTCGGCGCCGTCCTCCACTTCACCCCCTTCGGTCGTTCGATCTTTGCCATGGGGGCCAATCAAGAGGCCGCAATCTTCTCAGGGGTCCGGGTCAAGCGCACCAAGACCATCCTCTACATCGTCTCAGGGATCGTCTGCTCGGGAGCCGGGATCCTCTACACCTTCAAGCTTTCCACCGCCGAGTACGACAACGGGACGGGACTGGTCCTCTCCGTGGTGGCCATCGTCCTGTTGGGAGGCGTGTCGATCTTCGGCGGCAAGGGCTCCATGGTCGGCGTCGTGTTTGCCGTGCTCATCTACGCAGGCCTGTTGGACGCGCTGCTCTTGACCGGCTTCCCCCAGCAGGCGAGCGGCATCGTCATCGGGGGGCTGTTGCTCCTCAGCGTGCTGGTGCCAAGCGTGCCCGAATTCCGCTCGCGGCTGCGCGCCGGACGTCACCGCCTGCAGAGACAGGCGCCCGAGGCGGCCATTGTGCACGGCGGATCTGTTGCCCAGCCGCGGCTGACGGGCGACAGCAGTAGCAAAGCCGGTCAAGGAGGGCAGCCTATTTGAGACGATCTGGGGCGATATGCCCCCTTCAGGTGTAGACATATGTGCGTGCGACGAGTTCAAGTCGTCGAACAAACGAAATTGCAAATCATGGGTTGTGTCGCGGAACAATTCCGCCTCAGACATACCAGGAAGAGAGGCAGAACTATTCAGGCCTACTCCGTGCCGGTCACTGAAAACGGCCGATGGTCGGATCTTTCGACTTTGCCCGCTGAAAGACCTATTGCGGACGACCCAATGCAGCTGTAGAGTCAATGTAGTTGCGTGTTGTTTTTGCAACTGTAACCCAACCGATTGTTGTTCGGTCGGAACTGAAAGGGAGGATTCAGGTTATGAACAACCCCATTAAGAGCGGCCATCTACGGACTTCGCTGCTTTGTGCGGTAACGGTCGCCCTGGCGGTAGCCAGCATGGTCGCCGTGTCCGGCGTGGCGACGGCAGCCTCGAGGTCGTCTCGGCCACTGGAGAAGGGCCTGAAGGCATTTGTGATCCCAAAGAACCTCGGCAACCCCTACTTCAACACGTCCGACAGCGTCAAGACCGGCGGAGCCCTCTTCGCCTTGAAGGCGTTGGGCGAGCACGGCACCGAGACCAGCGGGACCGCCGCGACACCCAGCTCGCAGATCCCCGCCATCCAAGGGGCGATCACCAAGGGTGCCAACATCCTGATCGTCTCGGCCACTGACCCGGCCGCGCTCTGCCCAACGCTCAAGGGAGCGATGGCCAGGGGAGTCACGGTCGTCACGTACGACTCTGACGCGCCCACGTGCCGGGACCTTTGGATCGAGCAGGCAGCCTCGAAGGACATCGGCGACATCGAGGTCGACATCATCGCCGCGGAGATGCACGACACCGGCCAGCTCGCCATCGTCTCGGCAGCCCCGACGGCGACCAACCAGAACGCCTGGATCGGTTACATGAAGACCGAGCTCAAGAAGTTCCCGCACATCAAGCTCGTCAAGACCGTCTACGGCATGGACGACACGGCCATCTCGACGCAAGTCACCGAGGGCCTGCTCACGTCGTACCCGAAGCTCGCGGGAATCATCTCGCCGACCACCGTCGGGGTAGCCGCAGCGGCAGCGGTGCTGGACACGGCCAAGTACCGGGGCATCGTCCATCTCACTGGCCTGGGCACACCCAACCAGATGAGGAAGTACGTCCTGGACGGGACCTGCCCGGAGTTTGCCCTCTGGAACCCGGCCTTCCTCGGCTACCTCGCCGCATACGCCGCAGTGAACTACGCCTCCGGTGTCATCACCAGCGCAGTGGGGCAGACCTTCAGCGCGGGCAAGCTGGGCAAGTACACGGTTGGACCTGACAAGACGATCCTTCTCGGAAAGCCGTTCGTCTTCAACAAGTCGAACATCGGTCAGTTCCACTTCTAGAAGAGCCCCGAAGGGCGCCGGCTCCGGCCGGTGCCCTTCGCCTCTCTGGAGCTTTCTTTCGTGCAACGGATCTGTTTCCACCTCCAGGTGAACCCGGACCGCCTCGATGAGTACAAGGAGCGACATCGCTCCGTGTGGCCGGAGATGCGCGAGGCGCTTCAGGCCGCCGGCTGGCAGAACTACTCCCTCTTCCTCGACGAGACCGGGCTTGTGACCGGCTACTTCGAATGCGAGGAGCTGGGCCAGGCCCAGCGGGCGATGGATGCGGCCCCGGTGAACGCACGCTGGCAGGCCGAGATGGCCGAGTTCTTCGTCGGGCTCGGCGGCGGGCCCCCCGACCGTGGCATCGTGCCCGTCCCGGAGATCTTCCACCTTGACTGACGGTTACCGGCGCCGGGCGCGTCCGCCCGCTATTCGATGAGGAGATGAAGAGATGACCAACCTATCTGCGGTTCGAGAGGTCCTGCGCCGTCAGCGGATCGAGACCCCTTCTTGGGCCTACGGCAACTCCGGCACGCGTTTCAAGGTGTTCGCCCAGCCCGGGGTGGCGCGCACCCCCTATGAGAAGATCGACGACGCGGCCCAGGTCCATCGCTTCACAGGCATCGCCCCGTCGGTGGCCATCCACATCCCTTGGGACCGGGTTGACGACTACGGCGACTTGGCCGCCCATGCCCGAAGAGTCGGGCTCGAGATCGGTGCCGTCAACCCAAACGTGTTCCAAGAACCCGAGTACAAGCTGGGCAGCGTCTGCAGCCCGGACCCGGCGGTTCGCCGGCTCGCGCTCGGGCACCTGCTGGAGTGCATCGGGGTGGCACAGGCGACCGGCTCGACGATCCTGAGCTTGTGGTTTGCCGACGGCACCAACTACCCGGGCCAGGACAGCTTCGCCAGACGCCAGGACTGTCTGGCCGAAGCCCTCGCCGAGGTGTACGCGGCCCTGCCCTCGGGGATGCGGATGCTGCTCGAGTACAAGTTCTTCGAGCCGGCTTTCTACTCCACCGATGTGCCCGACTGGGGCACCTCCTTCGCCCACTGCATCCGGCTCGGCGAGCGGGCGCAGGTGCTGGTCGACACCGGCCATCACGCTCCGGGCACCAATATCGAGTTCATCGTGGCAGTGCTGCTCCGCGCCGGGAAGCTGGGAGGCTTCCACTTCAACAGTCGCTTCTACGCCGACGACGACCTCATGGTGGGCGCAGCGGATCCGTTCCAGCTCTTCCGGATCATGAACGAGATCGTCGCTGCGCAGGCTCTCGATCCGGGCGCAGGCGTGGCTTTCATGCTCGACCAGTGTCACAACCTCGAGCCGAAGATTCCTGCCGAGATCCGCTCGGTGATGAACGTGCAGGAGGCGACGGCCAAGGCGCTGCTCGTCGATCGGGACACGCTTCGGGAATGTCAGGAGTCCGGTGACGTGCTGGGCGCGCACGCAGTCCTGATGGACGCGTACAACACCGATGTACGCCCGCTGCTGGCCGAGGTGCGCCAGGAGATGGATCTGGACCCTGATCCGCTCGCTGCCTACGCGCGATCCGGCTACGCGGAACGAATCACGGAGCTCAGAGCCGGGGGTGCTCAGGCGGGATGGAGCGCCTGAGGAAAGAGGATGGTGGCCAGTCCTGACGTCCAGGCGCTGCCCGACCACTCCTGTCGGCTCGGGCGCCCGCGCGCCTCGGTCGACATCGACCCGAGGCAGGCGCGAGAGTACGAGATCGTGGCGCTCTTCGACGGTGGCCGCTTCGGCTTGGGTGGAGCGACCGCGGCGGTCGATATCGCCGCTCACGCGGCCCATCGGCACAGCATCGCCTGCATCCTTGGTGGGCACGACCTGACGATCTTGGACCGCACCTCGCCGAAGCCGCCGCATTCCTCGCGAGCGAGCGCAGCCCGAGCCCGACCGGCAACGTGCTCCACGCCGATGGCAGCGTGACCGCCGCCTGCACGCGCCAGATGTCACCGACAACCCACCACGTCGCCGTCGATCTCGGCGCTTCAAGCGGCCGAGCGGTCCTCGGCGTCGTGCGGGACCAGAAGCTTCATTTGGAGGAGATGGCGCGGTTCAGGAATGGGCCCGTAACCGTTGACGGGATGCTGCACTGGGACGTCCTCGGGCTTTACCGCTCCATCCTCGACGGTTTGCGAAAAGCCGGGAGGCACGTCGGCAGGTTGGACTCGGTCGGCATCGACAGTTGGGGCGTCGACTTCGGGCTCCTCGATCGCGACGGGCGGCTTTTCGGCAACCCCGTCCACTACCGGGACCGGCGCACGGACGGCATCATCGACCTCGTCTTACGCCGGATCCCCGCGGCCGAGCTCTACCGGCGCACCGGCATCCAGGTGCTGCCGTTCAACACCTTGAACCAGCTTGTCGCAGCCGCAGGCACGGCCCAGCTCGAGGCGGCCGCCACTCTGCTCCTGATGCCCGACCTCTTCGGATACTGGCTCACCGGTCAGGTGGGTGCCGAGGTGACGAACGCCTCGACGACCCAGCTCCTGTCGGTCGTGAGTGGAGACTGGGATGCCGATCTGATGGCCGAGCTCGGCATCCGCCGTGAGCTCTTCCCCGCCCTCCGCCACCCCGGCGACCCGGCCGGCGAGCTCCTCCCCGAGGTATTGCGCGAGACCGCACTTGATGGCCCGGTCCGCCTCACAACCGTGGGCTCGCACGACACGGCGTCTGCCGTCGTCGCGGTTCCGGCCACGTCCGCGCACTTCGCGTTCATCGCCTCGGGAACGTGGTCGCTGGTCGGCCTCGAACTGGAGCAGCCCGTGCTCACGGACGCGAGCCGCCGTGCCAACTTCACCAACGAGCGCGGGGTCGACGGCACGGTCCGCTACCTGCGAAACGTCATGGGCCTCTGGCTCCTGCAGGAGTGCGTCAGGGCCTTCGAGGGCGGCGGCGAGTCGGTCGGTCTTTCACGTCTGATCGCCGAGGCGGCCCGGCTGCCCGGGTTGCGGTCGCTGATCGACGTCGACGATCCCGCGTTCCTGCCACCCGGCGACATGCCCCGCCGGATTGTCAGCGCCTGCGCTCAGAGCGGCGAGCCACTGCCCGAGACGCCCGCCGCGCTCGTCCGCTGCATCCTTGACAGCCTGGCTCTCGCCCACCGGCGCACGATCGAAGAGGCCCGGTCCTTGACCGGACAGGACATCGACGTGGTGCACCTGGTCGGTGGCGGCTCTCACAACCAGTTGCTCTGCCAGCTCACCGCCGACGCCCTTGGCCTGCCGGTCGTGGCCGGCCCGGCGGAGGCGACCACCCTGGGGAACCTGTTGGTGCAAGCTCGCGCCCACGGTGCCATTGCGGGCGGGCTCACCGAGATGCGAGCGGTCGTCCGCGCCCACAGCGACTGCGCGATCTACCAGCCGTCGGGCGCTGAGGACAGTTGGCGCCGCGCGGAGGCCCGGGTCGCCCCGCGACCGGCCGCGGAGAGTCGACAATGAGGATCGCACCGGTGCTCACCGGGGCCAAGGCAAGCTGTGTCGATGGTGCGTGCACGTTCGAGGCGGTCCCTTGCCGCGACCAGCCTTCGCCCCAGTTTCGTCCAGAATTCCAGGTGACTCGGGCGCTCGAGGAGCCGAGACCCGCCATGTCGCAAGGCCCCATGCCCGCCGCGCAGCCACCTCGGACCGCGACCGTCATGACGGGCGGCGCAGAGTTTCCCGGTGCTCTCGAGCTGCTGCGCGGGCTTCCCGAGCTCACCTTTGAGAGACTCCCCGGGATCCCCGCGCCCACGGCCGGAGTGGCCAAGGACGCGCCTGAGCAGGACAGAGCGGAGGGGGGCGACCTCGCGCGGCGCACGCAGCCGAGGGCCAACGTTCACGTTCACCTGCCGCCCAACTTCTCGGCGTTCGAGACCGTCGAGCAGGCGGTCGACCTGGCCGCCGACGCAGGGCTGGAAGTCCTGGGAGCGAACAACTACTACGACTTCGACGTCTACGCACGGTTTGCGCACTCCGCGCACGCGCACGGCATCTTCCCTCTTTTCGGGGTGGAGATCATCAGCCTTGTGGGAGAGCTGCAGGCCGCCGGAGTGAAGGTCAACGATCCCGACAACCCGGGGCGCATGTACTTGTGCGGCAAGGGGATCACCGGCTTCGCCCCCATGGCGGCCGAGGCGCAGCGGCTCGTGCAGCAGATCCGCGACGCAGACAGCGCCCGCATGACAGCGATGGTCCAACGAGTGAGCGCGCTGCTGGAGAGCCACGGCGTCCGCACGACTGTCACCGCCTCATCGATTCGTTCGACGCTGGCGCGCCGGTACGCGGTTCCACCCACCTCGGTGTACCTGCAGGAACGCCACGTCGCCCAGGCGTTCCAGGAGGCGCTGTTCGCCGATGTCGGGGCTGGAGAGCGGTCGGGCACACTGCGGCGAGTGCTCGGTGTGGAGTGCGCGGCACCCGACGACCCGGTGACGGTTCAGAACCAGATCCGCTCGCTGCTGATGAAGGCGGGCAGACCCGCCTACGTCGAGGACTCCTGCCTTGACGCCGACACCGCGTACGCCCTGGTTCTCGCTCTGGGCGGCGTGCCGTGCTACCCGGTCCTCGCCGATGGGGCCTCACCCGTGTGCCTGTTCGAGGCCTCGGTCGACGAGCTCGTCTCTTCGCTGGTCGCGCGAAAGATCTGGTGCGCAGAGATCATCCCCAGCCGCAACGCCACCACCACCGTGGACCGCTACGCGACTGCACTGCGTCGCGCCGGGATCATCGTGCTGGGCGGCACCGAGCACAACACGCTTGAGCTGGCCCCGATGACGCCGGAGTGCAGGGGCCGCGTGCCCCTCTCCGCGCGTGTCGCGGAGCTGTTCTGGGAGGGAGCGTGCGTCGTGGCGGCGCACCAGTACTTGTCGGCGGGCGAACGGACAGGTTACGTGGACGCACAGGGTAACCTGAGCCCGGGCTTCGCGACGCAGGAACAGCGAATCGATGCCCTGGCACGTCTGGGCTCGATGGTCATCGAGGCGTTCCGCCGACCGGACGGAGACAGGAGTGCCGCAATGGCGCCAACCAGCACTGCAGGATCAGCGAGGACCAGGCAGCCGTGACGACCCCCGCACTGCCATGGCCGTCGTTCGATGCAACGGCGAGCCCGCTCGAGCACCTCCTCGACCTGTCCCACTACTACGGCTCCAACCCGGAATTCGTGCTGGCCGGCGGGGGCAACACATCGGTGAAGCTGGGTGACCACCTGCTTGTCAAGGCCAGCGGCTACGCGCTCGCGACGATCGGCCCGGAGGGCATCGTCGAGCTGGATCGAACTGCGCTGCAGACGCTGCTGGAGAGCACGCTCAGCACCGACCCCAAGCAGCGAGAGGAGCAGTTCAAGGCGGCGGTGCTCGCAGCCCGAGTAGAGCCGGAGAAGGGTCGGCGTCCCTCGGTCGAGGCAGTGCTGCACCACCTGATCCCCGGCCGCTACGTCGTGCACACGCACCCGACGCTGGTCAACGCTTTCGGCTGCTCGCGCGACGGCCGTGCGATCCTCAAGCGTGAGCTGGGTGACCAGGTGCTGTGGATCGACGCCGTCGACCCCGGGTTCCTGCTCGCCAAGACGCTGGAACGCGCCCTCGGCGATTACCGGGCCAGAACGGGCCGGGAGGGCCCGGAGGCGATAATCATGGCCAACCACGGCCTGGTTGTCAGCGGCGAAGTTCCTGACGAGATCCGAGCCCGCACCGACTGGTTGTTCCAGGAGCTGGCGCGCGTGCTGGAGCCGACCAGGTCCACGGAACCCTTCGGCATGGTCGCCACCGTTGCTGCGAGCCGATCACGCGAGCTGGTCAACACGATCGCTCCGACACTGCGCGTGCTGCTGAGCCCGGGCGAGGCCCTGAAGGTTGTCACGCTGGACGATTCACCTTCGACGATGCGCCTGGCCGGCGGGAGCGACGGACAGGCGCTGACGGCGCGGGGCCCGCTCTTCCCCGACCAGATCGTCTACTCCAGGTCCTTCCCGTTGTGGTTCGAGGACGCGGCCCGCCATGACCCGGTGGAGCGTCTGACGTACGCCGTCGCGGAGTATCGGCGCCAGCACGAGGTGCTGCCCAACGTGGTGCTGGTCAAAGGACTGGGGCTGTTCGCCGCTGGCGACACCTGGTCGGCGGCCGACGCAGTGCGCCAGGTCTACAAGGACGCGATCGAGGTCATGGCGGGCGCTGCAGGACTGGGCGGGGTCGAGTGCCTCGGCGACGAGCTGCGACGGTTCATCGAGGACTGGGAGGTCGAGTCCTATCGACGGCAGGTGGCGTCCTCCGGCAACCGTGCCGGGCGCGTCGCGGGCAAGGTGGCACTTGTGACCGGCGCGGCGCAGGGCTTCGGTCTGCAGATAGCGCAGGACCTCGTTGCCGAGGGTGCCCATGTCGCGATGGCGGACGTCAACGACGCCGGCGCGCAGGCGGCGGCGGACGCCCTGTCCCAGGAGTGGGGCGAGGGACGCGCGATCGGCCTGCATGTCGACGTCGCCGACGCGGCGTCGGTCGACGAGATGATCCACCAGGTCGTGCGCGCCTACGGCGGCTTGGACCTGCTCGTCTCCAACGCCGGCGTGCTCAGGGCCGCCAGTGTCAAGACCCAGACCGAGCGCGACTTCGACCTGTCCACCGCGGTGAACTACAAGGGTTACTTCCTTTGCGTGCAGAAGGCGGTGCCGGTGATGGCGATCCCGCGCCGCGTGCGTCCCGACCACTGGAGCGACATCATCCAGATCAACTCGAAATCCGGCCTGACCGGATCGGAGAAGAACTTCGCCTATGCGGGCAGCAAGTTCGGCGGAGTCGGCCTGACCCAGTCCTTCGCCCTCGAGCTCGTCGGCGACGGGATCAAGGTGAACTCCGTCTGCCCGGGCAACTTGTTGGACGGACCCTTGTGGTCGGACCCGCAGACCGGGCTGTTCGTTCAGTACCTCAAAGCCGGGAAGGTCCCCGGCGCCCAGACACTGGACGATGTGAAGAGGTACTACACGAGCAAAGTACCCATGCAGCGTGGGTGCACGACGGCCGATGTCATGAAGGCCATCTACTACCTGGTCGAGCAGGAGTACGAGACCGGCCAGGCGCTCCCGGTGACCGGCGGCCAGGTGATGCTGCACTAATGTTGGCTATTGGGTGGTCGGGGCGATCGTCTGTGATCACATGCGCACACCGAGACGTCCGCCGAAGCGGCCCTCCTGTCATGCACGACCACGCCAGACGGACACGATGACACCAGACCGACACGACGCCGCTCTCCCGGCCATCCAGTACGCGGTCCAGCTGATCGGACCCCGAGGTCTTGTGCTCAACCGCAGCAAGGACGTGCCACGCCCCGGCGCCCACCAGATCGTGGTCAAGGTCGAAGCCGTCGGCTTGTGCTTCTCCGACCTCAAGCTGCTGAACCAGTTCTCGGCCCACCCCCGCAAGGGGGAGATCGTGTCGGGCATCGCGCCTGAAGTGCTCGGGCAGATCTCGAGCTACGTGCCCGGCGAGCTGCCGACCGTACCGGGACACGAGGTGTCGTGTCGGATCGTGGCGGTGGGCAGGGAGGTCACCGGGCACAGGGTGGGCGAACGCTGCCTGGTGCAGACCGACTACCGCAATCTGCCCACCAAAGGCTCCAACGCCGCCTTCGGGTACAATTTCGAGGGCGGGCTCCAGGAGTACGTGCTGATGGACGAGCGTGTTGTCGTCGACGCCGGCACCGGTACTCGGTCGCTGATCGCCGTGTCCGAGGAGCCCAGCGCGTCGGCCGTGGCGTTGGTGGAGCCGTGGGCGTGCGTCGAGAGCTCCTACTCCACGACAAACCGGCGCAAGCTGGCCCCGGGCGGACGGCTGCTGGTGGTCGTCGAGGACGGGCACTCCGTGATGGGCTTGGCCGAGGCGATGCAACCTGGTCAGGCGCCGGCCTCCGTGACCATCGTCGCAGCAGCCGGGGTCGACTGTGATTGGGCCGGTCCGGACGTGGTGGTGACGCGCGCGAGCGACGTGCACGACCTGGCCGACGCGGCCTTCGACGACGTTGTCTACTTCGGGGCATCCAAGCCGACGATCGACGCGCTGAACGACAAGCTCGCCGTGGGGGCCATCATCAACATCGTCCTGGCTGGCGCCACGATCGGGGAACCGGTGTCGGTTGGGGTTGGCCGGGTTCACTATGAGGCGACGCGCTGGGTCGGAACCGCCGGATGCTCGGCCGAGGAGTCCTACGCGACGATCCCCCTCTCCGGCGAGCTGCGACCAGGCGACCGCGTGCTGGCCGTGGGCGCGGCCGGGCCAATGGGGCAAATGCACGTGTTTCGCAGCCTGTCCGCAGGCGTGGATAGGCTCACCGTGGTGGGCACCGACCTCGACGACGCACGTCTGGAGTCGTTGCGAGCCAAGGCCGAACCGCTCGCACAGGCCAACGGCGTGAGCCTGAGGCTGCTGAACCCGAGCACCGAGCCGGTGGCCGGCACCTTCAGCTACCACCTGATTCTCGTGCCGGTGCCGTCATTGGTCGCGGACGCGGTTCTCAGCAGCCGGGATCGGGGCCTGATCAACATCTTTGCGGGGATCGCGGTGGCGACCCGCCAGGAGATCGACCTGGATGCCTACATCGCACGCCGCTGCTACATGTTCGGAACCAGCGGCTCGGTCGTGAGGGACATGGAGGTGCTGTTGAACAAGATCGCGGCTGGCCAGCTGGACACCAACATGTCGCTCGACGCCATCTCCGGCATGGCGGGGGCAGAAGCTGGGTTGGCGGCGCTGCGGGACGGAATTATGGCCGGCAAGATCGTGATCTATCCCTCTCTGCACGAGGTTGGCCTGCTGTCACTCGCCGAGCTCGGCGGCGCCTTCCCGACCGTTGCGTCCAAGCTCGAGCACGGGCACTGGTGCGCGGAGGCGGAAAGAGAGCTGTTGAAGGTGGCTCGCTCACAGGCACCCGCGCTCGCGGACGACCAGCATGGCTGACAACACCCGCAGCGGACCGGCCAAGAGGCACTGAGCACGTGGCGACGCCGGTCGAGATGCCCAAGCTGGGCAACACCGTGGAGCAATGCCTGCTCGTGGCCTGGCACAAGCACAAGGGCGACACGGTTCGTGCGGGCGAGGTTCTGGCCGAGATGGAGACCGACAAGGCCACCTTCGATCTCACGGCACCCACGGACGGGACCGTGCTCGAGCTGTTCTTCGACGACGGCGCGATGGTGCCGGTCTTCACCAACGTATGCGTCATCGGCGCGGTCGGGGAGGCGATCGAGGACTATCGGCCCCAGATGCCGGTTTCATCGGCCAAGGTTGGGGCGGCGGCCGCGAACGACGGCAAACCGGCAGCCGTGGCACAGGCGGGCACGACGGTTTCGCCAGCGTCCGAGGACAGGGCCGATCGGACGCGCGTCATCCCGCCATCGAACGGAACATGGCCTGCGGCCCAGCCTGCAACGCCGGTGGCGGGCATCCCGTTGGCCGCCGGGCGCATGAGCCCGCGAGCGCGACGCTTTGCGGCCGAGCACGGCTTCCAGCCGCCGCCGATGTCCGGCAGCGGGCCGGGCGGGAGCATCCTGGAGAGGGATGTGCGCGCTCAGCTGCTCTCTACGCCGCCGGTCACAGGTGTCGCTCGCAGCTTGATCGACAGCGGTTACGAGCTCAGGGGGGCAGGCTCGGGTGTGGGCGGCATGATCCGCGCGTGCGATCTCATACCTCCACCGGTCCGCCTCACAGGCGTGCGCGAGAGGACAGCCCGACGGACCAGGGAGTCACTGGCGAGCACCGCGCAGTACACGCTGCACGCCTCGGCCGACGCCACCGGGCTGCTGGCATTGCGCCGCGAGATCAAGGCCTCGCCCGGGACGCCGGACATCACGATCGACGACCTGGTCGTGTTCTGCGCGATCCAGGCCGTGCTCGAGGTCCCAGCGGTCAACGCGGAGCTGATTGAAGGCCGGCTGTACCAGCGCGCTCACATCAACCTGGGCTTCGCCTGCGATACGCCGCGCGGACTGGTCGTCCCGGTGGTCCGCAACAGCGAGGAGCTCGGCATCGCCGAGCTGTCGGACCGGCTCAATTCCCTGGCCACGCAGGCGGTCGAGGGAACGCTGGCGGTCGACGACATGGCCGATGCGACCTTCACGGTGAGCAACCTCGGCGTACTCGGGATCGAGTCCTTCACGCCCGTGCTCAACCCGCCCCAGGTCGCGATCCTCGGCGTGGACGCGATCGCACTGAAGCCAGTGCGCAAGCCCGATGGCGGGATCCAGTTCATCGACTCGATCGGCCTGTCTGTCACCTTCGACCACCAGGCGATCGACGGGGCACCCGGGGCGAGGTTCCTCAACGTCCTCAAGCAGAAGATCGCGAGCGTGCAGTCGCTGTGCTTGATCTGATCGTCATCGGTGCCGGGCCCGGCGGGTACGAGGCCGCTGCCCATGCGGGCAGTCTCGGCAAGAGCGTGGCCATCGTCGAGAAGGCTGAGCTGGGTGGCACCTGCCTCAACGTCGGGTGCATCCCGGCGAAGACCTTTCTGCGCTCCTCCCGACTGTTCCGCGAGTACCGCGAAGCAGCCGCCTTCGGCGTCGTCGTCGAGTCGCCCAGCTTCGACCTGCCGGCGCTGGTGGCACGCAAGAACAACGTCGTCGGAACGCTGAAGCGCGGCGTGTCGACACTGCTGCGCAACACGAGCGTGGAGGTGCTCCGCGGAGCCGGCCGCCTGGTCGGCCGCAACGCGATCGAGGTCGCCGGCGATCGCCACGAGGCCGCGAACATTCTCATCGCCTCGGGTTCACGGCCAGCGATCCCGCCCATCTCCGGCATCGACGGCGAGCGTGTTCTCGACTCGACCTCAGCATTCGAGCTCACGGCGGTGCCGGAGCGGATCGCGGTCATCGGTGGCGGCTACATCGGTCTGGAATTCGCCTCCTTCTTCCACGAGGTCGGTGCCGACGTCACGGTGTACGAGGCGTTGCCGAGGCTCGCCGCCGGCTGCGACGGTGACATCGCCGACGAGCTGCTCAAGATCCTGCGCCGAAGCGGCATCAAGATCCAGCTGTCCTGCCTGGTCCTGGGCATCGACGGCGACACCCTGCACTATCAAGATGTCACCGGCGCTCAGCACAGCGACTCGGCGACCTACATCCTCAACGCCACCGGCCGCACTCCCGTTGTCACCGACCTCGGGCTGGAGGAGGTCGGTGTCGACGCGACCGCCCGGGGCGTTCGCGTGGACGACCAGGGCCGCACCAACGTGCCCAACATCTGGGCCTGCGGCGACGTGACCGGGCGACACATGCTCGCGCACGTGGCGGTTCGCGAGGGGATCGTCGCGGTCAACTCGATGTTCGGCCGGCCTGATCGCATGCGTTATGACGCGATACCGGCGGTGATCTACTCCCACCCGGAGGTAGCGATGGTGGGCAAGACCGAGGAGGAGCTGCAAGCGGCTGCCATCGGGTACCGGAAGGCCGTGGTGCCGATGGCGCTTGCCGGTCGTTTCCTGGTCGAGCACGTGAACGAGACGGGACTCGTCAAGGTGCTCGCCGGTGCGACCCACGGAGAGATCCTCGGCGTGCACGCCATCGGGGACCTGTCGAGCGAGTTCATCGTCGCCGCCGGGGCGATGATCGAAGCCGAGATGACCCTGGCGCAGGCCGGCGAGATCATCTTCCCGCACCCGACTGTGGCCGAGGCGTTGCGCGCAGCCATCCTCAAGGCTCAGTGACCAGTGGCCTAGGAGAGATCTCGATGCCCAAGTCCATCCCGGTCACCCCGAACGAGGTGTTCCGTCCAGGTGCGATTCACTTCCACGACATCCCGGTCAACGCCTACAGCCGGTCGATAGCCGAGGAGTGCGACCGGTTCTCGCCCGATGACCTGGTGCACATCTGGCGCGACATGTGTGCGATCCGCGAGTTCGAGACGATCCTGAACGAGATCAAGATCAAGGGCGCGTACAAGGGCGTCACCTACAACCACGCTGGGCCCGCGCACCTGTCCATCGGGCAGGAGGCCGCGGCAGTGGGCATGGCCTACTCGCTGACCCCGCAGGACCACATCTTCGGCTCACATCGCAGCCACGGCGAGATCATCGCCAAGGGGCTGTCGGCCATCCGCCGTCTCGGCGAGGACGACCTGGAGCAGGTGATGCGCTCCTATCGCGACGGCGCAATCCTCGCCCCGGTGCAGAAGGTGTACAGGGTCCCCATCCGCGAGCTGGCGCAACGCTTCTTCGTGTACGGCGCCTACAGCGAGATGTTCGCGCGCGAGACCGGTTTCAACCGCGGCCTGGGCGGCTCGATGCACGCGTTCTTCCCTGCCTTCGGGATCTACCCAAACAACGCCATCGTCGGCGGTTCGGGCTCGATCGCGCCCGGCGCGGCCCTGTTCAAGCGTGTGAATCGCCGGCCCGGCATCGTGGTGGCCAACATCGGCGACGGCTCGTTCAGCTGCGGCCCGGTGTGGGAGGGTGTCACCTTCGCAGCCATGGACCAGTACCGCAGGCTGTGGGACGCGTCCATCGGTGGCGGGCTGCCGATCGTCTTCAACTGCATGAACAACTTCTACGGCATGGGCGGCCAGCCCGAGGGCGAGACGACAGGCATGCAGTCCATTGCGCGTTTCGGCGCCGGAGTCAATCCCGAGCAGATGCACGCGGAGGAGGTCAACGGCTACAACCCGCTCGCGGTGATCGATGCCTTCGAGCGCGCCCGCGTCACGCTCTCAGAGGGACGCGGCCCAGTGCTGCTGGACACCCTCACCTACCGCTACAGCGGCCATTCGCCGTCGGACGCGTCGAGCTACCGAAGCCGCGAGGAACTGGAGGAGTGGCAGGCGGCGGACTGCATCGAGAGCTTCCGCGCCCACGTCCTGCAGAGCGGCACGGTCAGCGAGTCGACCCTGGACGTGGAAAGGAGCGCGATCGAGGATCTGGTCTTCGACATGTTCCGCCTGGCGGTCGACCTGGACGCGAGCCCGCGCATCGACGTCAACTCCGAGATGGTGGGCAGCGTCATGTTCTCCGCCGGACGCGTCGAGCGCTTCGAGGATCGCGGGCCCGAGCTGCTGCAGGACCCGGCTGAGAACCCCCGGGTCAAACAGATCGCCGCCAAGGCGCGCACCGCCGTTGTGGACGGTGAGCCGGTACCCAAGCTGAAGCTGTACAACATCCGCGACGCGATCTTCGAGGCACTGCTCCACCGCTTCGCCATAGACCCCACGATGGTCGCCTTCGGCGAGGAGAACCGCGACTGGGGTGGCGCGTTCGGCGTCTACCGCGGGCTCACCGAGGCGCTGCCCTATCATCGCCTGTTCAACTCGCCCATCTCGGAGGCCGCGATCGTCGGGGCGGCGGTCGGGTACGCGATGGAGGGAGGCCGCGCGGTCGCCGAGCTGATGTACGCCGACTTCATCGGCCGCGCAGGAGATGAGATCTTCAACCAGCTGTCGAAGTGGCAGGCCATGTCGGCCGGGGTCCTGTCGATGCCCGTCGTCCTGCGCATCTCGGTGGGCGACAAGTACGGGGCGCAGCACTCACAGGACTGGACGGCACTGCTGCACCACATCCCGGGACTGAAGGTCGTGTTCCCGGTCACGCCGTATGACGCCAAGGGGATGATGAACTCGGCGCTCATCGGCACCGATCCGGTGGTCTTCCTCGAGAGCCAGAGGCTGTACGACGTGGGCGAGATGTTCGAACTCGCGGGGGTACCCGAGGGCTACTACGAGATCGAGCTGAGCGAGCCCTCGGTGAAGCGGCCTGGCAGCGACCTCACGATCGTGACGCTCGGACCGGCTCTGTACACCGCGATCAAAGCAGCCGAGGAGCTCTCGGCAAGGTTCGGCCTGTCGGCGGAGGTGATCGACCTGCGCTCCGCCGTCCCGATCGACTATGAGCCGTTGGTGGAGTCCGTGCGCAAGACCGCCAACGTGGTGCTCGTCTCCGAGGAAGTCGAGCGGGGCAGCGTCATGCAGTCGGTCGCCGCCGACCTCACCCAGCTGTGCTTCAACGACCTCGACGGACCGCCGGTCATCGTCGGGGCACGGAACTGGATCACGCCCGCGGCCGAGCTTGAGTCGCTGTTCTTCCCCCAGCCTTCCTGGGTGCTCGACGCCATCCACGAGTACCTGCGGCCACTACCCGCCTACCAATCGGTCACCAACCGCACCAAGGGTGAACTGACCAGGCGCGCTCGCCTGGGCATCTAGGCCAGAGCGAGGTTGCGTCCACCGTCTCGGCCAGGCGCCGGCATCTGCCTGCCGGGTCGTCTAGACGAGCTGACCTGTTCTGACTGCATGGCCGCGACCAGACCAGGGCGGAGGATCCCGCCTTGCGAATGGACCAGCTCGAGCCGCACCTCGACACCTGGTGGCCAGGGACCGCGGCCTAGCTCATCGCTTACTGCCTCAGTTGGCGTCCGGCTGCGCGCGGGTCAGGAATTGCCCGCGAACTCCTCGACCATCCGATAGGCCTCGTCGTCGTGGAACTGCACCGGTGGGGACTTCATGAAGTAGGCCGACGGGGCGATCAGGGGGCCGCCGAGACCTCGGTCGAGACCGATCCTGGCACACCGCAGCGCGTCGATGATGACACCGGCCGAGTTCGGCGAGTCGTGCACCTCGAGCTTCACCTCCAAGTTGAGCGGCGCGTCGCCGAAGTTGCGGCCTTCCATGCGGATGTAGGCCCATTTGCGGTCCTCGAGCCAGGGCACGTAGTCGGAAGGCCCGATGTGCACGTTGTCCGGAGAGATCGCGCGGTCGATCTGACTGGTGACGGCGCGGGTCTTCGAGATCTTCTTCGACACGAGCCGTTCACGCTCCAACATGTTCTGGAAGTCCATGTTGCCGGCCACGTTCAGCTGGTAGGTGCGTTCGAGCACCATGCCCCGGTCCTCGAACAGACGGGTGAGGACCCGGTGGACGATGGTGGAGCCGACCTGGCTCTTGACGTCGTCACCGATGAGTGGGATGCCCGCGGCGGTGAAACGCTCCGCCCACTCAGGATCGCTCGCGATGAAGACAGGGATGGCGTTGACGAACGCGACACCGGCCTCGAGTGCCGCGGTGGCGTAGTGCTTTTGCGCCTGTTCGGAGCCCACCGGTAGGTAGGCGATGAATACCTCGGCTCCGCTACGGCGCAACACGTCGGCGACGTCGACAGGTGGGGCGGGCGACTCTTCGACGGCCTTGCGGTAATACAGGCCAAGCCCGTCAAGTGTCGGCCCGCGTTCGACGGTGACGCCGAGCGGGGGGACCTCGGAGAAGCGCAGGGTGTTGTTGTTGGAGGCGAAAATTGCCTTCGAGAGGTCAAGGCCCACTTTCGCCGCGTCCACGTCGAAGGCGGCCACGAACTGGGTGTCGCCGACGTGATAGCCACCGAGCGATACGTGCATGAGACCCGGCACGCGGTCGTTCGGATCAGCGTCGCGGTAGTACTCGACTCCTTGCAAGAGGGAGCTGGCGCAGTTGCCGACTCCCGCTATGGCGACCTTGATATTGCGGGCCGTCGGACTCATGGCTCACTCCTTTCAGTGGCTGCATTCTTGAACGCCGCAGGCGCGTGGGCGGCTGACGCGTTCAAGATGGCAGGCGGGGTTTCAGCGGCTTGGGTTGGGTGCAACGGAGGGGCGAGCGCTGATGACGGGATCTGCGCCGCCTGTTCGGTAGCGATGAGACGGTCAATCCAGGTCAGATCGTGCTCGGTTGCCTCCTCGGCGTGGTCGACGAGGGAGCGCTGGTAGCGGTCGAGCGGTCGCCAGGGCGACTCTACTGCTCGACGTGAGCCTTCCCGAGTAGCCAGTAGTTGGGCACGCCGACGTTGCAGGAGCGAGAGTCGGTTCTCGGGGCTTAAGTAGCTCGCAAAGGCCCAACGCAACGCGAAGTCACGCCCTCCTTCAGGCTTGGGCTCTTCGGTCTCGAGCAAGCGGTGGAACAGCTCGTCACCGCGAGCGGTGAGCTCGTACACCCGCCGCCCTCGCGTGCCGCCGCCGGTCCGGTTCGAAGCTGCGCGCCGGGACGCGAGACGTGCTCTGAACGCGGCCCTCTCCCCGGCGATGGAGCCGGCAGAGGCAAACGTGTTCGTGGACTGCGCGTCGGGAGAGCTGCGCTCGGACGGGACTTCACGGACGGCCCCCGCGGCTTCGAGGCGTGCAAGAGCCGGGTAGAGCGAACCGAAAGACAGGCTCGAGAGGAGGCCGAAATCCCCGCGCAACCTCTTGCGCAGGTCGTAGCCGTGCATCGGGTGCTCCTTCAAGAGCCCCAGGATCGCCAATTCGAGCACCGTCGCCAGTGTATCACGCCGACATATCTAGGCGATATGTCGGCTAACACTGTCGATCGTGGTCCAAGTCGGAAGTTAGCCGGACGCCGGACGAGGAAGCCGAGCACCTGGGGAGTTCTTCCCGCTCTCGCCTGGGCGTTTGCCGGCGTGCTCATGTACCGGCGATACCGGCGACCGGGGCCGTTCATCGTCGTGCACGTGTTCTGGGACGCAGGCCTCCCTCGCCTGCCCTTCTTCGGTGGAGGGCCGCTGGTCGCCGAGTGCTGTTGCTCGCCCCATCGGCATTCGTGTTCTGGCTGATGTGGCCTAGACGCCTGACTCGTCTCCCCGATGCCCCACCGTCGGGTGCGGGGTGGCGGGCACGGTAGCCTGGCCGGGATGTCGAGCGTCCGGAACGGCCCGCAGTCGAGCTGGGGAGTTGGAGGGCTTCCGCGTCCCGGCCGCATCGAGTATCGGCTGATACGTGAATCGATCGTGAAGGAGTACCGGCGAGGCCGCCTCGGCCGGCTTGAGGTCTGCGATGCCCAGCCCGAGCTGCTGCGAGTTGCGAAGAACCTGGGGCGGGAGACCGATACCGAATGCCCCATCTGCGAAAACGAGCAACTTGTGCATGTCACGTTCGCGTTCGGGCCCGGCCTTCCCCCCGGCGGACTGCCGCTGGCGGATCTCCACGACCTCGGGCGTCGGGTCGCCCGGGGCAGTGCCGACGTAGCCTGCTACGTCGTCGAAGTTTGCACCGGATGTGCTTGGAACCATCTTCTGAGCGTTTCGCTTCAGGAGCCAACGACCGCTGATTGACCGCCGGCAGCCCAGGGCGCCGGACGGGAGGAGGTCCGAAAATGACAGGAAAAGTGACGGTACCGGATATCCGCGCCCGCAAGCGCAGCCGGGGAGCGGATCCCATCGTGATGATCACTGCCTATGACGCGCCCTTTGCCCGCGTTGTGGACCGAGCCGATGTCGACATCATCCTCGTCGGGGATAGTCTCGCTGAGCTGGTCCTCGGCCTGGAGGACACTCTCCAAGTCGGAATCGAGGATCTCGCCCACCACGTCGGAGCCGTGGCACGCGCGAGGCCGAGAGCCTTGCTCGTAGGTGACATGCCTTGGCTCACCTACCATCTCGAGGCGAGCGACACGGTCCGCAATGCGGCGATCCTCGTAAGGGCCGGTGCTCACGCGGTGAAGCTCGAGGGTGGACGTCGCCGGGTCCCCGCCGTGCGGGCGATCACCGACGCGGAGATACCTGTGATGGGCCACCTGGGGCTCACTCCTCAGTCGATTCATGCCATGGGGGGCTACAAGGTTCAAGGGCGCGAGGCAACTGCTGCCGCCGACCTGCGGCGAGACGCCGAGGCTTTGGCCGCGGCAGGATGCTTTGCCATCGTGCTCGAGGGAGTGCCGGACGTCCTGGCCGAGCGCGTCACTGCGGAGCTCGACATCCCGACGATCGGCATCGGGGCCGGGCCGGCCTGTGACGGGCAGGTGATCGTCCTGCACGACCTGTTGGGACTCTCGGAGAGCAAGGCTCCCAAGTTCGTTCGCCGGTACGCAGAGCTGGGCAGCGCCGGGACCGAGGCGGTGAGGGCTTGGGCAGCCGACGTCCGGGCCGGGCGGTATCCGTCCGACGCCGAGTCGTACCACGCATCGGCAGAGTTGCGCGAGGCGCTGGGTCTGTCGTCCTGAGCAGAGCCGATCCGCTGTTGTCACACCCGTCTGAGATGCTCTGAGCGTGGATGACGACCTGCGTCAGGTGCGGCCGGCCTCGGCTACCATGATGAGGTCCCCTATGCCCCTGCCCCGTCCGAACCGGGGCCCCGAGCGCTTGGCGCGCCGGGTCCGGAGGAGGTGAGGCCGCCGTGCGGCCCTACGAAGTCATGGTTATCTTCGATGTCGGCCTTGAGGACGGCGACATAAACGCCGGTCTCGATCGCATCACATCGCTGGTGCGCGATCGCGGGGGTAGCCCCGGCCGCGTCGAGCGGTGGGGCCGCCGGAGCTTCGCGTACGAACTCAAGCACCGTAGCGAGGGTTATTACGTCCTTATCGAGTTCATGGCCGAGGCGACCCTTGTGGCTGACCTCGACCGAATGCTGACTCTTGATGACATCGTGCTTCGCCACAAGGTGATGCGGCAACCGGATCGGCAGAGTGGGCGCGCCCTTCGAGCTGAAGCGAAGCGGCGGGAGACCGCCATTCGCAAGGCTGCCCGGGCCAAAGCGGCGAGCTAAGCGGACTGGAGCGAATGAAATGTCGAATGGGAATTCCGTCACGCTGGTGGGCAACGTCACGCGTGACCCCGAACTGCGATTCACCCCGAACGGGCAAGCCACAGCGAGTTTCGGCCTGGCAGTGAACCGTCGCTGGCTGAATCGCCAGACCCAGGAGTGGGAGGAAGCGACCTCCTTCTTCGACGTCGTGTGCTGGCGCGAGATGGCAGAGAACGTGAGCGAGACCCTGACGCGCGGAGCACGTGTGATCGTCACGGGCCGGCTCGAGCAGCGCAGCTGGGAGACAGCAGAAGGTGACAAGCGGTCGAAGGTCGAGGTCGTGGCCGATGAGCTCGGGCCGAGCCTCCGCTGGGCGACCGCCCAAGTGGTAAAGAACGAAAAGCGCGGACCCTCTGACGGTGGTCCTGGTGGCGGGGGCGGTCGGGGCACCGCCCCCCGTACGCCCGCTCAACCCGTTGCTCAAGGCGCGGGCGAGGCGTTCGCGTCCTACGACGAGGAGCCTTTTTAGATGGCGCGGAACAATGATCGAGACCGAGGTACAAGACGCGTTCCGAAGGAGACCGGTCGGCGCACGAAGAAGAAGGTCTGTATCTTCTGCAAGGAGCACGCCACCTGGGTCGATTACAAGGACGTGAACGTGCTGCGCAAGTTCATGTCCGATCGGGGCAAGATCCGCGCGCGGCGTGTGTCGGGCAACTGCGCTCAGCACCAGCGTGAGGTTGCTCTGGCGATTAAGACCGCTCGGGAGCTGGCGCTTCTTCCATTCACCCAGCGGACGACGAGCGAGCGGCCAGGCGGACGTGGCCCCGGCCGTGGTGCCGCGGGCGGCCGTGGCGCGCCGCGCGCCGAGTCACCAGACGAACCGGAGCTGGAGGCGCTGCTCACCGATGCGGTGCTCGAGGACGACCTCGAGGACTCGGAGCTCGAGCCACTGGCGCTGACTGCCATTGAGGACGAGGCGGGTAAGCAGTGAAAGTCGTGCTGCGCACCGACATACCAGGCGTGGGAAAGCGCGGGGACATCACCGAGGTCTCTGACGGCTTCGCGAGGAACTTCCTGGTACCGCAGGGCCGCGCAATCGTCGCCAGCGTGGGGATCGAAGACCAGGCTGCCGCGATGCGTCGTGCACGTGACCTGAAGGATGCGCGCAACCGTCAAGGCGCCGAGGCGATCGCCCGTAAGCTGGTCCCGATCATGTTTCGTATCGAGGCACGGTCGGGCAGCGAGGGCAGGCTGTTCGGCTCCGTGACCGCCTCCGACATCGTCGACGCAGTCAGCCGCCAGTCCGGAGTCGAGCTCGACCGACGCAGGCTCGTCATCGACGAGGCCATCAAGACCCTCGGTGCACACGAGGTGGGCGTACGCCTTCACCCGGACGTCGAGTTCCGTCTCAGTCTGGAGGTTGTGAGCTCGAGCTGACCCCATTTTCGGCACCCGACGGCGGTGATACAGCCGGGTGTCAGGATGCGGATGTGGCTGTGCACCGGGGCCGTCTCCTCGAGCGCGAACTCCTCGGCTCTGCCTGCACAGTCGCTCGCAACGTCCTTAGAACGCTTGTCCACGTTCCGTGCACAGGATTTGCCAGGTGTTTTGCGGGTAATCCACAAGATCCGGCCCTAGCGTCCCCCAGGCCGATGCGTTCATCCTTATCGTGATGGCCGTATTGCAACCCGTCCCCGACCTCTCGCGACGCCGGCGCGGGTCGGGTCCATCGGCCACGGGAGGCAGTGCGGGTGGCTCGCGGGTACCGCCGCACAATTTTGATGCCGAGGAATCCGTGCTAGGGGCGATGCTGCTCTCGCGCGATGCGATCGCAGTCGTGGTCGAACAGGTCAGCGCCGAGGACTTCTACAAGCCGTCGCACGCACACATCTACGAGGCCATCACTTCGCTGTATGCCAGGGGTGAGCCCGCAGACTATGTAACGGTCCCCGAGGAGCTGCGTCGGGTCGGCGTGCTGGACGCATCCGGCGGAGCGGCGGCGCTCATAGCGTTGCAGGCCAACACGCCGGCGATCTCGAGTGCCGGCCGTTACGCGCGTATCGTGCAGGAGCACGCGCTGCTCCGCCGCCTGATCGGAGTCGCGCATGAGATCGCCGAAATCGGCTACGAGGTTCCCGCTGACATAGCCGGAGCCCTCGACGAGGCCGAGGCGCTGGTGTTCGATGTCGCCCAGCGGCGCACCTCGGACACGGTGCGCTCACTGAAGGACCTTCTGACCGAGAGTCTTGAACGTCTTGATCACCTCTACGGCAGGGGCGAGACGATCACTGGTGTGCCTACCGGCTATGGCGAGCTCGACTATCTTCTCTCGGGCCTCCAGCCATCCAATCTGATCGTGGTTGGCGCCCGGCCGTCGATGGGAAAGACGGCCTTCGCGCTCGGACTGTCGGCGCACGCCTCCTCGAACCACGGGGTACCGGTGCTGTTCTTCTCGCTCGAGATGAGCCACTTGGAGATCGCTCAGCGCGTGTTGGCCGCCGAGGCCCGTCTCGACGTCACCAAGCTTCGCAACGGCCGCCTGCTCGACAGTGACTGGCCGCGCATCTCGAGCGCGATTGGCCGCATCGACACAGCACCCCTGTTCATCGATGACAACCCCAACGTGACCATCATGGATATCCGGGCCAAAGCGCGGCGGATGCGCTCGTCGGACGGTATCGGCCTCGTCGTCATCGATTACCTCCAGCTCATGACGGGCCGGTCGTCAGCCGAGAACCGCCAGGTTGAGATCTCTGAGATCTCCCGCGGGCTCAAGATTCTTGCGCGCGAGCTGCAACTCCCGGTCGTGGCGCTCAGCCAGCTGTCCCGGGGTCTCGAAGCGAGGGCGGACAAGCGGCCGATGCTCGCGGACCTTCGGGAGAGCGGAGCCATCGAGCAGGATGCCGACGTCGTGATGTTCATCTACCGCGATGAGGTCTACAACCCCGACTCTGCTGACCGCGGGACCGCGGAGGTGCTCGTTGCCAAGCACCGGAATGGCCCTACGGGCTCAGCGCACCTGGCCTTCATCGCGAACTATGCAAAGTTCGGGGACCTGGCCAGGGTTTGAGGATCAGACGGGTCAGTAGCCGACCGCCGCGCGGGTCTTTGGACCGCGATACCGCCCGTTCCCGAACCCAAGTATCGGAAAGAAGATGAAGTCAGGAAGAAGAGCCCGGTCGTGAAGCCGACGCCCTATCCGAAGCTCTTCGACAGATCGTTCAGAACTATCAGAGCGATAACAGGTAGACCAACGCGATGAAGAAGAGGACCAGCCACCAGCCGGGGCGCCCCGCAATCTTCAGCTCTCCCGGTTCGTGGTGACCGAGACATACAGCAGGTCACGAGTTGTACGGCCTGTTCCGATTTCTGCCCGATGATCGGACTCCTCGGTCGGCCGGACTGGCGCCGTGGCTTCACTGGCTGGCGCATCAGCTTTCGACGGGAGAGGCTGTAACCTCAAGTGTCGTGCCCGACGTACCCTTCGACGGTGAGCTGCGCGGTCCTGATCCATCCTCAACTCCAGGTGCGCCGTTAGACCCGATGGCCCACGGACCAGTTGACGAGGCTGCAACCGCCGTCGGTGCCGGCATGGCCGTCGGTGCCGGAGCCGACCGCAAACGGACCGCCGGCAGCCGGGCCACCGTGGTTCACGGGGGCAGGCGCCGACCCCGCCCGCCCAGGCGCAGGCGCTGGACCAGGCGCGCCCTTGTCGCGACCGGAGTGGTCGTGGTTCTCATCGTCGTGCTCGGGCTCGGTGGCTTCTTC
>Ga0181538_10000441_pt1 | contig 48721 bp, 39 predicted proteins | sample PEATcosm2014_Bin_40_FD_119773 | JGI IMG/M metagenome (GOLD analysis project Ga0181538, IMG submission 119773) | Peatland microbial communities from MTU Mesocosm Facility, Houghton, MI, USA - PEATcosm2014_Bin23_30_metaG | ecosystem: Environmental > Terrestrial > Soil > Wetlands > Peat | place...
ACACTGGACCGTGCTGGATGTCAGCCGCGACTGGGCAAGACAGCCTAGCGTAGGCGTACGCTCAGATTCTTTCCGTTTTGTTGAGCATTCGCCCTCGGCGTCACTTTCGCGTCGCGCACCCGTCGTGGCTCAGTAAGCGCTATCTTGAAGAGATCCCCGTGAACCGACGCCTGCCACTGCTGATTCGGCACATCATGTACAACCTGCGCGGCGGGTTCCTGGTCCGCCCGCTCGCCATCGCGCTCACTCTGGGCGCGGCCGGCGCGTCGTTCTCCTGGATGGAAGAAGACTTTCCGGCGATCAGCGATTGGGTGCCGCACGCCCTGTTCCCGTCGCACGCCGATCCGCAAGTGGCGCAGGTCATCCTCGGCGGCATCGGCGCCTCCGCCATGACGGTAGTTTCCATCGTGTTCGCCATTTTGCTCATGACGCTCACGCTGGCGTCGATGCAGTTCTCGCCGCGCATCATCGTCGGCTTCGCCCGCGACGGCGTCACGCAATGGACCCTCGGCATATTCCTCGGCACGTTCTGCTACTGCATGGCGGCGCTTCCCGCGGCGCGCTCCAAGCCCTACCCCTTCGCGCCGGTCGCGACCGTAACGGGCGCGATGCTTCTGGCTCTCGCCTCCGTGGCCTGGCTGCTGTTCTTCATCCACCACATTTCCGGCGCCATCAGCGTCAACCAGATCGTCGATAAAATCGCCACCGAAACCGAAGCCGTGGTCGACGACACGATGCCGTGGCCCCGCCGAAACGCCCGCCTGTCCGTCGACACTCCGACCGGCGACGTGAAATGGGAACTACCGGTGCTGAATGAGGTGTCCGGCTACATCCGCTTCGTGGATACCAGACGCCTGGTCACTCTGGCCAAGGAATATCGCGTCAAGATCCGCGTTCTGCGCCGCGTGGGCCGATTCGTCCCCAAAGGCGCGCCGCTCGTCCTCATTTCCCGCGCCGAGCGCGCTACTGCCGATCTCTCCGACTCACTGCGCGGCGCGTTCGACTTCGGCCCCTCCCGCACTCTCCAGCAGGACATCGAATTCGGCGTGCTGCAAATCGTCGATATCGCGCTCAAGGCGATTTCGCCCGCCGTCAACGATCCCAGCACCGCGATTAGCTGCGTCGATCAGTTAAGCCGAATTCTGATTCGCGTCGCGTCCCGCGAACCGCCCGAGTACCGCCTCTACGATCCGCCGGGAGTTCTCCGCGTGATTCTTTCGTGGCACTCCTTCGAGCGTTTGCTCGATTCGGCCTTCGAGCAGATCCGCATGTACTCGAAATCCGATGTCGCCGTCAGTCTGCGCATCTTGCGCGCTCTCGGCGATATCGCATCGACCACGGCGGACCCCGATATCCGGAGATTACTTCTCGATCGCGCCCATCGCGTCGTGGAAGGCTGCGCCGAGAAACTGCACGAGCACGAAATGGCCCCCATCCGCGCCCGGCTGCGGGAAATGACGGCGTAGTGAGGCGGGTAATCCGCGCCACACTTCCCCAAAACCCGGCATGATGGTGCGAAAATTAGTTCGTGCGCCCGCACCTGCAGCCCGGCCAATCGCGTGCGCGGTGGGGTGCTGCCGTGATGCCATCCCTTTGGATCCTGTTGGTGGCACAGTCATGCGCTGCACAAACTGCTCCCGTGCCCGGAACCCTCCGAGGCACCGTCACCGACTCCTCCGGAGCGCTAGTCGAGGCCGCCATCGTCAGCTTGCAGGCAGACGGGGCCACTGCCCAGCGCACCACTCTCACGGACCAGACGGGCTCCTTCCACTTCTCCGCTGTCGAGCCGGGCGCCTACGCCCTCACCATCACCGCCGCCGGATTCACGGATCAAAACGCTAAAGTGTCCGTGATTTCCGGGGAGAATCCGCCGCTTCCGCCTGTGGTTCTGCAGGTCGCACCCGCCAGCACCACGGTGGATGTGGGCCTTCCGCCGCACGAACTCGCTCTCCAGCAGGTGCATGCCGAGGAGAAGCAGCGCCTGCTCGCGATCTTTCCGAACTTCTACGTCAGCTACCAGCCCAATGCCGCGCCTTTGACCGCCGCCCAGAAATTCCAGCTCGGCTTGCGAACCATCATCGATCCGGAGGTTATCCTGGGCAACGCAATCGGCGCCGGAATCGAGCAGTGGCGCAACAACGATCGCCAATTCGGCCAAGGCATGGAAGGCTATGGGAAGCGCTTTGGCGCGGACTATGGCAGCAGCGTCATCCATGTCTTGATCGGCCATACCCTTACCCAATCCGTGTTTCACCAGGACCCGCGCTATTTCTATAAAGGAACCGGCAGTTTCGGTTCGCGATTTCTTTACGCCATCGGGACCGCGTTCGTTGCCAAAGGGGACAACGGTCACTGGCAGCCGGACTATTCCGATATGCTGGGCGGCCTCGCCGCGGGCGAGATCTCAAACCTCTACTACCCCGCTACCTCCCGTCCGGGGCTGCGCGCTTTCCATCGTTTTCTGCTGGGGTTCAGCGGCAGGGCGTCCTCTCATCTCTTGCAGGAATTCATCTACCGCAAGCTGACGACGCATGTGCCGAAATCGCTGGCGCGGTCGCAGCCCGTGCTGCGCGACGGCGCCCCAGTGTCGCTGTTTTCGGTGGAGGACCTGCGTTCCGCCGCGCCGCAAACCGCGAGGCCGGTTACCTTCGTGCTTGCCAAGGACATGGAGGTAGGCGGCGTCATCGCGGCCAAAGCCGGTTCCAAAGCAGTGGGCCAGGTCACTTACACGGCCGTTCCATCGGCCGCCGGCACGGGCGATTCCATGCACCTGTCACTGGAAAACGTACACCTCAAAATCGGCGAGACGGACGTCCCGCTCAGAAGCACGCCGCGCAAAGCAGGCGCCGGTGTCCTGGAATATCGTTGGCTGGAAGATACGGGCCGCATTTCTTTGGTCCTGTATGTCGCCCGGGATGTGACCCTCGTGCCGGCCCGATAGTTGTGGTTCCGCGGTGTGATCTCCGGCATGGGAACTGAAAAAGTCACTTTACGATAACCCCGTTTTTGTCTAGGGAGCCTCGACAATTGGCCCGGCACCCGCACTTCGAAACCGACCTCTGACTCTGTCAGGGATCCTTGCGCGAGGGAGGAGCTCTCAGTTCCGCAAAGTCCGCATGGGCTTACCATTGGGCCGGGCGCGAGGCGTAGTACAATATCGCGCTGAAGGCTGGAGGCTCTGATGCCCTTTCTTAGGAGCACGATAATTTGGTGTCTGCTACCGTCCGCCGTCCTGGCCCAGCCTCAAAATGCGAGTCGTCATGTTGATGAGCCGCCGGAATTAACCGTGCCGAATCCGAAAGCGGCGGAACAAGTCCCTGAGGCCTTCGTCGCCCTCCTTAACAGGATGACCGGCGATACTTCAGATAATCCAGAGCACTTGAAGTCGCTGAAGGCAGCCTTGGACAAGATCATCGATGAAAACCCAGATTTTGGAATGGCATTCACGACCCGGGCGGCTATCGCTTGCAACCTCAATTTAGAGGACCGCGCGCAACTGGACCAAGACATCGAGGCCGCCCTCAAGTATTCGAAGAAGGAGCAGCGCCCGTTCCTGTTGTACGCTATGAAGGCCAAGTTGGCCCTTCAGGCCGGCGATCTTTCCGGAGCCGTTGACGTTTTGGGCTACGCCATTCAGTCGGACGTTGGACTGGCGAGAAGCTCTTCTCTAGCGGGAAGTGAGTTCAATTCGGGGATCGTAGCCCCCGGGGCGAAAGAGGAGCGTTGCGCTTGGAACAAGTCTGACTTTGATGCCCTCGTCGCCAGGCGTCCAACTGATTACTTGCCGCCTCTGTTTCGCGGCTTGTACAAGACCGCGATCAGTGGGTCGTCCGGCGATCAGAAGGCCATTGAGGAAGCCGCCTCGGACTTCAACCGCGCCGCTGCTCTGAACCCCAAATCCCCCCTCCCGCCCTACTTCCTTGGCGGCCTCTATGACGGCGCGTCAAGTTCGTACCAGTTCACTCACGCGATACAGGACACCTACAGGCAGAAGGCCCTCGCGGCGTACGACAGGGCCCTGCAAATCGAGCCCGGGATGGCGCAAGCGCTGCGCGACAGGGCGGAGCTTCGCTGGTCGATGGGGCAAACGGCATTGGCACTAAGGGATTATGACAGGGCCCTGGAAGTCGACTCGAAAGACGCAGCAACTTACAATAACCGCGGAAAACTGAAATTCGGGCTGAAGGACTACTACGGTGCGATATCAGATTTTTCAGGGGCTCTAAGAAGCAAAGAGGTGTTAGGCGATGTCGACCTGTCGAACGTATATTCCGACCGCGCCGATGCCTATATCCACACCGGATCGTACCAAAGAGCGCTTCAGGACCTGACGGAGTGCATCAGGATCAACCTGTCCATAGCAGTGTACTCCTGGAGCCTCGACGAATTCAGGACTGCCTATCCGGAGTATGCAGACATTGCCGACCGGCCACTTTCCGAGAAGCTGCACGCCCTGTTTTATCCGGATCTGCCCGTTGAGGTTTTCCGGGGGCACATCGAAAATAATCAGACGAACGCGGCACAGTTCCTGTTGCAAAGTCTTTATGCAAAGCGAGCAGACACGAATCTTAAGATCGGCGACTATCGCCACGCCCTGACGGACTATCGGCGTGCATGTAAGGGCTTCGGCGAGTCCCACCTCGACCGCTGGCTGTTGGTGCTGAAGACCGGGGGCGACGATCTGTACATCGATAGCCAGACTGTTGAATATCCCCACCCGGAAACGGCGAAGTTCTGGGTCAAGACCATCGCCACTACCGCCAAACAAGGCGGGGCATCCACTGTACAGAGCTACGAGATTAACTGCGACACGAGGGCCCTCAACTCCAATTCTTTCCAGCAATACGATACTTCGGGAAAGCTGATCGCCTCCAGCGACCTTCCTACGGGCTGGAAATCAGTCGTCCCGGATACGGTGGGAGAGCAGCTCTACTCCGGCTTCTGCAAGTGAGAACCTGGCAAAATTGGGTACCCGGGCGGAACGCTCGGTTTTTGAGGAACGTAAAATGAATCGAAGTGATCCCAGCACAGACCATCATCCTACTGTCGGGCATTCCGGCGACCGGGAAGACCAGCTTCGCTCGTTATCTGGCCCAGGACCGGGGCTTCGCGCATTATGATTTGGAGCGCCACCCGGGCGGGTGGCCGCGCCCTGAATTGAAGCGCCTGTGGGAAAATAGCCGTTCCCGCTTTGTGAATGCGCTTCGCCGGAACCACGGGCGGATAGTCCTCGATTGGGGCTTCCCTCCGCACTGTTATCCATGGGTGAAGGAATTGAGGGACTGCGGAGTGAGACTGGTATGGTTCGAGGGCGACACCGGTGCCGCCCTTCGGGCGTTCAGGGCGCGCTGCGCTACGAGCGGGTCTTCTGCGTTTAAGATCCAGGTCGAGAACATCAAGCGAGCCATGTACCCGGAGGTGCTCGCCTGCCTTGTCATACCGGCACTGTCCGCAAACGGGAGCTTCCTAAATCAGCTGGATATTGAGCGCAGGGTATTTGGAGAACTCGGAGTGGCGCGGGACTTCCAATCCCAAAACTCGTGAGCGCGTCGCGCGCAGCCCGGAGCCCGGACACTGCGAAGTATGGGCACACTCCCGGCAAGTGGGTTTATCGTATCTTTGTCCGGTTGGCGCCCATCCTGGGGGCCGGTCCAGCGTGGCAAGTCGGCGGCTAGCTGATAGTGGGTCGCGATTACAACGTCTTCAAGAATGCGATTAGTGCTTGACGGTCGTCTGGGACAAGTCTCAGCCCAAATTCGTGACCTTTGATCGAACCAGGACCTAGGTGGAACCCCTTGGGCACATAATCAACCTCTAAGCGCGCCGGGTCCAGCCATTCTTCCAGCGAGGCTGCCTGGCCGCTATGACCGAAGGCATTGCGATACCAAACGCCACGCAGCGATGGCACCTTATAAAACCCCGTGCCGCGACGGGTTCGCGTCGCGAGTCCGGGATCGGTTCCGACCGAAACATCCATAATGTCGTCGGCGCCGCGTAGGAACTCAGGGATCTTGAAGCCCGGAGCGGGAGTGAGCTTGTTATTGGTGTATAGCGGGGGTGTATGACAAGCCGCACATCCTTGCTGCTGGAAGATCTGTTGCCCGCGGCGGGCGCGATCATCGAAGCGGTTTGGATTCGGTGGCGGTTTCAGTGAATACAGATACAGCGCGAGGGCGTAGAGTTGCTCGTCGCTGAAGCGGGTCCCATCAACCCCATAGGGCCTTGCGGTCGAACTGGGTTGAAAATCGCCGAAGTGGGCGGTGAGATCCATCCCAGTGTTCACGATGTCATAACGCATTAAATCCCCGATGGAACGGTGTCGAACCATACCCGTGGCATCCAAGTACTTGAGGTCTGCAACGCCGATGAGGGACGGGACCCTTACGGGAAAAGCGGAGCTGGCCCCCTGTCGCTCCAGAACGCCCGCCGGCATTGCATCCCACCGCCGTGCCAGTTCGTCATTCGTCAGCTTTTCGAACTCCGCGCGAGGGGCCAACCACGGAGCGCCGGAAGCAGTCCAGTCAAACTCGCGTAACCCTCGAGCTACCTCGGGGGCGGATGCATGCCTCAAGCTCCCGGCGAAAACGGGATAGACCGCAAAATCGAGCTGTCCTCCTTTGACCGCCGTTCCGTCCGGCAAAACCCGCGTGTGGCATGCCGCGCACGACGTACCGTTGCTTTGTTCCACCAAGCCCTTTTGACGTATGACGTATCGTTCAGCCAGGATGATACCGTCCTTCGTTATGGGGAGAGACAAGCCCGGAGTTGGGCGGAATCCATCAGGTCCCGTTGGGATGGGAAAGGGAGAGTCGTCAAAGATCGCCTCTCCGGCCGTGATCCAGTCTTCTTTGCTACGAAGCGCAGAGGCGTCGAAAGCGACCACCTCCGGTTCCTTCGCTTTGAGGGAATCCAGGTATCCGGCGGGGGCACGGCCGGGCGCGTAAACGGGGTAGGTGCGATATATTGTCCGGACCTTTAACGCGTAGTATTGTTCAGCGGTGAGATAGCGCGGGGAACGGTCCCGCTGAACCAGCGGCAACTCGAGCTTCGCGACATCTCTATCGTTCCAAGCATGTGGAATATCGGGATAAAAGGTCTGCGCCACGACCGCTCCGGCTTGGGCAAGAATTGTCCAAACAGCAAGGGCTTTCTGTCGCATGGACAACCTCCATTTATTAACAGGACGAACCTAGAGCGAGGCCCTTTCACCGAACCCGGATGTCCCTTGCGCTCCCAAGGTCGATCCGCAGGAGGATTCTATCACAGCAGGATGAGACGCGGACAAGCGGCTGAACAGGTGTCGAACATCTTGAGACCCCGTTGCCTTTAGCAAACCGGTCGTCGGCACCCAAGTATAGTTCTTCCTCGAAAGTGGGCTTTCCTTCCATTGACCCACTGACGGGGACCAGTTTACGGTGTCTGGGTTTCAGGCAGAGCCGTAGCCCGACGAGGCCGTCGGCGCCTGAAGCTCGGATCAGCAGACAGCTTCCGTCGGAGTATTCGCTATCGCATCAAAAGCGCCGTGGGAGCGCCGCGACCATGGCTGTCCCGCTGTGGGCGGGCTTCCATGGTTCCACGAGTGGACGCGCATAATCCGGTTCCGGGAAGCTTCCGGATCGCCGCCGCTCAGTTTGGGAAACATGCAACCTCCATTTCCGTAGCTCTCACCAAGCTGCGCTGGATTGCTGCCGATTTGTCTTCGCCCTCCGCGCCCATTCCACCGCACGACTCCCCACGGCCAACGATGACTGCCACTACTGGCACAATCCAGGCTGGAGTTCAGTTGCACGAACATCTGCCCGCACATATAGTGAAGGTGAAAGCGGTGGAGTCCGCTCTACGCCGACCAGCCGGCCAATGACTCCTACAGAGCCGGGTCAAGCGTGGAGGACTCCGTGGCGGACACCAGCCGCACAATCGCATTCGCCGCCGATATCGCCAAACGATACGGCATAAGCTCTCTGGAGCCGCTGCTGAGCAGTTGTCGCGCCCTGGTAGGCGAGCAAGCCTTAAACGTCGCGGTGTTCGGCCGTTTCAAGGCGGGAAAGAGCAGCTTCCTCAACCAGTTGTTTGGCCGGTCCATACTTCCATTCGGAGTCATCCCGGTGACCTCGGTCGTTACCGAAATCGGCTATGGCGAAGAAGAACGCGCTCAAGTGCTATATTCTGACGGCCGCACGGAGGCGGTGTCGACTGCCGCCATCAGCGAATACATCGCGGAGAGCAATAACCCGGAGAATCGGAGACGCGTCTCGCTCGTCAGGGTCGACCTTCCTTCTCTGGGACGTTTTCGTGGCGTTCGCTTCGTCGATACCCCCGGCCTGGAAAGCGTGCTGGGGCACAACACCGAAACTTCCAGGGGCTGGCTGCCGAACGTCGGGCTTGGCATCGTGGCAGTGGGGGTAGATCCGCCGCTGTCCCAGCGCGACGTCGAACTGATCCGCGATCTTGGGCGCTACACGCCGAACATCTGGCTTCTCCTCACAAAGGTCGACATGCTCGATTCGGATGAGCGCGCGCAGGTAGAAGATTACGTCCGGGCGCAACTCGACCGATACTCGGGCGGCTCGATCCCGATCTTGCAGTACTCGATCCGGCCGGGGTTCGAGCCGCTGCGGCAGGATTTCGAGCGCACACTCACGGCCGAGGCGGTTGACCGGTCCGCCGAACAGCGCCGCGCCGTTCTAGTGCGCAAAACCGAAACTCTGCTTCAGGAATGCGCGGCATACTTGGCAGTGGCGCTGAAATCCGCCGAGGCCGCGGATTCCGAGAAGCGGTTGCTCAAGCGGAAAGTTCTGGGTGAAAAAGGCGCGCTCGATGACACGAATCTGGCGCTGCGCCTGGTCGTGCGCCATGCCACCGCGAACATGCGGGCGCAGTACGACAAACTGTTGGAGAAGCGGGAACGCGAACTGACGGAAGAGCTCACGGCGGAGTTCGTGGGGCGATTCCCGGCTTGGACGCGATCGTTCCGGAAGGCCGCCAGAGGGTTTGAAGGCTGGCTTGAACCGCGAATCACCGAGGAGATCCGGCAGACATCGGACGAGTATCGGGAGAATTTCATAGAGCCGCTCGACCGCGTTGGCCGCCTGCTCTCCCAGTCGCTTCAGGATTTCCGCAATCGCATCTCCGAACGAACCATGAACACCCTCGGCGTGCCGCTACCAACCAGCGAAGTCGCCATCGCAGCGGAGATTCCGCGTTCCCCCGACATTCGCATCGGGCGGCTGTTCGATCACGAATGGGAAATGATCTCGTTCATGATCCCGATGGCGGTGGTGAAAGGAATTGTCGAAAATCACTTCCGCCGCACGCTCGCGAATGCTGTTTTCACGAACGTTTCCCGGCTTGCCGCACAATGGGAACACGTCGTCGGCGCGGCCCTGCGACAGATGGAGAATGAGGCGGTTCACCGGCTTGCCGGGTTGATCGCCAGCATTGAGCACCTGCTGGAATCGGAGGGGCAGACGGCTCCAAACATTCGCCAGGACGCCGAGAGCATCGAGCAGTTGCGCGGCGCGCTTTCAGAGCCTCACAGCCATTAGACCGGCGCGATACCATTTTGGTGTAATGAGGTGGAACCGATTGCGCCGGCGGCCGGCAACCTTGCTTCTGCTCGCGAGCAGTCTCGTGTGCGCACGGGCCTCCATGGCGCAGGAGATCCCGCCGGACTGCAGCGCGGCCGACCTGGACATTTCCTACCGATTCCTGAACAGCCCTCCGAACCAAACGGTAATCGTCAACTTTCGGAACATATCGCAGCGCGCCTGCCGCCTTCAGACTGGCGCCGGCGTGGGGTTCGCCGACATTCGGCACGGCCACAGCATCTGGACGACCGACTGTCACAACTGCGATGCCGCGGGAAAGCCGCATCTCAAACCGCCTGTCGCCATCGCGCCGGGAGAAGCGGCGCACCTCAGGGTGAGTTGGGAAACCACTCCTGTTGGCAGCGTTACCTGCCAGGATGCGGGCGCTTTCAACTCAGACGTAAATAGGGACACAGAGCACGGATTTCGCGTTTGGGCGGGAAGCCTGTTGGGAGACGTGTGCTCCGTGGTGCGCGTCGATTCCTACACGCCCGGCGCATTTCACCTTCCAACCGACGACGTCGAACCCGAAGGTGCGCTCCAGCAATCGAACGTAACTGTCAGATTGACTCCAAGCGGGGAAGTCTTTTACGGAGATGATACGTTCTGGCTCGACGTGGATATTTCGGATCCGGACGAAATCCTGCCCCCGGACGCGCATTCCTGCCCCACCCTGCTCCTGCGGACGAGAGCGGCCGACGGCGCCACCACCCTCCAGGATGCCGGAGGAAGTTGCCACATGGCGGAGAGCAAGGAGGGTCGCGGGCGTTCGATTCGAACGAAGATAGGGACCATGGGACAAGGCGCGTTTGCCGGCGCTGAAATGCGTGCCGAGGTGTTCGCGCTGGTGACCGCTCCCCACGCTCCGGAAGTGCGGATGATCGGCTCCAATCCTGTCGTGCTGCGCCGGGTCGATTCCGCTTCCATCAAACGGGAGTGGGGTCCGCAGGTGAGCGGGTTGGCTGTAAGTCTGTTTCTGGACAAGCCGGAATATCGGGCCGGTGAAGACATTCCTCTGCGTCTTGCGGTCGAGAACTTTTCAGCGCCCGGCGAAATCTGGACTGGGGAGCTTCCTTGTTCGGCCGCCTTAACGTTCGATGTTCGCGATTCCGAAGGGAACGCCGTCCAGTCCCTCGCTACCGCGGGCTGTTTCGGCCACGGTTGGACAGAGGTCTACCCAGCCGGAAAAGTTGTGCCGGTGTTGGGATTCACGCTCTCCGGCGCGGGGCATCTGCCGGACCGGCCGGGAGATTATACTGTCACGGCAACCTGGCAGCCATTCGCCAACGGGCGGGAGATCTTCTCTGCCACACCGCGCGCCCCCTATGCGGTGGTCCTGTCATCTCCGGTGGCTTTTCGCGTCGTGGCGCAAGACAAGTAGTCCTCAACCCCGCGCCCCTCGCTGCAGCATCTCCCGTTTCGGAAACATCGCCGTTTTCTCGAACAGGTGGTGATCAAAAGAGCCTTCACTGTAGTTGTTTTAGGCCGTTCGGGGTCTTTGAAAGTGGATCGGAATTTCTGTCGCTTGCCTGGCTCAACTGACGCTCTTCTGCTTAGAATGCCCTGTAGGCGAGAAGCGGAGAGCGGCGGCGTGCTACAGGTTTAGGACTCATGGCTCCGTTTAAGGCTCTGCTTGCTGTCCTAATGTTACGATTGCGCGACGGGTAGAAAGGTCAGGCACCGCCGGTGGGGGAGATAAACCCGGTAAACTCGCATGAGCGCCCGAACGATGAATCGGGTGACGGCAATCCCGCGGACCACGGCCGTGGAAGCAGCAGAGCCGCAACGACCCTGATCGACGTAGGCAGGAAGGCTGCCGTCTATGGCTTTCGCCACTTGCTGGAGAGCCTCGATTACCACCTCCGGCGTGGGCTGGCTGCTCCGGAGAAGGTCGCGATGGTCTTGACGAATCGCTGTAACTGCCGTTGCCTGATGTGCGACCTCTGGCGGACACGAGAGGTGGGCAACGAACTCCCTGCCGAACGCTGGATCGCACTGCTCGACGAGTTGCACTCGTGGACCCGCACGCTCCGCCTGCGTTTTGTCGGCGGAGAGGTCCTGTTGAAGCCTGGAGTCTACGACATCATCCGCAGCGCGGTTCATCTCGGGTTCAACGTCAACCTCATCTCGAACGGTTTGGCCCTTGAGTCCGAACGCAACTATCGCAAGCTGATGAACACCGGCTTGAGGTTCATCACCTTTTCGCTCGACGGCAAGGACGCGGCCATTCACGACCGTCACCGCGGAATTCCCGGGATCCACGACGTTGTAACCGAAGTAATTCGCCGTATGAAACGTGAGCGGCCCGCGATGTGTGTCTCGCTGATCTGTATTATCATGCGTGAAACCGCGCCGCAGTTGGCCGAATATGCGCAGTGGGCCGAAGAACTCGGCGTAGACCGCATTATGTTTCAGCCGTTGGCTGAGAACCTGGGCAGGCCGGAAAAGCGAGCGGGCTGGCATCGCGAAAGCGACCAGTTCCCCCGCGACCTGGAGCCGCTAGATCGATCGATCGACGCTTTGGAGCGATTGCGCCGGGGCTCGGCGCGCATGGAGATGCCGCTGCGCCCGCTGCGGGACATGCGAGAGTACTTCGTCTATCCGGAATCGTTTCAAATCAAGGGCGGCCGCTGCATGGTGGGGCAGACGGACCTGCAGATCGATCCCTCGGGCATCCTTTACATGTGCGATGTCAAGTACACTGCGTTCGGGCATGTAGACGACGGTCCCCTTCGGCGAACCTGGAGAAGCGAACGCGCTCGCGCTGTACGTTGCGCGATCAGGGAGTGCCGGCGGCCTTGCTCCTCGCTCTGCAATCGCTCTCCCGGGCTCTGGGAGAAGGCGTCAACATTTCTGCGCTACGCGCGGGCGGGCTTACTGTAGAAGGTGGCCAGGCGGCCATCCCGCCACTTCCGCCGCTCATTCCGTAACTGTCCGCGCGAGGATCCTCCCGGCTCAGTTTTGAGTTTTTAAGAGCTAAAAAGGTCTTTTTATATTGACTATCGGCTCCAATCTGTCACATAATTAGGCTTCCTTTTGGGCCCGCGGTACGGGGCGGAATCTTGCGCGTTCTTTCCCGTGGCTCCGAGTTGCCTGGCATGTCTGTCGGTCACCGCGCCGCCAGCGAGCGTTGAGGGTAGCTTAATGCTTGCTCGCGAATGCAGCATTTCAGACGCCCTGCGGTGCCAAGGGATCCCGCGCAGGAAATTTCTGAAGTTTTGCGGATCGATGGCAACCGTGCTGGGTTTGCCATTGAGCGCGGCCCCGCAGGTTGCGGCAACCCTGGAAAAGAAGCGCCGGCCGGTATTGGTGTGGCTGGAATTGCAGGACTGTGCCGGCAACTCGGAATCGATGTTGCGCTCCAGCCATCCGCCTATCGCTGACCTGGTGCTCTCCTTTTTCTCCTGGGAATATCACGAGACGATTATGGCGGCAGCCGGCAAACAAGCCGACAGCGCTCTGGATCGTGTCGTGCGTGAGGAGACCGGTAAATACCTGGCCATCGTGGAAGGTTCCATTCCCACAGCCGATCCCGGATATTGCACCATCGGCGGCCGCTCGGCGCTGGATATCGCCAGGCGGGTCTGCGGGAATGCCGCGGCAACCATCGCCGTGGGCTCGTGTGCGTTCGATGGCGGGCCGCAACGGTCGGCCCCCAACCCAACCGGCGCCATCAGCGTAGGGGAAGCTGTCCCGAACTTGAATCTGGTGAACATGGGGGGCTGTCCGCACAACCCCGCCAATACCGCCGCACTGCTGGTCTATTGGCTGACATACGGCCGGATGCCGGCGCTGGACGCCCACAAGCGCCCTTTGTTCGCCTACGGGCACATCATCCACGATCAGTGCGAGAGGCGCGCCAATTTCGATGCCGGCCGTTTCGTGGAACGCTGGGACGACGAGGGCGCCAGGCGCGGATACTGCCTTTACAAAATGGGCTGCAAAGGGCCGCAAGGGAGTTTCAACTGCCCGGTGGTTCGGTGGAACGACGGGACCTGTTGGCCCGTCCAATCCGGGCACGGCTGCGCCTCTTGTGCCTCCTACCGATTCTGGGACACGGCGTTTCCGCTGTATCAGCGCCTGCCAGGGGTTCCAGGTTTCGGTGTGGATATCACCGCCGGAAAGATCGGTGGCTGGATGACGGCTGGCGTGGCCACTGCTCTGGGGTTGCATGGAATCGCCAGTGCGGCGCGTAAGCAGATGCGCCCGCGAGGCGAGGCGCCAAGGGGCGGACCGACGGAGATCGGCCGGCGGAGCGGTCTGGTGGAGCGCGAGGGGCCGCCCGAGAAACCGTGAGCGGCGGAGGAGACGTGATGAGCATGGCGTCTGCTGGAAGCCGGGAGTTTAGATATGCCGCGTATTGTCGTTGATCCGCTCACCCGAATTGAAGGACATCTTCGGGTGGAGGCCCAGGTGGACGGTGGTGTAATCTCCGATGCCTGGAGCTCCGGCACCATGTTCCGGGGCCTGGAACTGGTGGTCCGCAACCGCGACCCGCGCGAGGCGTGGTACTGGCTGCAGCGAATCTGTTCCGTGTGCACCGTGGTCCACGCCCTGGCTTCGGTGCGCGCCGTGGAGGATGCGCTCGAGATCGAAGTACCCGATAACGCGCGCCTGGTGCGCAACCTCATCGCCAGCGCGCAACTGGTCCAGGATCACGTCGTCCACTTCTATCACTTGCAGGCCCTCGATTGGGTGGACGTCGCCAGCGCCCTTAAGGCCGATCCGGCGAAAACCGCGCAAATTGCCGGCTCGTTATCCGACTGGTCCAAGTCCGGAGTGGGCCATTTCAGGGCCGTTCAGGCACGCGTGCGAGGTTTGGTGGAGAGCGGCCAATTGAGTCTGTTCGCCAACGGCTACTGGGGCCATCCGGCCTACCGTCTGCCGCCCGAAGTGAACCTGCTGGCCGTTTCCCATTATCTCGATGCGCTGGAATTCCAGCGCGACTTCATCCGGATGCATGCCGTGATGGGCGGCAAGAATCCGCACCTGCAAACCTTCCTGGTGGGCGGGATGTCCACGGCCATGGACCCCGATTCTCCGCAGGCACCCCTCAATCCGGAACGTCTGCAACTTCTCCGCACGCTGATTGAGATGGGCCAACAGTTCGTACGCCAGGTCTACGTGCCGGACGTGCTGGCCATCGCCGGTTTCTATGGCGACTGGTTTACCCGCGGCGAGGGAGTGGGCAACTTCCTGGCCTATGGCGACTATCCGGGCAAGAGTATGCACGACCCGTCGGCGTTCTTCTTCCCCGCCGGAGTGATTCGCAAACGCGATCTCTCGGTGGTACATCCGTTTTCACCGGAAAAGATCACCGAGTATGTGGCGCGGTCCTGGTATGAGTATGGAGATAACAAGCCCGCGAAGCACCCATTCGAAGGCGAGACAAGACCCACTTACACGGGGCCCGCGCCGCCTTACGATTACCTCCATGTCGATCAGAAGTACTCCTGGCTGAAAGCTCCGCGTTATGAGAACGAGGTGATGGAGTTGGGGCCCCTGGCGCGTTTCGTAATCGCCTATGCGGCCGGCAATCAGCCTGCGAAAGGACTGGTCGATTCCGTTTTGGCCCAAATCAAGCAGCCTCCGGCGGCGCTGTTCTCCACCCTGGGACGCATTGCCGCGCGAGCCTTGGAAGCGCAGCTTGTGGCGGACAAGATGAGCGACTGGATGCATGAGTTGGAGGACAACCTCGGGCGGCGGGTGCTCGACATGCACAATGGCGCACGCTGGGATCCGGACTCGTGGCCGCACTCGTGCCGCGGTTTTGGGCAGCATGAGGCGCCGCGAGGCTCGCTCGGCCACTGGGTCGAGATCGAAGATGGCGCCATCCGCAATTACCAGGTGATCGCGCCCACCACGTGGAACGGCGGTCCGCGCGACGCCATGGGCCAACACGGTCCGTACGAGGCCGCGTTGATCCACCATCCGGTTGCCGACCCGGACAAACCGCTGGAGCTGCTTCGCACCATTCACTCGTTCGACCCGTGCCTGGCCTGCGCGGTTCAAGTGGTGGATGCGCGGGGACGCCGATGGCAGCGGGTTGAGGCGACATAGGAGGCTGCGGTGCCAGGAAATGCTTCGCCGACATCCGTGCTGGCTGGCCGCCCCGAGACGGAGCTGGTCCGCACCTATGTTTGGGAACTGCCGGTTCGCATCGCCCACTGGCTGATTTTCTTCGCCATCGCGACGCTCTCGGTCACCGGCCTGTTCATCCACCGCCCGTTCCTGGTCCCGCACGGGCAGGCGCCTTTCCTCATGGCCACCGTCCGGTTTGTTCACGTGGTGGCGGGATTTGTGCTGATTAGTGCGTTCGCGTTCCGGATGTATTGGTTTTTCAAGGGCAACTTTTGGTCCCGGTGGTCGTCTTACCTCCCCATTCACCGCCAGCAATGGCGCGGCATGGGATCGATGCTCGAGTTCTACTCGTTCCTGCGCTTCGAGCCCGGCCATCGGGTAGGCCATAATCCTCTGGCCGCGCTGACTTATTTCTTTATCTATCTGGCGATGCTGGTCGAGATCCTGACCGGTTTGGCTCTCTACAGCCGGGTGGTGGGCAATCCTATCCTGACCCAATTCATCGGCTGGCTGCCACAGCTCATCGATCCCCAGTACCTCCGCGAAGTTCATTACTTCCTGGTCTTCGTGTTCTTCGCGTTCATGCTCTTCCACGTCTATCTTTCGGTTCTTATTTCGATCGAGGAAGAAAACGGACTGCTGGACAGCATCTTCTCGGGATGGAAATTCGTGCCCGCCGGCGAGCTGCGTCATGAGGTGGCGGTCATTCCGGAGGCCAAAACCTTCGTCAAACGCCACGAGTTGCTGCCGCGCGCCACGCCGGACGGGAAGCGAACTCCCCGGCGCGGCCCCGGCCCCGTGACGCTCTATCGCAACTGGATCAGCTATGCGGGAACGGGTCTTGCCGCGGTGGGCTTGTTGGTATTTGTGGTGCTGACGGCCTACCACATCATTGGAGGCGGCGCGCTGGTTCAGCCCTACGGCGACCTGGTGATCTTTTTTGGCCCGCCCTTATTAGTGTTTGCCGGCATTGCCGTCGTGCTGATCGGAATGTACGCGCAGTGGATCCGGTGGCGGAGGCACAAGCCGTTATCCTTCGCGCGCTACCCCCAATGGGACCTCAATGTCGCGCGGGAAAGAAAGGCCCTTCTGATAACCGCGATCGTGGCCGCGCTCCTCGCCGTGCCGGCCATTTACGGCGGTGTTCAGGCCTATCTGTACACCGATGCCGTGTCGTTCTGCGGAGCCGTTTGCCATTCCATGACGCCGGAGTACGTCACCTATCAATCGTCGCCGCACGCGCGCGTGGCGTGCGCGCAATGCCATGTCGGAGCCGGCGCCACCGGGTACATCGAATCCAAGGTTCGTGGCATGACGGAACTGGTGGAGACTATGCAGGACAAGTTTCCTCGCCCGATTCCGGTCCCGGTTGTGGCGCTGCGCCCGATACGCGGCAATTGCGAGACTTGCCACTGGCCGCCGAATTTCTTCGGAGGCCGGGACGTGCGCAAGGTGCACTTCCTGTCCGACGAACAGAACACCCGCTGGGAGATCGACCTGCGCGTGCTGGTCGGCGGGGGCCAGCTCGCGAGCCCGTCGGAAATGGGAATTCACTGGCATACGGCGGGCAAGGTGGAGTATGTCGCGGCCGACGCCGAGAGGCAGAACATTACCTGGGTGCGAGCCGTGGACCCCAGGACCGGCCAGGCGAGCGTGTACACCTCGCAGCCGAAGCCCTCGACAGCCGCGCCGGCTGGCGAGATCCGCATCGTGGACTGCGTGGACTGTCATAACCGCCCCACCCACATCCTGCAGGCGCCGGATGAGAGCGTGGACGCGGCCCTTGCCGACGGCCGTATCGACCCGTCCCTTCCGTTTATCAAGCAGCAGGGCGTAGCGGCGCTGGCCGCGTCTTACGCCGGCCGCGAGCAGGCGGCGCGGGGAATCGACAGCGCCCTGCGCGGCTACTATCAGAAGACTTATCCGCAGGTGTACGCCGGCAAACAGGCGGCGATCCAGGCGGCCATCGGTTCTTTACAAGCCACTTACAGCCTCTATTATTTCCCGGCGATGAAAGTGCGGTGGGACACATACTTCACCAACGACGGGCATCTTCGATTCGCGGGGTGCTTCCGTTGCCATGACGGCCAGCATAAAAGCGTGGACGGGAAGGCCATTCGCTCCGATTGCGAAGACTGTCACCGGATACTGCAACAGGGCAAGCCCGGGAGCTTCCAGACCGCAACCGGCCCCGAGGGGCTGCCCTTCCAGCATCCGGTAGACATCGGCGACGCGTGGAAGGAACAGGCTTGCAACTCATGCCATACGGGAGGACCGCAGTGATCGATTTGACCGGCGGCCCACCCGCTTCCCGCGATCGCGATCTGCCGCAAGATATTGCGATCGTCGGCATCGGAAACCTGTTGCTGTCCGATGACGGCGCGGGTATCCATGCAGTCCGCGGGTTGCAAAAAGACTCACGCGTCAAATCTATGGCTCGCCTCATCGATGGCGGCACCATTGGAACGGATTTGCTGGCCGAGGTTTGCGGGTGCGGGAAACTGCTGCTCATTGATGCCGTGGACGCGGACCTGCCGCCCGGCACTACCATCCGTATGGATTTTAGCGGCCCCGGTCCACAGAAGATCGAGACCCGGAACGCGCACCAGTTGGGAATACCCGCGCTGCTGGACGATCTGCGCCTGCTCGGCCAGGCGCCCCGCCAGGTGGTCCTGGTGGGTGTCCAACCCGCCGCGATGGGATGGGGAACACAGTTATCGCCCGAGGTCGCCAGAGCCTTGCCCGTTGTGTCCGCGGAGGTGGTGCGGCAACTCGACCGGTGGACATCCGCCGGCGGCACCCCGCTCCCGAAAGCCGCCAGAGTGATATCAGGAACAGAGCAGCCTAGAGAACGCATATGAATGGAAATCGAGCATTAAGGATAATTGCTTTCATGTCGATTTCGATCGGCATCGGCATCCTTAGCCGCGGGGCTTGGGGCTTCGTCGCCTTCGGGATACTGGTGTTGATCGACAACTTCGTCATCCCGAGCCCTCCACCGCCCCCGGACCACGCAGTGGCCGATAAAGAAACCGCGGAGTCTTAGCACGCCCCGGAGGCTCCTGCGAATGCCCCGTGCAGCGGGTGTCGGATCCGGGACAATACTCCTTCGCCGTCAAGCCAGGAGGGCCGGACAGGAGGCAGCCTTGCGCGTGCCGACGCGACACCCGCCGGTCGGCACGTGGTGGCCGCGTGGGGGATCGATCAGGTTGGGTGGAAAGCGGCACCGCGCATTCGGCACCGCGTTTTCGCGTCTGTCAACAATGGCATCTTCGGGGCTCGCGAGGACGGAACCATCCAGCCGCAAGCACCGATCGAGAGCAAGACGAATCTACTGATACCGCAAGCTTTCACGCCCGATGGCAGGCGACTGGCTTACGCCCGCGGAGCCGGAACCGCGCAAATTTTGACGGTGCCGACCGCTCAACCCCGCGCTCCCCCGCCGCAGCATCTCCCGCGTGCAGTTATACCCCGGCGCTCCCATGACGCCGCCTCCGGAGTGCGCTCCCGATCGGCACAGATACAGCCCGCGATCAGCGTCCGAAAGCGCGCCCAACCCGCCACCGGGCTGATGAGAATCTGATTGAGGCTCATCTCGCCGTGAAAAATGTTGCCGCCCGTGATTCCGAAATCGCCGCTCCAGGTCGAGCGGTCAGCACCTGGCGATGCTCCACAATCTGCCGGATGTTGGGCGCATATTCCGCAATCAGCGACATCACGCGATCGCCGAACGGCTCGCGCGGTTCGTCCCACGTGCCTTCGTGGAGCGTGTAGGGCGCATATTGGAAAAAGATCCCCATGATGTGCTTGCCGGGCGGCGCGGCGACGGATCGTACATCGTCGGCACGGTCAGTTCCAGCAGCGGGCGCTCCGATAGCCGGCCGCAACTGGCATCGTCCCAGGCGCGCTCCACATACTCCACGCTGGGTGCTGCGGACCCGGCGCGCCGGGGCACGCGGTGAAATCAGTAGGTTGCCCGTGCCGTACTATCTTGGGGACTACCGGCGCGTCAACCGGTCACACTTGGCCTGCGCCTGAGTTCCGAGATCGCGCGCTCCTAAGTGGTATGCTGCCGCTCTAATCCGGTACCAGACGCGCGAATCTGCCGCGTCGTTTCCCAATTCAAAGATGCGCTCGGCCAACGCGTGGGCGTGCTGGCTATCCACGGGGTACGCTACTGCGTAGTCGATCAGTTGGTCGAGTGTTGCCATTTGCATCATCTTGGCGGTCACCGTGGAGCGAATCTGGTTTTCGAAGGTATTCGGCGCCAACGCCGTGTCCGACAAAAACACTCCGTCCGCAGCCCGCATGACCAGCAGCAGTTCCCTTCCATTGGATGCTTTGTTCGCCATCCGCAGGATCAGTTTCTGTTGCTCTTGTGAGCGTGGAGGCGCCGTACTGACCTGCATGTACAGGTCTTTCAGTCCCTCGCCGATCACTTGTTCCGATTCCGGGGCAAGCGCCGCGGCTTGCTGCGAAGCCGTATGACAGGCAGCCAGTGTCCAGGCAGCCGTTAGCACCGCGAGCGCATCGCGAAAACAGGTCTGCATGTTTGGATCGTACCCCCAAGTGCGGGTTTCTGCGCACATTTTTTTTCACAGCTTGACGTTTAATTCAACACATTATACGATTTAAGAGTCCTTTGCTCTTTTTTCGATCCCACAGCTCACAAACTGTTGGGAAATGAAACACTGTGATGGCCATACATTCAGCCCGCGTCGCCGTTGTCGCGATGATCGTGACATCCGGTCTCGCGGGACAGCAGACGGCGCAACTGCATTCCGAGGACTGCGCCGGCTGCCACGATTCCGGCCCGCGGACCGGCAGGCGCGAGCCGGGCGTGCCCCCGGGGTTCAACGCCGCAGCGTTAAAAGCGTCCCCGCACGCCTCCCTGGAGTGCGTCGCCTGCCACAGCGATATCAAAGAAGTGCCGCACCAGGAGAAGCTGGCCAAAGTGGACTGCGGCTCCTGTCACGGGGAGGAGCAGAGCCAGTACACGGGCAGTGTCCATGGCAGGAAGGCGGCGCAGAACGACCCCTATGCGCCCGGCTGTAAATTTTGCCACGTCGGCGGCACGCACGAAATCCTGCCACCCTCCAATCTCAAATCGAAGGTCTCCATCATCAACGTTCCGCGGCTCTGCGGTACCTGCCACGCCGAAGGCACCGAAGTCAGCAAGACGCGCGCCATTCCGCAAACCAACATCGCGGAGAACTACAAAGACAGTATTCACGGCAAGGGCCTGTTTGAGCAGGGACTGACCGTGACCGCGGTCTGTTCGAGTTGCCACACGGCGCACAACGTGCTGCCGCACACCGACCCCAACTCTTCCATCGCCAAGCAGAACATCGCCAAGACTTGCATGCGCTGCCACGCCGATATCCAAAATGTGCACCGCAAGGTGATCCGTGGAGAACTGTGGGAAAAGCAGCCGAACCTGATTCCGGTGTGCGTCGACTGCCACGAGCCCCACAAGATCCGCAAGGTTTTCTACAACGAAGGAATGTCCAATGGCGACTGCCTGAGCTGCCACGGCAATCCCGCGCTCAAATGGTCCAGCCCAGGCAAAACCGGGTCCCTGTTCGTCCGCGCGGACGAACTAGCCGGCTCGCGTCATTCGCGGATTCAGTGCGTGCAGTGCCACACCGGTGGAACCCCGTCCAACGTGCGGGCCTGCATCACCATCCCGGACAAGGTGGACTGCAACATCTGCCACGAACACGAAAAGGAGGCGACGCAATATAGCGAGAGCACGCACGGCACGCTGGCCGCGCAAGGCAGCCCCGACGCGCCCATCTGCCAGGATTGCCATGGCGCCCATGGCGTTCTGGGCAAGGTCGATCCCGCCTCGCCGACCTTTTCGCGCAACGTTCCGACCCTATGCGCAAAATGCCATCAGGCCGGACACAAGGCGGCCGTTCGTTACAGCGGCGAACAGCAGAATATCGTGGAGCGCTACCGCGAAAGCATCCACGGCAAGGGCCTTCTGCAGGCTGGTCTGACGGTAACCGCCAATTGCGCTGACTGCCACTCCGCTCATCACGAGCTGCCCGCGAAGGACGCGCGCTCCAGCGTCAACCGGGCCAATATCGCGGAGACCTGCGCCCAGTGCCATCGCGGCATCTACGAGCTGTTCACCGCCAGTGTGCACAGTCCCAAGGTGACACACACCTCCCAGCCGCTCCCGGTCTGCTCGGATTGTCACTCCGCGCACAGCATCGAACGCACCGATCTTTCCGATTTCCGGCTGGGCATTATCGAACAGTGCGGCCGCTGCCATCGGCAGATCACGGCATCGTATTTCGAGACCTTCCACGGAAAAGTATCGGAGTTGGGCGGCCTGCAGACCGCCAAATGCTACGACTGCCACGGCGCCCACGATATTCTGCCGGTCGCCGATCCACGCTCGCACCTCAGCCGCACCAACATCGTGGCCACGTGCGGGAAATGCCATACCGGTTCGCACCGCCAGTTCGCCGGCTATCTGACCCATGCCACGCACCACGATCCGAAGAAATATCCCTTCCTGTTCATTACATTCTGGGGCATGACCTCCCTGCTCATCGGAACGCTGGTGGTTTCCGGCGCGCACACCGTCATGTGGCTTCCGCGTTCGTTCCAATATCGCAAAGAATTGAAAAACGGTGGGCCGGAAACCGGGACGTATGTGCGCCGCTTCCGCCGCTTTCATCGCAACCTGCACTTGATGGTGGTTTCCAGCTTCCTGGGGCTGGCTGCTACCGGCATGATTTTGAAGTTCTCCTATGCCTCCTGGGCCAAGCTTTTGGCCCGCCTGCTGGGCGGCTTCGAAGCCGCGGGTGTGATCCATCGCTTCTGCGCGACGCTGACGTTCACCTATTTCGGACTGCACCTCTACGATCTGGTGAAACAAAAACGGGCCAGCGGTAAGGGCTGGCGCGGGTTCATCACCGGCGAAGAGAGCATGATGTTCAATCGCCGCGATTTCCACGAGCTGGCCGCCTCGGTCAAGTGGTTTTTCAAGCGCGGGCCCCGCCCCGAATATGGCCGCTGGACTTATTGGGAGAAGTTCGACTATTTCGCGGTGTTCTGGGGCGTCGCGGTGATCGGCGGCACCGGCCTGTTGCTCTGGTTCCCGGAGTTTTTCACGTGGTTCGTGCCCGGCTGGGCGGTTAACATCGCCACCACCATCCACAGCGACGAAGCCCTCCTGGCGGTCAGCTTCATCTTCGTCGTGCATTTCTTCAACACGCACTTCCGGCCGGAGAAGTTCCCTATCGACACGGTCATCTTCACTGAGGGTATGCCTCTCGAGGAGTTCCAACGCGACCGCCCGCGGGAATATCGAGAACTGCTGGCGAGCGGAGAACTTACCGAGCGCCTGATGCCGGCGCCGGCATCTCGCGATGTGAGGTTCTGGCGCCGTTTGGGGTTCACAGCCCTTGGCCTGGGATTAATCCTGATTGGGTTGATTGTATACGCCATGCTGTTTATCTATCGATAACCAGGATCAATCCGTGGCATTTTGTTCTTGCGGCAATGGCTTCGATCAGCCGTTTGTGCTGCTCACTGTTTTACCACATATGGTTGTTTCGGGCCCACAAGCGCCAGATGTCCGTGTTGGCGCTATTCCACTCATATTCTCGGGATCTGCCGCTCCTCAAATCGACCCGAACTTCCTGGCATCGAACAACTAACTGCCGGAGACTTCAGGTACACTTGACCAGAGGTGACGGCGATGTTGTCCAGCTTTCAAGAGTTGATGATGGAGGACATAGGTGGTCCAAACGGCTATGGGCGGATTCTCGTCGGTTGGACAGGGCAATCCGAGTTTATCAGGAACACGAAAGAGCTTGCTCCGTCGGGCCCCTTGGCAAATGATCTTGTTTACACCTTCGTTGACGGAACTTACTTTCTGGTCTCCACCCAACGGCCGGTGACACTTTATCGGGGTTTCGAGACGGCAGGTCTCACGGCGCCCTACGGAAAGGACCATCCCAGCTTCATTTTCCAGGTGCTGACCAAGCGAAATCCGGGCACCCCCGACGGACACTGGTGGTCGCCACGGAGGCCCAGCGCGAGCATCGACAATCTTCGGCTATCGGACCTTCATCGAGGCGAAGATCGTGACAGTCTCGCGATAACACTGAAAATGAATCGTCTGGATTATTACCTTGAAGGTAGCCTCCCTTCCGGCTCTCTGGTCTACATTGGAAGAGCTGCGCCTCAGCAGGAAGATGCCCTGTTTGGCAGACAGCTTTACAGTGGGGGCGGCATGCAGTTTCGTCTGCCGCTGCCCCCTGGCCGGATGCTGCGCGACTTCAAGACCCACGGCGCCAAGTAGCGCATAAAATCTTCAGCGCCCAAATGGACACCAACGAGCGGCCACTCCTTGCAAGTAGTTACATCACTTTGAGCGTAACGCGCAAACGCGGAAGAGTCGGGTCGACCCTCGCCGATATCCGAAGTTGGACCTAATCCCAACGCGGTCTAATTGCCGGCGCTTATTGGGCCGGCCCGGCGGGACGCCCTCGTCCGCTGGCGCCGACCGCTCAACCCCTGACGCCCCGCCGCAACACCTCCCGCGCGCAGTTAAACCCCGGCGCTCCCATGACGCCGCCTCCGGGGTGCGCCCCCGATCCGCACAGATACAGCCCCGCGATCGGCGTCCGATAGCGCGCCCAACCCGCCACCGGGCGCATCACGAACATCTGATCGAGGCTCATCTCGCCGTGAAAAATGTTGCCGCCCGTGATGCCGAACCGCCGCTCCAGATCGAGCGGCGTCAGCACCTGCCGATGCTCCACGATCTGCCGGATGTTGGGCGCGTATTCCGCAATCAGCGACATCACGCGATCGCCGAACGGCTCGCGCAGTTCGTCCCACGAGCCTTCGCGCAGCGTGTAGGGCGCGTATTGCAGAAAGATCCCCATGATGTGCTTGCCGGGCGGCGCGAGCGACGGATCGTACATCGTCGGCACGGTCAGTTCCAGCAGCGGGCGCTCCGATGGCCGGCCGTACTTGGCGTCGTCCCACGCGCGTTCCACATACTCCACGCTGGGGCAGATGTGCATCGTGGCCTTGTGCTGCGGACCCGGCGCGCCAGGGCACGCGGTGAAATCCGGCAGACCGTTCAGCGCCAGGTTGATTTTGCAACTCGTGCCTTCGATCCGGAACCGGCGGATGGCCGCCACGAAGTCGCCATCCAGATGCTTTTCTTCCACCAGCCGCAGGAACGTGATTTTGGGATCAAGATTTGAAGCGACCGTCGCGGCCTCGATTTCCTCGCCGCTTTCGAGCACCACGCCTTGCGCCCGTCCGCCGCGAACCACTACCTGCGCCACCGTGGCATTGGTGCGGATGGCCGCCCCGCTCGCGCGCGCCGACGCGGCGATCGCTTCCGATACCGCGCCCATGCCGCCCCGCACGAATCCCCAAAGTCCGCGATGCCCGCTCACGCCGCCCATGCAATGGTGCAGCAGAATGTACGCCGTCCCCGGCGACCGCGGACCACCATTGGCGCCGATCACCCCATCCGTCGCCAGCGTCACTTTCACCTGCTCGGATTCGAACCATTCGTCCAGCAGCTCGGCCGCGCTCTGCGTAAATATCTTGACGAGCGCCACCGTGTCTTTGGCGCTCAATGCGCGAAGGCGAGCCGCCAGCTTGAGATAGTCGATGAAATCGCCGACCCCACTCGGCGGGAACTGCGGCGGGGTGGTCAGCAGCAGTCCTTCCACCACCTGCGAAATACGTTCGAGCTGATCTTCGTACGCGGGGTAGACCTCGGCGTCGCGGCGCGAAAATCTGGCGATCTCGGCGAGTGTCCTGGCGCGGTCCTGCCACATGAAGAAATGGCGCCCGTCCGGAAATGCCGAGAAAAACGCGGGATCCTTGGCGTCCACCTGGTAGCCGTAGCGCGCGAGGTCGAGCTCGCGTACGATGCGTTCCTGCATCAGGCTAGTGAGGTAGGCGCCGGTGGAGACGCGATATCCCGGCCAGATTTCTTCCGTGACGGCGCAGCCGCCGAGCAGTTCGCGCCGCTCCAGCACCAACACCTTCTTACCCGCGCGCGCCAGGTAAGCGGCGGTGACCAGGCCATTATGGCCGCCGCCGATGACAACCGTGTCGTATCGCACACCTCAGTCTACTTCACGCGAATATATGCCATGAACGGTGACCTGCGTCCCAGTTGGGAAACTAGGTTGATGATCGCGGAAAGCTACTTCGCGTCGTTAGTCGGCGCCGCGGTTTTCGGAATCTGCAGATTGATCTGCCGATCAGAGCATGTACGCCTTGAAAACGACCACGCCCCGAACCCGCCCGTACGCGACTATTTCACGTAGATGTACGTGTAAAATGGGGCATCGACATACCAGTTCAGTGCGTTGTTCACTTGTACGTCAAACCACACCGCTCCGTTTGTCGGTACCACTGTCTTTGGAATTTGCAGGTTGATCTGCCACATCCCCGGGAATGCGCTGACTCCAGAATATAGGATGTGCTGGATGTTTTGCTCCTGATACGCCGGATCGTTCACATCGATGCCGTTTATGTAGACCGTGATAGGATACTGCGCCGATATCGCACCGGTCGCTGGCTGGCCATCAGCCGGGCCCCCTGGGACCAGCCCCTCGCCGGTCATGTACAGGGAAACCCAGTCTCCGCGCACCGCCGGATCCGAGGCTGAGTTGACGTTGCCATCCTCGTTGACCGCCGCCGCGTAGAAGGTGTGGCTTGTCTGCACCCCCACCAGGGGGTTCGGGAACGCGCCCGGCGCTACTGAATTTATGGGCATTTGGCTCGCTCCCAGCACCTGCCCGGTGGACATTTGCACTACCTGCACATCTACGCAATTGTACCCGGGCAACGAAACACAAGGCGCCGTGCCGTTACCGGAAACCGGCGTCTCGTTTGGCACGATGAAGTTGATTTGGCCCACCGGGTGACTTGGCGGAATCGGCGGACCGACGTAGTACAACGGCGAGGACACGCCGTTCACAAACACCTCAACGCCCGAGAGCGTGGTCGGAACCGGGTAACTTCCATCGAAAACACCGGCTTGATCTCCGAACTGATCGGGCTGGCAGCCCTGGCACGGAAAGATAGTCGCGACCGCCCCCGGAGCAAGCGCTCTCGGGACGAGAACATCATTGGTCTGCTTCAGCGTACCGTCATAGTCCTGGGAGAGGCAACCCGCTGACGGGGCCGCGCTGGTCGTGGGTGACGCCGGCAGGAAACTGGCGCCATTGCACAATGCCATTCCCGGGTAATATATGGCCACCCGGTGCGCGTTGTCCGCCACGAACAGATCGCCGTACTGATCCTGCGCGATCGCGAGCGGCGAAAAGCCGAAATTCCCCGAGGCTTCCAGGATTTGGCTATAGGTGACCTGCGAGTTCAAAAGCACCGCCTGGTAGTTCGCGTAACGCAGTGACGTAGCGTTGCCCGTATTCGCGACCCAGATTTCGCCCGTCACCGGACTGACATAAACTCCAGTCGGTCCGCTCAGCCCGTTGATCGCGACGGCTGCCGTCGCACCCGTAGGCGACGTCCCCGGTGAATGCGGATCACCGAAAATCAGAACCCGGTTGTTGCCGGTGTCCGCCACGTAGACCAATCCGCTGGTGTCGCTCGAAATGTGATGCGGGAGGTTCATTTGGGAAAGCGAATTTCCCGCGTTAGAGGAATTGAAACCGCTCTGCCCGAAAACCGTCGTGGCGGCCTTCCCGTTGTCCGTCCCCGCGACGAACGTCCCATTGGTGGTCGGAATGTAAAGCACCCGGTTGAACAGTTCATCCGATACCAGCAGCCCGTTCGGGGAGGCGCATGCCTGCGAGGGGGTGTTGCACGAAGGAGAAAACGCCAGGCCGTATGGAATCCCCATGTTATTGGCCGTCTGATCGGGAATGGTGGCGTTGAAGTTCTGCTGTCCCAACACCAGATCGGCAGGCTCCGGCGCCGATCCATGAGCGGTGCACGAGGAATTCGTTTCGAGTCCGGCGTACGCGAATGGGCATGGGAAGCGCAACACGCGCCCGTTCAGCGAATCGGAGACGTAAAGGTTGCCCTGCGCATCCACCAGCAAGCCGATCGGCCGGTTCAGCCCGGATTTGTTGGGCGTGTTGGCGTTGCCGGAGGGGTAATTCACCAGCGACGTGGTGAAATCCCCCTGCCCCAGAACGATATCCGCTTTCGGCCCGACATTCTGAAACGTTCGCAGATCTTTGAAACCCAGCACGCGATTGTTGTATGGATCGGCCACGTAGAGGTGAGGCGTGCCGCTGCTGTTGTCGATGGCCATGCCGGCGTCCGAGAAAGTGGAATTGCCGACTGTGCCGGTAAATTGAAACTCGCGCCCCTCGATCAGGTCGGGAGCGCTTTCGTACGCGAAGTCCTGTCCCAGCCAGCGGGACGCGGCCGCGAACGTGCCGCCCTGCTGCGGCAGGTCGAGCACACGATTATTCAGCGAATCGGCGACATACAGATCGGTGCCCGTATACGCCACGCCCCCCGGTATTAAGGCCTGGGAACTCGAAAAGGAAAGGGTACTGGCCGAGGCCAGCGGATTGCCGTTATTCGCTGCTTTGCAGCTTCCGTTCGCGGTCGCCGCGCACGTGGCGTTGGGCTGCCCCACGATGGCGGTCTCGGCCGGCGGAGCGTTGTTGGCACCCCAGTTGGCGAAGGTCGGGAAAATCATGATGCGGTTGTACGCCGCATCCACCACGCCCATGCCCGCGCCGTTGGCCAGGAAAAATATCGCCGAGGGATAGACGACGCTGGTCTGATCGAACAGGGTCTGCAGTGCGGCCCCGGTCGGGAACTTGTACCCACTCGGAAAAACGCCGGCCATGTCGCTCGCTGCCGACATCCCGCTGGAAAAGTTCGGGCCCGGAAACATCATCACCCGTCCGCACGGCAATTGCGAGCAATGCGGATTGGTGTCTCCCACGAAGAGATTTCCATTCCCGTCGAATGCCAGCGTGGTGGGGGACATGAACTGCGTCTGCGACGACAGGTTGCCGGCGGTGCTGTTTTGCGTGAAATTCGTCTGGCCGATGACGGTATCGGCCGTCAGACCGCCGCCCCCGCCCGAAAGGCTCGTCGCGTTGAACCGCAGAATCCGCGCGTTGCCGGTATCGATCACCCAGAGATTCCCCGAACTGTCGAACGCCAGGCTGGAAATCAACGGCGCGCCCCCGTTGCTCAGATAAAGTCCTTGGGCCGTGGGCGTTGGCGAGTTGGACGAGTTGTTCGCGCCGCCACTCTTGACGTTCGCCTGGCCGATCCAGAGATCGGGCTCCAACTGGGTGATGGTCCCCGCGAACCCCGCGGCGATTGCCGTCTTTGGGTACCGCAGCACGCGGTTGTTGCCACCGTCGGCGACATACAGGTTGCCGTTTTGATCCACCGCCAGCCCGCTGGGGCGCGTCAAACCGCCATAGTAGATCGACGTCCCCTGCGCGCCGTTCGGACCCTCGGGAAATGTGGTCACAAGATCCGGCTGTCCGATCGCCAGGTCGGCTTTCTGCCCGTCGGTGAAGCCGGCCGCGTTCTTCCAGGCCAGCACGCGGTTATTCAGGTAATCCGAAACATATAGGATTGCCGGCGACACCGAGGTGTCCAGCGCCACCGCTTGCGGCGCGTAGAATTCCCGGCCCTCCACCAGGTTCGGGCTTTGGGGCGAATTCGCCACCGTAAGCTGCGGCGTGCCAACAGCGCGTTCCGCCACCGGATTGAGAGTGATCTGCGAGTAGCCCGGCATAGCGCCGAATACGGCCAGAGTCAAAACGCAAATATACCTGTGGATCATAGATTTTCCAATGACTTGCGCGGACGCGATGCGCTTCTTTCGAGGATACCAGACACTCCGCCGAATGGAGGATGTCCTGGTACTGCCACGGGACTAATTATTGCGAAATTAGCTGACGCGGAACAGCAATCGGAAGAGCCGGCTGAAAGCCGGCTGCAGGCAGGATTGCCAGGCAGGATTGCCTGCCCCACAATTCCCGCTGTTATCCTGAAGCCAGTGGTCAACCCGTCTTCCATCTCGCGGGTGTGCGTCCGCGCCACCAATTGGTTGGGTGACGCCGTTATGTCCCTGCCCGCCATCCGCGCCATCCGACAGATCTTTCCGCACGCCCATATCGCGCTCGTGGCCCGCCCCTGGGTGGCCGATCTCTACTCCCGCGAGCGCTCCATCGACCGCATCATCCCCTACGCCGCCCAGCGCGGTCTGCGCGCCAAACGCGAATTCGCCAGCATTCTGCGCCGCGAGCATTTCGACGCCGCCATTCTCCTCCAGAACGCCTTCGATGCCGCCCTCATCGCGTGGCTCGCCGGCATCCCCGAGCGCATCGGCTACAATCGCGACGCCCGCGGTCTGCTCCTTACCCGCGCCATCCCCGTCCCCGAACCGGGCGAAATTCCCCGTCACGAGCGCTTCTATTACCTGGAATTGCTCCGCCGCGCCGGCATGATCGAGGGTTTTCCCGACATCGGCGCCATCCGCCTCGACGGAATCGACGAAGCGCGCGCCGCCGGTATGGCCCACCTGGCGCGTTTGGGCATCGACGGGCCGGCCATCGGCATCAGCCCCGGCGCCGCCTACGGCAACGCCAAGCGCTGGCTCCCCGAGCGCTTCGCCGCCGTGGCGCAAAATCTCGCCCCCTCCGCCGTTTTGCTCTTCGGCTCCGCCGCCGAGCGGCCGTTGTGCGATACGGTTGCCGAACCGCTCCGCCGCGCAGCCGTGGAAGTCCGCAACCTCGCCGGCGAAACCACCCTCCGCGAGTTCATCGATCTCGCCGCCGCCTGCCGCCTGTTCCTCACCAACGATTCCGGCGCCATGCATGTCTCATCCGCCCTGGGAGTGCCCACTCTCGCCGTCTTCGGCGCCACTGACGACACTACCACCGGCCCCACCGGCGCGCTCGCGCGCGTGGTCCGCGAACACGCCGAATGCAGCCCCTGCCTGCTCCGCGAATGCCCCATCGACCATCGCTGCATGACCGCCGTCTCCATCGAACGAACCACGGCCGTCGCGCTCGATCTCTGGAAGGAGTCCGCCGCCCGGTGGATACCCGCGCTAAAATCCTGAACGCTTCCGCGCTCGCCTCTCTCGACCCTCCGCGGCCTTTATTGATCGCGGTTGGACGCTTTGACCTCCTTCGCGCCGAAACCGCCCGCGAACTTGCCTCCGCCCGCAACCGCATCGGCGCCGCCAGCCTGCTCGCCGTAGTCCGGCCGCTGGCCGATGAACTGGCGCCGCTCGGCGCGCGCGCCGAAATGGCCGCCGCCCTACGCGTGGTAGACTTCGTCTTCATCGCTGAAACCGGGGATCTCGCGAGCTTGCCGGCTGGCCTCGAACCTGTCGGAATCCTGAACCTGGAAGAAGCCGATGCGCGGCGCATACGGCAGTTGATCGAGCATGTCCATTCCCGCCAGTCTGCCTGAACCGGCGATCCTCGTTGTCCGCCTCGGCGCCATGGGGGACGTTCTCCATGCCCTGCCCGCGGTTCGCGCCCTCAAACTCGGCCATCCCGGCAGCCGTCTCTTCTGGGTGGTCGAGCCCAAATGGGCGCCGCTCCTGGAACAGAATCCCTTCATCGACCGCATCGTACTCCTCAATCGCACCCTTCGCGGACTCCTTTCGGCCCCCCGAACTCTGCGCGCCTCCGAGTACCGCTTCGCCGTCGATTTTCAGGGATTGCTGAAGTCCGCCCTGGTGGCCTTTGCCGCCCAGCCGGAAACCATCTACGGCTTCGACGCCGGCCAGGTCCGCGAGCGCGCCGCCGCCCTTTTTTACCAGCATCGAATCTCCACTGCCGCGGTCCACGTAGTCGACCGCAATCTCGATCTCGCCGCCGCCGCGGGCGCGGTCCGCGACGCCCAACCTTGTTTTCCGCTGCCGCCCGGCCGTCCCGAAGGCGATTTGCCCACCGGGGATTTCGTCCTCGCTTCCCCGCTAGCCGGGTGGGCGTCGAAGCAGTGGCCGCTGGCGCATTATCGCGCCCTCGCCGGCCGCCTCGACTCCGAAGTTCGCATTCCGCTGGTGCTCAACGGCCCTCCCGGAGCGGCATTCGGCGACGTCGCTCCCGCCATCCCCCATCATTCGGGCCTGCCCGGCCTGATCGACGCCACGCGCCGCGCCGCCGCCGTCATCGGCGTGGATAGCGGACCGCTGCATCTCGCCGCCGCCCTCGAAAAGCCGGGCGTTGCCATTTTCGGCCCCACCGATCCCGCCCGCAACGGACCATATGGCGCGTCGCTGCGCATCGTCCGCAGCGCCCGCGCCGTCACCACTTATAAGCGGGGCGGCGCCATCGATCCAAGCATGCAAAACATCTCGCCGGACGAAATTTTCGAGACCCTCCGGACCGCGTTTGGGCGCCCCCGCTCATGATCCGCTTCCCCAAACCGTATGCCGATTTCGTCGCCCGCATGCGCGTGCCCAGCGGCTTTCTGATGGTCGCGGTATTTGCCTGGTTTTCCCGTCCCACGGCGCTCTCGCTCTCCATCGGCCTGCCCATTTCGCTCCTGGGCCTCGCGCTGCGCGCCTGGGCCGCCGGCTGTCTCGCCAAGAACCGGCAACTGGCCACCGGCGGCCCTTACGCTTACACCCGCAATCCGCTCTACCTCGGCACGCTCATGGTGGCCGCCGGTCTTTCGGTCGCCGCTCGCAGTCCCGGACTCGGCATCCTTTTCATCGCCGTCTTCGTGCTGGTTTATTTGCCGGTAATCCAAAATGAGTCCCAACACCTCGACCGTCTTTTCCCCGACTATGCCGCCTATGCTTCCGCCGTCCCGCTGCTCTGGCCTCGCCTGACCCCGTTCCCTTCCAAAATTCCGAATCGTTTCCGCCTGGCCCTGTATCTAACGAACCAGGAATATAATGCCGGGGCAGGATTCGCCGCCGGGATGCTGTTTCTTCTTTGGAAATTAGTGCGCTAGCACAGGGCCGCTTCGAGGGGAGCGGCCCGATTCATTTAGGGCCACCGTTCTTCCTGGTGTCATGTCTCGGATAAGTCTTGACCACCCAATCGTGAGGCACTTGCAAAATTAGCTATTCCGCACCAAAGGCACCGCTCCGTCGCATGGCGGTCGCGGCTCACTTACAAGGGATGGCGCCGGAATTGTCCCACCTAAACAAGTAGGTATGGGCGATCAGTCCCGCGGAATTTCGCCGCCCAAATGTTCGACGGCGGATTGGAGATCGAGCGCTCGCACCAGGCGCGCCAGGGAGTGAGGATGGAGGCCGAGAATGGCGGCGGCGCGCGCGTGGCTTCCGCCCTGGGTGTAGGCCTTCAGGACTAGTTCGCGCCGCGCTTCGTGGACTTCCCGATGATAACGGGGAACCAGGTCGTCCGGCGCGTCGCGGGCGGGCAGCACGGCCTCGGGAAGGTCTTCGGGCAGAATGCCCTCGGTGGAACCCACGGCCACCGCGCTTTCGATGGCGCACTCCAGTTGGCGCACGTTGCCGGGCCAATCGTAGCGCAGCAGGCAATCGCGCGCGGCGGCGGTGATGCCCAGAACGCGGCGCTTCTGGCGCGCGCTCTGCTCCACGCGGAAATAGTTGGCGAGCAGCGGAACGTCCTCGCGGCGGTAGCGCAGAGGCGGAATCTCGACCGATAGTACGCGCAGGCGAAAGTAAAGGTCCGGCCGGAACGCGTCCTCGTGGACGGCGGCCGAAAGATCGCGCTCGGTGGCGGCGATCACGCGCACGTCGGCGGCGGCAGCGCCGCCGGAGCCAAGCCTTTGGAACTGCTTGTGGTTCAACAGGCGCAGCAGTCGGTCCTGTAGTTCCAAAGGCAGGGATGCGACTTCGTCCAGAAAGAGGGTGCCGCCTTCGGCCAACGCGAGCTTGCCTTCCTTGCGGCCGACCGCGCCGGGAAAAGCGCCGTGCTCGTAGCCGAACAACTCGCGAATGAGAAATGTCTCGCTGAGCGCCGCGCAATTGACCGTGACGAAAGGCCGGCGCGCGCGCAGGCCGGCATCGTGCAGAGCGCGGGCCGCCAGGCGTTTGCCGGTACCCTTTTCCCCCACGATCAGCACCGGGCCATCGAGCGGCGCCACCTGCTCGACGAATTCCAGCACGTGACGGATGACCGGGGTTTCCCCCACTATGGGATAGCGCGGCGCGGGGCAACCGGCCACGGGAGCGGCGCCATCCTCCAGCAGAAAGACGAAGACCGAAGAGCCGACGGCAATCTGGTCCCCGTGGAACAAGTTCCGCTGCTTGATGGGAATGCCGTTTACGAAGGTGCCGTTCTGGCTGTCGTGATCGGCGATGCGGAAGGCATCGCCGGCGGATTCGATGGTGCAGTGGTGACGCGAGATGCTGAGGTCGGCCTGCGACAAGGAGTTATCGGATTTCCGGCCGATGGAGAAGCGGCTGGTGGAAATGGCGTATGCCGAGCCTTTCAGCGGTCCGTCGATTGCGACGAGTTGCGGTATCACAGTATCGCTAACGATTATCATGTGCCGGCCGACGGGATACAAGCGGCCGCCTGGTCAATCCTCGACGTCCGGGGTCCGCGCGAAATAGAGTCCCACGGCCCGGTCGATATTGGCGCGGGTCATGCGGATGGCGCGGCCCTCGTATTCGCTGATGGCTTTTACCAGGCGGTAGATATCGTTGGGGTAGCAGGCGCGCAGGAACTTGTTGCCGGCGGCCGTGACGCGCTGCCGGAGGTACTCCGCGCATCCCGGTTCACAGGGAACCTGGTGGGCCTGCGCCACGCGATGGAAGATCTGGTCGAAGACCGTGGCGCTGACGTTATCCACGAGCACTTTGGTCTGGATGCGGCGAAGGAAGGCTTCGTCGGCCAGGTCGTGCGGATTCATGTTGGTGGAGAACACCACCATCAGCTCGAAGGGGACCTGGAATTTCATGCCCGACGACAGCATGAGGTAATCCACGCGGCGGTCGAGCGGCACCACCCAGCGATTCAGGAGTTCGCGCGGCGCCACCATCTGGCGTCCGAAGTCGTCGATGATCAGAATGCCGTTATTGGCTTTCATCTGGAACGGCGCGATAAAGCAGCGCGTGGATTCGTCGAGCTGCAGTTCCAGCATGGACGAGGACAGCTCGCCGCCGACGGTGATGCACGGCCGTTTGCAGACCGCCCAGCGCGGATCGAGCAGTTCGTCGTCCGACGGGACGGGCTGGTGCACTACCGGATCGAAAAGCGTAATGATGTGGCCGTCCACCTCCACGCAATACGGCACCAGCACGGTGTCGGTATAGATTCGCAGGATGCGTTCCGCGATGCTGGTTTTGCCGTTGCCGGTGCCGCCATAGAGAAACAGCGACTGGTGGCCGATGAGCGAGGGTCCGAGGGCGTCGAGCAGGTTGTCAGGCAGGACCAGATCGCTGAAGGCCTGGCGCAGGCTCTCGCGGCTCAACTGGATGTGCGCGGTTTGCCCCTTGACCACGCGGTGATACTGCTGGATGGATACCGGCGCCGGTCCGACGTACATGCAGACCTCGCTCCGGGCGGTGGCCAAAGCCCGTCCGGATGCGGTGAGGGTGAAGGAATAATCGTTGCCGACCATTCCTTTTACATCGAGGATCTGCTGCTGCCGAAAGTGATGAAACATGGTTTCCAGAACTGGAAACGAGAGCATCAGCTTCTCGTGGAGGGCCGCCAGGGTGCCGGAACCGTGCAGCCAGAGATAGCGCAGGAACAAATCGGCCACCATGGCGCGCGGAATCCCCAGATCTTCAATCCGGTCCGGGAGGACCGGCCGCATTTCCTGCAACTCATCTTGTTCCAATATGCTCTGCGAGGGCTCCATAACCGCCTACGCTCCACCGGCTTCGCGAACGAGTTTCCGAAACTGAACTATACAGGGGGCCCTGATCCCCGGACAATACCCCATTAGTTAGCGAAAGTTGGCCCTCCTCCGGCGGCGCGCCGCCGCTTATATACTGGTGAGACTGGGTCGGATGCATCATGTGTCTCTCTAAACGTTCGCTCACCCTCGCTCTGTCGGCCGCCCTGACATGCTTCGCCGCATGGCTGGCGCGCTCGAAACCGGTGGCCGCGCAGTCCACTTCCACCGGACCTGGCTTTGTCGAATTCGAAAGCGGCCAGGTGCGCCCGCTGGCGGAATCCGCCGATGGCAGCACCTTGTTCGCGGTAAATACCCCCAACGACACGCTCGAGGTTTTCGACCTGAGTTCGGGATTTCCGAATTTCCAATACCGCGTGCCGGTGGGCCTGGAACCGGTAGCCGTGGCGATGCGCGCCAGCACCGAAGTCTGGGTCACCAATCTGCTCTCGGATAGCGTCAGCATCGTAAGCCTCACCGGCACGCCGCACGTTATCCGAACCCTGCTGGTGGGCGACGAACCGCGCGACATCGTCTTTGCCGGAAATCCGCAGCGGGCATTCATCACGACGGCCCATCGCGGGCAGCAGCGCAGCGATCCCTCTATCGCCAGCGTGCCGGGGGCGGGGGATCCGCAATTGACCACCGCAGGCATACCGCGCGCCGACGTGTGGGTTTTCGACCCGGCGAATCTCGGCAATACCATGGGGGGCACGCCGCTGAGCATTTTGAGTTTCTTCACCGACACGCCGCGCGCGCTGGCCGTGAGTCCCGATGGCAACACGGTATACGTGGCGGGTTTCAAGACCGGCAACCAGACTACCGTGGTACCGCAGGCCCGGGTTTGTCCCGGTTTTCAGCCGAATACTCCGTGCACTTTGCCCGATGGCACGGTGAGCCCCGGCGGCAATCCCGGTCCCGCAACGGATGCCGCGAAAGAGCCGGCCCCGGAAGTCGGGCTCATCGTCAAATACGACAATACCGACAGACACTGGGAAGACGAACTCAACCGCGTTTGGGACGGCTCGGTGCGCCTTACTCTTCCGGACACCGACGTGTTCGCGGTGAATGCCAATACCCTGGCCCAGACCGCGGCTTTCGCGCACGTCGGCACCACGTTATTCAATATGGCCGCCAATCCGGTGAGCGGGAACCTGTACGTTTCGAACACCGACTCCGTGAACAACGCGCGTTTCGAAGGGCCCGGGATTTTCGCCGGCCATACCGTGCAGGGCCACCTGGCGGAAGCGCGCATCACGGTGATCTCGGGATCGACCGTGTCGCCACGGCATCTGAATAAGCACATCAACTACAGCGCGCTGGCGGGATCCGCGGATTTCGATCCCACCGCCAAGACCCATAGCCTTTCGATGCCGACTGGAATCGCGGTGACGAAAGACGGGAAGACGATGTATGTGGCGGCGTTCGGGTCGAGCAAGATCGGAGTGTTCAGCACCACCGGGGTCGAACAGGACACCTTCGATCCGGTGACCGATAGCGCGAATTACATATCCGTGAGCGGCGGAGGCGTGAGCGGCGTGGTACTGGACGAACCGCGTGGCCTGCTATACGCCATGACGCGCTTCGACGACGCCGTGAAGGTGGTGAACCTCAGCCATGGGCAGGAGATCGGGATGCGGAGCCTGCCCAATCCTGAGCCGGAATCGGTGATCCACGGCCGCCCGTTGCTTTACGACGCGACGCATTTTTCGGGGAATGGCGAGGCCGCCTGCGCCAGTTGCCATATTTTCGGCGACAAAGACGATCTGGCGTGGGACCTGGGCAATCCCGATAATGCAATTACTACCAGCCCCATCACCATCAACCTAAGCGCGCTTTTCAACGAGGCCCTGGTGCCGCTCGGCATCACGGGCGTCCCAACCCCGGTCAACGGGAACAATAATCTCGCTACCTTCCACCCGATGAAAGGCCCGATGACCACCCAGACCCTGCGTGGTCTGCGGAATTCCGGCGCCATGCACTGGCGCGGTGACCGCTCAGTGGGGCCGGCCGGCACCGCCGCGTTCGATTCCAATATTTCCTTCCTGAATTTCGGACCCGCGTTTCAGACGCTGGTGGGCAGCCCGACCCAGCCCTCACGGGAGCAGATGCAGGAATTCGCCGATTTCCAGTTGCAGGTCTTTCCGCCGCCTAACCCGGTGCGAAGTCTGGACAATTCGCTGAATACGGCGCAGCAAAGCGGGCAGGCGTTTTTTCTGGGTCCCCGGCCGGCCGATGGCGTGGTTCTGGCGAATCTGGACACGCTGCTGGGAGCGCCCGCGTCATTCACCTGCAACGGCTGCCACACCCTCGATTCCTCTACTGGATCTTTCGGCACTGGCGGCAATCAGAGCTTTGAACAACTCACGCAGACGGTGAAGATTCCGCAGTTGCGCAATCTCTACGACAAGGTGGGGATGTTCGGCACCACGGCCGTACCGTTCATAACCGCGCCGGATAGCGGCCCGACCGGAAATCAGATCCGCGGCTTCGGCTATCTGAACGATGGGTCGATCGATACCGTCTTCCGCTTTTTGAACGCGACGCCGTTCGTTCCCACGAGCAACTCGGGCTTCCCGCAGACCAATCCCGACGACACCCGCCACGATGTGGAGCAGTACCTGTTGGCGTTCGACAGCGACCTGGCGCCCATTGTCGGCCAGCAAGTCACATTAACAAGCACCAACGCCGCGGTGGTGGGACCGAGAATCGATCTGCTGATCCAGCGCGCCGGCGCTCCGTTCGTTTCCAAGGCTCTGAACGGCGCCGTAACGGAGTGCGATCTGGTGGCGCAAGTAGCTGTGAACGGCCGGATCATGGGGTACCTGTACGATCCCGTGGCGGGCAATTTCATTCCGGACGACGGATCGGCGCACGTTTCCGACGCCACGCTGCGCGCGCTGGCGGCGACTCCCGGGCAGGAGATCACGTACACGGCCGGCACACCTGGTTCGGGCCCGCGACTCGCCTTCGCTCGCCATCCGGCGCCGAAAAGGCACCGCTCCCTCGCGGTCGCGGCTCAGTAAGACCTGCGTCAAGTCAGGCAGGATTGCCGGCGGATTGCCTGCCCCACAAATTTCAGTTCAACTGCGAAGGGATGGCGGAGGCGTGGGGCGCGGCATCTACCGGCCTGCTGCCCTGCTCGACGGTCTCTTCGTCCGGATTCCACAGAAGATGGAGCAGGCGCGCCGCCAGATCGTGGGAGCAGATGCAATCGGCCTCGGTGAGAACCTGCTCGCGAGTTTTGCCCTCCCAGGCAAATTGTACGCGAACGGGCTCGCAGTCTTCGGTTACCCACGTGCCGTGCACGTCGGTGAGTTCCAGAGGATCGTCGCTGCCGGGAATCGCGACACGAATCTTGTTTTCCGTCCGCGCGAGAAGAAAAGCTTCCGTTCTGCTGCCGTTTGCGTATATGAGAACCATGTCGAGTACCGCCTCCAGGTCCAGAATGCAACTTCCAGCGCGCAACTACCAGTGCCCCCTGTACTTTGGGCGTACCGTGACGCGATAGCGAGGACTCTCATACCCTCGGTTATCAGAGGCCCCCAGGTTTCTTTGCGGTTTTGTACTAGCACCCTTTGGTACTTCGCCACCAGTTTCAGGACTACCATCACCGCGCGAATCGTGGGATAACGCGGTTAGGGACTTCCGCGATGAGATTTCGTCAATTCGCCCTGGCTTGTGAGTGCGGGCTGGTTCCCACGCGGATCCGGCAGGTCGGGCTGTCAACCGAACACCAACTGGTGATTCACTGGTGGTGCATCGGATGCCGAAGAGCCATGTACGTGGTGAAGGACCTCGCGGAGTGCTGGGAAGAATCGCCCAAGCCCGACGATCCCGACATTGTGCCGGCGCGCGCATACGATGTCGGATTGCACCGGCACGACGCAAAGTTTCTGCATGAAATGGGCATCTGCTTCCCCGGCGAGAGCGACGAGCACTAAGGAGAAAGGCACCGCTCCCTTGCGGTCGCGGCTCAGTAAGCGCTGCGACGAACAGTAAGCGCTGCGACGAGCAGTAAGCGCTGCGACGAGCAGTAAGCGCTGCGACGAGCAGTAAGCTCTGCGATGAGCACTGACCTCTGCGATCATGTGGGGTAGTGTCCCCGGCGCGAATCAGCGTTGTCGCCGCTTTGGCCCTGCTCGGCGCTTGCCGTAGCGGCCCGCCTCCTGCCATCGATCCCGCCCTGGCTGAGTTGATACCGCCCGAGGCGACCATCCTGGCGGGCGTCAACCTGGGACACTTGCGCGCGTCTCCACTTCGCCAACAATTTCCGGCTGCCGTTTCGGCGCTTCTCGATTCGCTGGCCGCTGCGCAATCGGTCCTGATTGCGTCCGATGGCACGCGATATCTCGTGCTCACGCGCGGCGCGGCGCCGACGGGCGCGACTGCCCTTGGCCGAGGGCTGGCTGGCTCCGGATCGGCGGATTGGCTGCGCGCCGCGGCGTCTCCACACAGCGGCGGCAGAAACGTCCTGCTGCCGCGAGCCGAGCCTATCGCGGCTTCGGCCGATATCTGGATCGCGGCCGCGGGGAATGCCAATCTGCCGGTGAGCGGCAATGGAGAAAACCTGAACAATCTGCTGCACTCGACCCAATACGCCACGCTGAGCGTCCGGCTGGCGGACAGCGTGGCGTTGGAGGCAAACGGAATGTGTTCCGGCGCCGAGCCGGCGCGGCACCTGGAAGAGACGGTGCGCGCATTCGTCAGCATCGGCGCGGGGGCAACGGCGCGGCAGCCAGGGTTATCGGGACTTTTGCGGCGCGTGCGCGTCACGCGCGATGGCCGCACCATCCATGTGAATCTGGCGGTCGAGGCGGTGGAATTGACGGCGGTGCTGAAGCTGTTCGGTGTGGGGTCCTAACGGTTCTATTGTTTCTCCTGCGGGACCGGCGCCGTAGCCATGGCCGGCAACGCACCGTGGAGCACGTCGTTCGCGAAGAAGAATTTGCCGTCGCTCGGCACCATCATGATCTGGACCTTATCGGAGAGTTTATCGGCGATGATTTTTTGCAGCAGGATGGGACTCTCTTTCAGAACGCCCGCCTGCAGCCGCATGTTGTCGGTGTCGGCCTTGGACATCACTACCACGCGGTCCACATCGGCCTGGTTCATCAGTTTGCGATTCTCCAATTCGGCTTTCCCGTCGATCACCTTGGCTTCTGCCCGCGCCTCCGCTTCGAGACGCGTCTGCTCGATCTGCTTCTGTTTGAGCGGCAGCGTATACTGCATGGCGTCCGATTGCGCCTTGGCCTGGAGCACGGTCACTTCCGCCTCGCCCTCGGCCTGCTTCACGGCGCGAACCTTTTCGGCCTCGGCTTCCAGTTCCGCCGTGCGCACTTCCTTCTGTTTCACCTCCACTTCCACGCCGAGACGTTCGTTCTCCTGCTCCTTAAGGAGGACGCCTTCGAGCCCCCTGGCGTACTCGGCGGGCAATTCGATATCGCACAGCATTACTTCCTTTACGAGGATGGCGTCGGGCGCGAGCTTGCTGGTGATGGCGGCAGCGGCTTCGCGACGGATCTGCTCGCGCTGGGCAGCGAACAGGTCGCGGATCAGGTAATTGGGGGCGATTTCACGGAAGGCGCTGCCGACAACGGGAGGCACCAGTGCTTTATCGACGGGCTGCGGCAAGTTGGCGTTGATGTAGGCGAGGCGCTTCGCGTCGATGCGGTAGCGGACCGCGACGGCCAGCCCGACGGAAAGTCCCTCCTTGGTTTGAATGGTCAGTTGCTGCGCCGATTTTTCACCGACGGTGGTCTGGTAAATCTGATCGCGCGTATCGTAGAGTTCGATGGTCTGGACCAGCGGGATCACCAGGTGGAAGCCGGGATACAACGTGCCCGGAAGCGTGCCCGAAATCTGGCTGACGCGCACGCCCGCCATGCCGGCCGGCACCACTTGCACGCTCAGGCCGGCCAGCAGGCACACCAAACCGAGCACGGCGAAGCGCCCCGCCGCGCGGTAACGCGGTTGAATCACGGCGGGACGCGGTTGATCGTTGAGAATCAGGTTCGACTGTTGGTACAGGCGGAAAAGGTCATGGAGCAGGATGGCCGCGGCGGCGGCTATCAGCACGAAGCCGGCGACTTCGAGCAGGTACTTCACGGTGAGCATTTCGTCTTTTCTCCTGAAGCGGACGCTTCAGGCCGCCTATGGGCAATCGGAAGGCCAAGCGAAAATCTGTGAGGAAACACAGCTCTCACAGAGGCACAGAGGACACGGAGAAGAGTCGGAAGGCCGGGCCCGGCGCGTATTGCCCCGGGCTTGGCGACTTTGCGGGTTTTTTGATTTCACGCAGGGGCGCAGAGGACGCAGAGATTCAGAACCGTCCTCTCTCTGCGGCTCTGCGAGAAGACTTCTGCGGTGTCGTTCGGTCCACGGGCGTGGCTGCCGCTACACGCGAATCCGACACACATCGCCCCCGTGGCAGCCAATTCTTCCCGCGTTATCATGAAGACCTGATGAGATGGGAATACATCGTAAGGGAATTCAGCGTTCAGGACAGCGTGAGGATTCTGCTCCTCGAAGAGTCCTCAATGAAGTGGGCAAGGACGGATGGGAGCTGGTGAGCGTGGCCAGCACGCCCACCGAGAGCTTCACGCATCTGGTGTATCTGAAGCGCCCGTACGCCGTCGGGGGCCTGGCAAGCGCCGAACCGCCGTTCAGATTGTGAGATTGCCTGGCGCTACAGGCGTTCGTACAACTTCTTCAGTTCCGCGGCGGTGGGCGTATTGCGGACCATTTCCTCGGCCTCGTGCGCGAACTTCCGCATAATCTCGAGAAGCTCCCACTCGCGGCCGACGGAAGCGTACAGATCGACACCCGCGAGTAATAGGGCCAGGCATTCGTCGCCCCGTCGACTTACTTCCTCCCGCAGCCGGCGCAGGTCCGAAATCGAGTCAGGATGCGGTGGCTGGCATAACATCGGATTGGCTTCCCCTGCGCTAATAGATTAACCGAGTTGTTAGTGCCTTTCAACGCGATTTTTTGCGCTAAAACCTATTGACAAGTTCGCAAGCCTTATGGCAGTATCATAGACGGAAATCTTCTCTGAGGGGTTGGAAAAGCGCATCGGCAGCGGCTGTAAGCAGCCGACCCTGGAAGGGTGACGAGAACACTTCCCAAAGCTGCCGCAACCAGCCTTTTCCCGCGCCTCAACCAACATCCAACGAATGAGTTAAGGAGAGCTTATGTTGAATACGCTACTTACTAACGACGTTCGACAGACGTTGGATCAGTTCCGGCGCTCTGTTGATCAGATGTTTGACAATTTCTACGGTTATCAGACTTCGCCGACGCCCCAGAACGCGAGCGGCGAGCGGACCTGGAGCTTCAGCCCTCTGCTGGAATCGGGCTGGAGCGATAACTTCCTGAATCTGCGCGCAATCCTGCCGGGGGTTCCCGAAAAGGACGTGCAAGTGACGGTGCAGAATAACCAACTGGTGATCGAAGGCGAGCGCAAGGCGCCCGAGGGCTTTCAAAAGAACGCCTACACCCAGTTGGCTTACGGCAAGTTCTACACGGCCGTGACTCTTCCTTCAGGACTGGACGTGGACCATGTGAATTGCCGCCTGCAGAACGGCATCATGGACATCCAGGTGCCGATTCTCGAAGCCAGCAAGCCGCGCCAGATCCAGATCCAGACCGGAACTGCTCAGAAAGCCATTCACGCGTAAATCTCCCGGTCAATTCGGGCCGCCGTGCCGAGGTGGGGCGGCCCGCACGAAAGGCACCGCTCCCTGGCGGTCGCGGCTCAGTAAGCACCGGCGGCTCAGTAAGCACCGGCGGCTCAGTAAGCACCGGCGTTTCAATAAGCACCGGCGTTTCAAAAGGATTGGTCAAATACGAATGTGGCACGGATCGCCCGCGCGGCAGCCGATTTTTCCCGCGGCGGAGCCTTGGTTCAACGACACTTCCAGGTAGCCCGAACTGCCGGCGATCACCACCAGTTCTCCCTCCGGCGCTTCGGCGTAGCTGTGCACCAGGCGTCCCACATTCGCGCCGCCGATGGCCAACTCCGCGAACCGGGGAAAATCGTCCGCGGGGAAGTTAGTCACGACGTTGCCGAAGCGATCGACGGTCAGGATCTCGCCTGCCCACGCGTCTGGTCCGGTCTGGCGAGGCTCCGCGAACGATGGGCGAACGTAATCGGCGATAACCTTTCCGAAGCACGATAACCTCACGCCGCTGGCGATGTGGGCGCCGGCGGGAGCGAAGATATCGCGGCCGTGAAAGGTCTGGCTTACCGGCTGGCGGAAGTACCGCGGGTTCGAAATCACCCGCACTTTGTGCTTTTCGCGCGCCAAAATCATCCCCAGCACGCCATTGTCGGGCGCGACGAAATACTGGCCCGCCGCTTCCATCAATATGGGACGCCGCTCGCTGCCCACGCCGGGATCGACCACCACGACGTGCACCGTGCCGCGCGGAAACGTGCGATAAGCCTGCGCGATCAGGAACGCCCCTTCGGCGATGGCGTACGGGCTCACCTGGTGGCTGATATCGACGATCAGGGTGACCGGGCAGATCCCCAGAATCACGCCCTTCATGCTGCCCACGTAGTGGCCGGAAAGGCCGAAATCCGTCGTCAGAGTGAGGATAGGCGCCCGCATTGGTAAAATAGCCTCAAGTGCAGCACTTCTACTTCGACCACAATGCCACCACTCCCGTAGCTCCGGAAGTTCTGGAGACGATGGTGTCGTGTCTCGGTCAAGTGTATGGTAACGCGTCCAGCATCCATCATTTCGGCCAGGCAGCGAAGCAGAAACTGGAAGCCGCGCGGCGCCAGGTAGCGGCGCTGATCCATGCGAGCCCGACGGAAGTGGTCTTCACCAGCGGCGGCACGGAGGCCGACAATCTCGCGGTCTTCGGAGTGGTGCGAGCCTCGGGGCGTTCGCAGGCTCACGTGATCGTGAGCGCCATCGAACATCCCGCGGTGCTGGCATCGGCGGCGCAACTCGAGCGCGAAGGCGCGGCGGTCACGCATCTGCCGGTGGGACCGAATGGCACGGTGGATCCGGAGCAGGTGCGGCGCGCGTTGCGGCCGGAGACGGTGTTGATCTCAGTCATGCACGCGAATAACGAGCTCGGCGTGGTGGAACCGATTGCCGAGATCGCCCGCATCGCGCATGAGGCGGGCGTGACGATGCACTCGGATGGCGTGCAGGCGGCCGGCAAGATCGCGATCGATGTCGATTCGCTCGGCGTCGATCTCTACAGCATGAGCGGGCACAAGCTGTACGCTCCCAAGGGAGTGGGCGCGCTCTACGTGCGCAAGGGAACGAAGCTCGCGCCGACGGCTTTCGGTGGCCATCACGAGCGCGACCGGCGTCCGGGAACCGAAAATGTGCCGGGCATTGTGGCGTTGGGCGCCGCGTGCGAGCTTGCCGGGAGCACGCTGGCCGCGGAATCGGAACGTCTGGCCGGCCTGCGCGATCGTTTCGAGAGCAGCGTTCTGGGCCGGATTTCCGGCACGGGAGTGAACGGCGGCCGCGCCAATCGCACGCCCAATACCAGCAACGTCTATTTCGATGGAGTCGATGGCGAAGCCATGGTGATCGCGCTCGACCTGCGGGGATTCGCGGTATCGACGGGCTCGGCATGCTCCTCCGGCGCCATCACGCCCTCGCACGTGCTCACCGCCCTGGGGCTTTCCGCGGACCGCGCTCGTTCCAGCCTGCGATTCTCGCTCGGCCGCTCGACGACGGCGGAGCAGGTGGACGCGCTGGTGGACGCGCTCGAAGCATCGGTGGCGCATCTGCGAAGAATTTCGGTACATGCCTGACGCCGCACCCATCGCCGTCGCCATGAGCGGCGGAGTCGACAGCTCCACCGTCGCCGCGCTACTGGTACGCCAGGGCCACAAGATCGTGGGGATGACGATGCAGTTGTGGAATCAGCGGCGGCTGCCCGAACTGGTTCCCGAAAACGCCGGCCACGGCCGCTGCTGTTCACTCGACGACGTGTACGATGCGCGCCGCGTGGCGGAACAGGTCGGCATCCCGTATTACGTTGTGAATTTCGAGCAGCAGTTTGAAGAGCAGGTGGTGAAGCCGTTCGTCGCAGAGTATCTCGCCGGCCGCACACCCGTCCCCTGTACGCTCTGCAACAACTACATCAAGTTCGATCGCTTTCTGGAAATGGCCGATGCGGTGGGCGCGCATTTCATCGCCACCGGCCACTATGCGCGCGTGCGCTACGACGAAGCTTCGGGGCGTTATCAGCTTCTGCGCGCCCGCGACAACTCGAAAGACCAGACCTATTTTCTTTTCGGCCTGACGCAGAAGCAGCTTGCGCGCACGCTGTTTCCTCTGGGCGAAATGGTGAAACCCGAAGTGCGCGAACTGGCGCGGGAAATGGATCTGGCGGTGGCCGAGAAGGACGACAGCCAGGAGATTTGCTTCGTGCCCAACGGCGATTACGCGGCGTTCCTGAACGCCTATCTGAAGGACAAGGGCGTGGAGCCGCAAAGCACGCGCGGCGAAATCGTCACCATCGACGGCCGCACGCTCGGCGAACATCAGGGGATTCATCATTTCACTGTGGGTCAGCGCAAAGGCCTCGGGATCGCCGCCCGGGAGCCGCTTTATGTAATTTCCACCGATCCGCGGACGCAGCGCGTGGTGGTGGGCGGGAACGACGACCTGCTTTGCAGCCGATTCTTCGCGCGCCAGGTGAATTGGATCTCGATCGCGGGAGTGGACGCGCCCGTGCGCGCGCAAGTGAAGATCCGGAACAAGCATGCCGCGGCGCCAGCGACGCTCCATCCGGCCGGGGACCCGGGTTCGGTGGAGGTAGTTTTCGACGAACCGCAACGCGCCGTCACTCCAGGCCAAGGTGCGGTCTTTTGCGACGGCGACCTGGTGCTGGGCGGCGGCTGGATCGGCTAGCTGCCAGCGGAAAATCGCAAAAATCCGAACAGTTTTGGCGAAACAGTCGTATTCTGTATTGAAAGTCATGTTCTGCCATAAGTGCGGTACTCAAGTAAATCCCGACGTTCAGTTCTGCCCCAATTGCGGGGAACCGCTGACGTCGCCGCTGGCATCGGCCGCTCGACCGGCTGCGCCATTCATTCCGCCCGCCGGCATCAAAGCGACGCCGGGCAAATGGATTGGCGAAGGCTGGGAATTGGTGAAGACGGACTTTGGCTCGTACGCCGTGATCTCGCTGATTCACTTCCTGCTCAGCGGCGCGGCCGCGTTCATCATACAGGGTCCGCTGCAAGCAGGGTTTCACATTTTCACCATGAAGAAAATGGCGCGCCGCCCGGCCGATTTCGCCGATTTTTTCAAGGGCTTCAACTTCCTCGTCCCGGCATTGGTGGCCTGGCTGTTGATCTTGGTGTTCACCAGTATCGGATTGGTGTTCTGTATTATTCCCGGCCTGGTGCTTGCGGCGATGTACAGTTTCACTTACCTCTTTATCGTGGATAAGCGCATGGATTTCTGGCCGGCCATGCAAGCCAGCCACGCGGTGGTCAAGAACGACTATTTCGGCTTCACGATGTTCATCGTTCTCGCGATCCTGGTAAACCTTCTAGGGTTGCTTTGCTGCGTGGTGGGACTGCTGGTGTCGTATCCCGTTACCATCGCCGCCATCACGGTGGCGTACAAGGAGCTGGTTGGGTTCGATCAGCGCACCATCGACGCTCTCTAAAGAGGCCAAAGCCCTGCTCGGCGCCGGCGCTCTATTTGCGTTCTTGTGGTGGCTTTCGCCGCCGGATGAGCCCTCGCTGCGTCTTTGCCCGTTCCATTGGCTCACCGGGCGCCCGTGCCCGCTGTGCGGAATCACGCGCGCGTTTTGCGCTCTGGCGAAAGGCCACTGGGCGCAGGCGATCCATTTTCACGCGCTCAGTCCTCTGGCATTCGTGATGTTGTTTTCGCTGTTCTGGAACTGGCGTTGGCGCGCGCAGCTTTGGATGTGGGGGCTCGCCGCGATCGCGACGTACGGGATTTGCCGGGCGGCGATGGCGTGATTCTATGAGATATCCGGCGAAATTTATATTCCTGCTGGCCTGCGGCGCTCCCATGCTGGCGCAACCGGCGTTCGACGTGGCATCCGTCAAAGCCAACACCGAGGGCGGACGCATGACGCTTTCGCCGTTGACTGGAGGTAAGCTCACCGCCCATGCCATCGACGTCAAAACCCTGATCCGCGCCGCATACCGCCTGCAGGATTTTCAAATCTCGGGTTCCGCTCTGGATTCGCAACGGTACGACATCGAGACTAAGGGCGATGCCGGCGCCAGCGCCGCGGATACGCGCCGGATGCAAGCCTTGCTGGCCGATCGCTTCCGTCTCAAGTTGCACCGCGACACAAAGGACGTGCAGGCCTATAATCTGGCGCCGGCCGGCGGCAAGACCTTCAAGATGACGAAGGCCGACGGTACGGGTTGCGATCCGGAACCTTCTCCCGCGAACCCTTGTGGCCGGATTCATGACGAAGGGTCGTTTGTGCTGGTGGGTGAGAAGGTTTCCATGCCGCTTTTGGCGACCGTGCTCGGCGGCCTTCTCAATGACACGGTGGTCGACAAGACCGGGCTCGACGGCGTCTACGATTTCAAGTTGGATCTGGGCCAAGCCGGTTTCGCGCCCACACCCGGCTCGCCCACCAACCAGATGGATGGCGTCAACGCCGTGCTGGCGGCGGTTCCCGACCAACTCGGTCTGCGACTGCAGCGGTCGAAGACGCCGGTCGAGATCCTGGTGATCGAGCACGTGGAAAAGCCCGGTGCAAATTGAGAGGCTGGGGCGAACCAGGTGACGTGGTAGATTGATGACATGGGGACGACGACACTCATCTCAGAAGAGGAATATCGCCGTTCGTCCTACGACCCCGATCGGGAATACGCCGATGGGGTGCTGATCGAGAGAAACCTGGGCGAACAAGACCATAGTTGGCTGCAACTGGCCCTGGGGGCATACTTCTTCCGCCGGCGTAAAGCCTGGGGAATCGAAGCGTTCACAGAACAACGTCATTTCATTCGCCCCGGCAAATACATGATCCCCGACGTGTGCGTTATTCTCGCGCCGCGCCCACCGGAAAAAGTCTTCGACAAACCCCCGCTCATCTGGATCGAGATCCTGTCCCCCGAAGATCGCCCCATCCGTGTAAACGAGAAAATCCGCGAGCTCCGCGAATTCGGTGTTCCGAACATTTGGGTGATCGATCCCGAAACGTTCGAAGCGGAAGTCCACACTGTCGAGGGTAGCGTCAAGATCGACGACGGCATTCTGCGC
>Ga0181538_10000443_pt1 | contig 48656 bp, 36 predicted proteins | sample PEATcosm2014_Bin_40_FD_119773 | JGI IMG/M metagenome (GOLD analysis project Ga0181538, IMG submission 119773) | Peatland microbial communities from MTU Mesocosm Facility, Houghton, MI, USA - PEATcosm2014_Bin23_30_metaG | ecosystem: Environmental > Terrestrial > Soil > Wetlands > Peat | place...
GCCACGCCGCGCGCTTCGTTCACTTCGCAGCTACAATAAAATACGTGGGCGAGTAGCTCAATCGGATAGAGCACCGGCCTTCTAAGCCGGGGGTTGTGGGTTCGATTCCCGCCTCGCCTACCATTAAAGCCGCACTTCCCTTATTTTCAAGTACATAGCTGCATCTCGTACCCCCTTTTCCACCTGCAACCCCCGGCTGAAAAACGCCGAAAATGCAAAAAAGTGTGCACAAGAATCACGGCGTTGAATGCATTCGCTCTCTGCTATTGGGTGTCGCGATTCTCTTAGCATCTTGATTATTCTCGGAAAGACTCGATTACCCATTATGAATCCGGTTTGCCGCTGAGGGGACCCAAAATACGTGCAGAGTGTGCGCTCATCGGCACACTCTGCATATCGAACTCCCTCTGAGTTCTCCGCGCGCTGAGCGCAGGTTAGTCTCGAACGCGAATCAGGACTTTCTCTACACCCAGTGCCGCTGCAGCTCGCACAAGCAGCGCCACCGTGGGTGTCACATGAGCACGTTCAATTCGGGACAGGTACGTTCGATGCGTCCCAATCATTAATGCCAGGTCTAACTGCGAGTAGCCGCGTCTTACCCGCAATTGCCGAATCGTGTTCCCGACGAGACTAGAGAGAGTGTGTGGATTTGTAGTAATGAGAGCAAGCGGAATTTCAAGGTGGAAGACTAAAAGCGGCTTTCGGCAGCGCCGGCAAAAGTTGACGGTTGCGGCAAACTGCCGCAGTTTACACCAAGGGCATACCAATACATCCCGGTTCGGGAGGTTCGATTGAGGCATAATTCGATTCCTTTAGCGCGCGTGGTCATAGGTCAGCGAACGACGGCGAATAGAGGGCTTGCCCTCGTTCTCGAACAAAGAGATCCTGTTCTCGGTCTGGAGGGGGAGCCGGCCAATTCGGCGCAAGAACAGGACCTCTTGCCTTGCCCGGAGGTCGCTCAGATTGTGAATTGATTAGGCGCGCAAACTTTCTCGGGTGTGGGGAACCAGCGCTTTGAAGAATGGACAGGATTGTTGCAGGGACTCAGCAACGATGCCCGCAACTGGCGCACTTTTCACACAGCTGCTCAGGGCCGCGAAACGAGGAATCCGCAATCAAAGGAAAGAGTGGGCTGATGCCGGATCAGCAGCCAAGCCCTTCCTGGGAAGTGGCTCTGGCACACTTGCTGCCCAGACAATCGGTGCCTACCCATTTATCGATAGGCTAATCCTCAATAATTTGCTCGTCATCAAAATCCGCAGAGAATGTGGGATTGACGCCCGATTCCAACGAAAATGCATTCAGTCGCAATGGACCGCTGTTCTCGGTATATCCAGCGGGCACGGCATTCTACTGCGTAGAACTGTCCATCGATTGAATGCGTCCTTTTCATCGCTAACGGCATACCCCTCGATCTGTAGAATGGTTCTTCGTAAAGGTTATGATTCCGGGCGGCTTAAGTCGTGCTCTGATGAGAGCTAATGGTGGCAAAGCACACAATCGCTGATCAGGAGCGTTCCTCCGATGGTTCAAACAGGCTTCTTGGGTGCAAAGGCTTCTAATGCGGGAGATAGCTTTCACGAGTTGTGGGCCCTCCAAGCGGCTTTAGAATTGCTCAACCCCAAAACGGAGCTTACTGCTCTGACTGTAGAAGGTGTTCGCGCAATCGACAGTATGACGACGGCCACAGACCCGTGGAGCGGCGTCGATTGTGGCCTCTATTTCGGCGGAGATACATTCGATTCTGCCGAACGCGTGGAACTGATTCAACTTAAGTATTCGAGTGCAACACCCGACAAAAATTGGACCATTGCGGGTCTGACTGCTTCAGATTCTAAAGGCGGAAACAATTCAGTAATACGAAGACTCGCCAATCAATTCATTGCAGCTCATATAAAGCGTCGCAATGATTCTGCCAAACAGACCGTCACGAGATTCGTTACGAATCGGCCCGCAGCCGTTGAAGTAACAGTGGCATTGGGCGATATTTGCCGACCTCCACGGCGACATAGCAAGAAAACACCAATTCTGAAGGGGCGACAAGCCAACATTGAGAAGCTCCGTAAGGCTTCTGGCCTGAATAAGACTGATTTTGTAGCATTCTGCGCCGCGCTTTCCATCGAGGATGGAGCAAACTCTCGGTTCGCTCTCAAAGAGCAGTTACTACTTGCAATCGGAGCTTGGACAAATACGAACTCACGTACTCAGTTGGACGATTTGCTTCAATTTATCCGTGACCACATGATGCCTGAAAGTCGGCGGGACCTGATTTCCCGGGAATCCGTCTTAGCCAGATTTGGAGTATCCGATAAGAAGTCAATTTTCCCGTGCCCTCCCGACATCAAGCTAATCACGGATCCCGTTCCTCGGAGTCAAGTTCAGGAGGTATTAGACCTGATCAAATCCGGTACAAGACGGATATGTCTGCACGGTGAGGGAGGTTGTGGCAAGACAACAATTCTACAGGAAATTCGCAGCAAACTCCCCCAATTTTCGACAGCGATCATATTCGATTGTTACGGGGGCGGGACCTATCTTGATTCAGACGCATATAGACACCGGGACCGGGATGCCTTCACACAACTGATTAACGAGATGGCGTCCCATCTACGGGCGCCTCTCTTTCTACTCTCCGCTCATGACACGTCCTATCCCACCCGGTACATGGACCGCCTAGTCGAGGCAGCACGGCTTCAGCAAATTATCGATCCGCAGTCGTTGTTAGTGATCGCTATTGATGCGGCAGACAATTCGATATCGGCAGCGCGTGAGTGCCAGCCACCCGAGCAAAGCTTCGTAAGAAACTTCGTGAAGCTAGGGACAATTCCGGCCAATGTCGTGTTCATTTTGACGGCCAGAACAGGACGCCTCGATCTTCTAGAGCTCCCAGCGTCGTTTACGCTTCTCTCAGTTTCGGAGTTTTCTAAGGAAGAGACAACAGCTCACGTCGCGTCTTATTGGCCGGGAGTATCAATCACTTGGGTAGAGGAGTTTCACGAACTTTCTTCTCACAATCCACGGGTGCAGTACTACGCTCTCGATGCCAGCCGCCGAAGCAATAAGCTCGCTGACGCGATGCAGTATTTACTTCCTGGCGGAAAAGGCTTAAACCAGATCTTCCGACAGCAGATCGAGGCCGCGATCGTCAAGTCGGGAAGTAACATCGAAATCAAAAAGTTCTGCGCAGCAGTCGTCGTTCTCGCAAGGCCTATACCTTTGCCTGTACTGGCGTGGGTTACCGGCCTTTCAGATGCACTCATTACCGACATTTGCAATGATCTTGCGCCTGGCATCAAGAAAACTCCCAGCAGGGACGTGTCGCTTGCTGATGAAGACTTTGAGCGTTTTCTTGATGAGGAAAGCCAAGATCAAGAAGGCGCGATCAAGGCAGAGGTCGCCGCATATTTGTGGTCCGCTCGAAATGCGAATCCCTATGCGGCGACACACGTAGCAACCGCACTCATCAGAGCTAATCGAGGGAGCGATCTTGTGACGCTACTTCAGACGGAAAAAGAGCCGTCGATTATTTCCGATCCCGTCCTTCGTCGAGAAGTACAGCTTCAGCGGTTGAAGTTGGGTATCACGATATGCCATGAGCTGAAGGCTCCCGTCGATGCCGTCAAGACGCTGCTGATAGGCACAGAAGCAATCACGACCGAAGATGTCATCCGGAATCGTCTGGCTCACAACCCTGATTTGGCGGCTGCTTGCAGCGCGGAAAGAGCCTCGACACTCATCCTGCGCGATCCGAACGAATACGGTTTTCATGGTGCACTGCTTTTTAACCTCTATCGCCAAGACGCACTACGAGAGGACGGACTGCAAGCGCGTGCCAGAGAACGCCAGATTCGCGCGTGGATGAAACGACGAGCGGAGGCGCTGAAACAAGCCGAGGATCGTTACCAACCCAAACAGGAATGGCCTCTCTCTGACCGGGAAATTGCAGCCGCGATAGAAGGCGACCTCACCTTGTATGGCGCGGACTACGCCATCGATTCTTTGAGATTGTGGACGCCAAGAGTACTTGCGCTCCCTGTGCTCACCATGGTCACAGAGAATCTCCTCGCGGCAGGTAAGCAAGATTTCGTGAAAGCACTTTATACGTCGAACCGCCTGAATAACGCATGGAAACTCTTTATCTATGTACCCTGCGCCAAGGCAAGGGTCACTTTCCCCAAGAACTCCCTTGAGAGGAGCCTCACCTCCTGGAACAAGCGCAACTTGAGTCCTTTACGAAATGCAAATCGCGGAATTCCTGATGATCCCTACCGATCTTTCATTGCTGAATCACTCATGAGCGGCTGCGAAATCGCCATCTCGGCAGGATATTCACCTGAATATGTCAAAAGAATTCTTTCCGCGCTCACGAATACGGCCCAACGCAAGCGATCAAGCTTTTCCGCTTATGATTATCGCGCATTAGATCTTACATTCCGCGCGCTAGCACTCGAATATCGAAACGCCGCAAGGGTATTCGGGGCTGAGCAGTATTGGGAAGAGCCGAGCGATCAACAAGATGATGACAAGCCTCGGTCTGACGAACAAAAGCGAGAACAAGACGCATACGTGAGCGCTCTTTCGGAAGTCTATACCCAACGCGCAGATCTGCTCCTACCAGGCGCCCCACAGAGCGGTGTTGATTCTGCATTGTCCGCAATTCGCGCAGGTGCAAAACTGGGCGACTATACAGTTCGTCGCCAATACGAGGCAGCTAGGATTCGGGTTCAGGTCGCCAGCGCATTGACCGTTCTTTTATCGATTAATGTAATCGATAACAAGAAGCTCCTTGAGACTGCGGTTGCGATCATTGGTGATCAAATACGATTCGCGACCGAAGAGCACCTCTATGCCCTCGGACCATTTCGAAATGTCTTGCCGTTGCACGAACAATTGCTTGTATATGTCGATGAGTGGTCTTCCGACCTTTCAGGGAGAAAGATTCCAGCATCCGAACGAATCGATACGATGGTGCGATTGGCGAGATTTGTCTTACCCGTTAGCCAGCCAAGTGCCGGAGCGATGTTCATCAAAGCTCTGAATTTTGCCAGCGACATCGACGAAGATGTTTTGTTGCAAATCAGGGTCCAGGCAGCCCTCGCAACTAATGCCTGTCCTCAATTGTCGATAAAGCGAAAGAATGAACTGGGACGTGATATGGTTTGCGTCGCCGGCGATGCAATTCTCCGGTTCGACGACATCCGCGAATTTGACTGGGACAACTTCGCGCGGACCCTTACCCGACTGAATTCCTCTCTACCTCTTGCGGTCGCCGCCCGATGGGAGGACTTCGGGATTCTTCATCGTGACAGAATTCTGTCGCCGGCCATTGTTGAAGCACTACGATTGCAACAATTCACTCCAGAACAAGCATGTGCTCTAACAGCCTTGATCGAGCGCGAGAACCCACGTGTTCTCATGGCGGTCCTAGAGGCTGCAAAAAACATATCGGCTGCGCGCAAGGACGCATTAGCCGAAATCGTAGCGTGGGACGACCTGTTTCGCTTTGGCAAAGGCTTTAAAGATGATGTTGTGAAGGAATTGGTACGGCTAGATTTTGCGATGAGCTCCAAATGGGTCAGATCACTTCAAAGCACAACCGCATTCGTTTCCTCGAATCAGACATTACATTCCGCTCAAGATTCGGCGATGGGTGTCGTTTCTTCGTCAGCTGACGACCACTGGTCTGAACCTATTCAATTCAAGTCTGCCGACGAGTTATATGAATCCATCAAGAAGGCCGAAAAAGAAGCTGAGCGGCGCAATCGTCGATATGAGAGCGACTTTGTTCTTGAGCTGCTGCTTCGGCGCGTGCAGGTAGCTGAACGGACATCAGTATTATCTTCCATGCGCGAGATGTTTCAGCGAGGCCTCTATCACTCAATGGATCGTGCACTTGTTCTGGCCATCAAACGCTGGAGCGCGGATGCTGCTGTCGAAGAATGGTGCGCATCCAAGTTACCTGACTTTCTTGAGAACAATATCATTGCACTCGGCAAATGGGTGCGATACGGCCATTCTGTAATACACGAGCTACTCGAATTCACTCGACTCAATTCCGAGCAGATCGTGAACCTGATTCTTGCCGGACTCTCCGCGAAAGCTGGAGATCTATCAGCTCCGTTGGCATTGCCACTGGTCGAGTTGTTAGCTGACCATCTGTCAGCGAATGATGCCGTAGTGCTCTCAGAGTGGTATTCGGACCGGCTTGTAACGCACATTCCCTCAAATGATCGCGACCTGATCGATGCGGATGATATACCAACCGATTCGTGGACGGGAATTGCCCGGTATCTCTTCGCCATAATGACGGATGTCGATACAAGAATCCGTTGGATGGCGGCTCACGGATTACTTAGGCTGGCTCTGCTGCAAGAACAGCAGACAATTGAAGCATTCACTATCCAGTATCTGCGAACTGCTGATCTTCTGTATCGGCAGCCGGACGCTCCTTTTTATCACATTGCTGGCAGGCTTTGGTTTCTGATTGCGGCCGATCAGGCCGCCTCCGCAGCTCCCGCGAGTGTCGCATGCCTCCGCGATGCGGTTTGGAAATTGGTAATCGACCCGGCGCTGCCCCACGTATTGATACGGGCATTCGCACGAACGACCTTGACGAAGCTTGAAGAGGCGCAAGCAATTCACCTCTCGACCCAGGAGAAGAGGCTTCTCGCAAAAGTCGATAGATCACCGCTCAAGCGTGCGAAAAGGGAAGGCCCAAGACCTGATCAGAACAGCGAAAAGAGCGCGACGAAGCATGACTTCAATCCAATCGACACAATCCCATATTGGTATACCCCAATCGTTAACTGCTTCTCAGATGTATCGATGGCTGAGTTTCTGACGCTTGCGGACAAGTGGATAAGTGAAAGATGGCAAGTGAAGCCTGACATCGGGATATGGAAGGACGAGAAAAGACGTAATCGATTTTCTGAACGTGACTGGGGCCTTTGGTCCAACAGTCACGGTTCCAAGCCTGTGATTGAAAGGCCATCGTTGTATTACGAATGGCACGCGATGTGGTGTGTAATCGGCGAACTGCTTCCGATTCGCCCGTTAGTGCAATCGAAGAACGACTGGTCGTACGAAGATCTGCACAGACAAATAGCGGATGAACTCCTCACGTACCCGCCAACATGGCTCTACTCGTTTCGGATGCCGAAGCCTCTTGAAAATCAGTTTTGGTTCGAGCCATCAAGCTCAGCCGACATTAAGAAATGGGTACAGGAACCTGATCTAGCATTCTTCTTAGATGAAATCGGGATTCGCAACAATTCCGCAACGATCACGGTTGATGGCGGGCACGAAACCCAAGCTCCGTGGTTCCGTTCCGAAGTGCAAATACGCTCCGCTCTTGTGTCTCCCGATCGATCCGTTTCTCTGCTGAGAGCCCTTGCTACTGCGGATCACTATCGATATTTTGTACCCTCGGAAGGCCACGAGTTAGAAATCAACGTAGGGCCATACCGCCTTCTCGGCTGGCTAAAGAACCCGGAGACGAGAGATTCGGGCATTGACGATCGCGATACCTTTCGTGCCGACATGAAGCCTTATGGAGACATTCCTGGTTCTGTGATTACCAAGACACTCGGCCTGCAACCTAAATGGCCTCGCGACGAAATTATCAAAGATGGCAACGGCAACTTGATCTTCTCGCGCGAACGATGGTGCGATGAAGTTCAACTGGATAGTGATCGTCGTCGCAGATATCATGACACGCCTACCTCTAAGGGAGAGAGACTCCAAATCGAGAAATGCGCATTAAAGCCATTCCTCGGTAGCGTGGGCTCTGATCTAATCGTTCACATCGAGCACACGAGAGCGAATCGAGGGTACGACTATGGCAGCAGCGAACGGAACGAAAAGCGCCACACGTACGACAGGCATTTCGTCCTTAGGACCAACGGCACATACGAGGACGCCTTCGGAAATTCTGGAACTTGGTAAAAACATCGTTAAAGAGATGGGCCTTGATGACGACACCGACACTCTTGGACGATGGATGTGCCACCATGTAGCCGGGCTAATCGACCAGGCTACTCACGGACATTCGGATGAAGTGCGCCGCACAGCCGAACGAGAAGCCGTATCCACGATACTCGCTCTATGGGAAAAGCGAATGGCTCTTCCCGGAAATGCGTACCCATTAGCGCGCTTCAAATATCTGTTGAAGTGCCTTGCTGCAACAAGCCCGGATGCTTCTATTTGGGAAACACGCGACAAAGTACCAATGGTTGATGCCGCGGGCAATTTATTTCGTCAGGCTGCGGAAATCGCCAACATTGCTTTGTCGCTCGACTCGAAGCCGCCTCTCTTTGAAAGAAGAAGCGACGCAGATTCAGACTTTTCTGCCAAATTCCTGAAAATGATTGAGTGGAAGATTCTCAGTGCGGGCAAAGAACTTGACGAGCGATCAATGTCGTTGCTGGCAAAGCACACCGGAGGCGAAGCCGAGCCATTAGATGCTTACTCGACGACGCTTAAGGCGCTTCTAAGAGCCATCGCATCGACGCAGACAGCGCTCGCGAAGCTGGCGGAGGAAGTGAATGAGAAATTATCACCGAAGCGGCATTCAACGGCCTCGATACCCAGTCCCATTCTTCCCGATTGGACATTTACCGTCGCCAGAAAACCGCTTTCCCGAACTGCGATTGTGGTATGCGCGGAAATCCTAAAAGAAGGTGCAGCAATAGATGTGGGATCGGCCGAGCGTGGTTTAGGGAGTGCGAAAAAGATTGTTCTGGCAAAGAAAGGAAAAGAAATCATCGCTCTCGCCACACTAAAAGCGCTCAGGCCAAAATATGCGGCGAAAATCGCGCTACAGAGTTCAGCTACGATTGAGCCTAACACCATCGAATTGGGCTATGTCGCTGTTCGGCGAGCATACCGCGGCAAGGGGCTGGGACGAGATGTGATCCGGGTGTTGCTCGAAGGAGTGAAAGATCCTCTCTTTGCCACGACCGCGTCTGTGACGATGGCAAGAATTCTATCCGAGCATGGTTTTACGAAATCCGGAAAACCGTGGAGCGGGACAGTGGGGCGCCTGACGCTTTGGAAGAGAAGGCGAATTGAAAAGTCTGCGTAGTAAATCCGGCATCCTACAAGAACATAGTTATTGTGCTCATCGCAAGGTAGTAGGCGCTGCGGAATGGTCGGGACTACTCTACCGGCCAGCGCCAGTTGCCGTTCCCGCACACTGATCGCAGACTGAAAGATTTCGATTGATTGGAGGAATCAGCCATTTCGGGCGGGGGCTCGCTGAAGGCCAGTCAGTCGATGATAAGCAGAGTTACCGACTCGCCGTGGCTACTCCCTGATCACGGTAGGCGAATACAATCTCGACGTCAAGGCAGGGATCGGAGCAAGTGGATCCGAAAGTCGGATTAAGATGGGCAAATTATGGCTTTTGGGTCCCAGCCAACGCCTTGCCTGGCACGAGCGGTCCTTTGCCTCTGAGCAAAGGCAAAAAGAACAGCCGGTGGAGGCGGCTGCGGAGGTTATAGTGGTCTTTAGCCGAGGGCAAAATAGGGACTGCGGTTAAAGTATTGGAACTGGACCACTTGGTGCGGTCCGGGGCGTCCGATGAAACCCGCACAGAAGGCTCGTCCCCGCTCGGGCTCGGAGGCGCTATTCATGACTGGCCGTGGGACCAACAAATCCATCATGAAATGCTCGCCATGGATTTACACGACGCGGCTGCAAAAGGGGGGCGCTCTTGTCGATGACATGCGTCAATTGGTGCGCGCATGGCGTGACGCACCCCTTCAGCCCCAGCGTGATAGCGGCATATCTGGCAACATTCTGAACAAGGATACGAGGACGAGGCTCGCCGATGTTTTTCGGCGCATATTCTTGCCGCGATTCGTCGATGGACCAATTCCTAACGCGTGGAAACTCGTGCGTCCGCTTGAGGACCTAGCAGTCCCAATTCACACTTTGCGGCCTATCTATTATTGGATCACTGCCCAAGCTGAGCCTATGTTAGGCGATTTTTGCAGAGAGTTCATCCTGCCCCGGCAGGCTATTGTGCGCGCTGGAATAGGCACCGATGAGGTCGTTAGCTGGCTTGAAGAAAAGCGGTCTCCATGGTCCAAGACTGTAGCAACAAAAGTCGCTCGTGGTTTGCTAGCAGCGCTTCGAGACTTCGGAATCCTAGAGGGGCGCACTCAGAAGCGATTGGGGGGGCTTGTTCTGCCCGTGCCGGCGTTCGCCTACCTCGCATTCTGTCTCCGCCGCAATGGAGCGGTGAGCCACTCTCTATTGGCGCATCAAGATTGGCAGCTTTTTCTCATGAGACCAGATGACGTGGAGCACTTCTTTCTGCTTGCCCATCAGGGTCGATTGCTGGAGTATCACGCGGCAGGTAGTACGGTCAGCATTAACTTCCCGACAGAGTCTCTGGAGGAGTACGCGCATGTTGTCGCTCAAAGATCGCTTTGATCTCCTGGAGGCTGACCTGCTTGCAGATCCCCCGCGCTTCATTATGTCTCGGGATTTACCATTCGCATTATTTAGGTACGACCCGAGCAGCGCCGACGAGAACGAGTGGACAGTTCGCAAGTATAAGGACCTACTTGCGACTCGTGTCGCCAACCGACTACGGAGGCGAATAGAACAGGTTTCGCTGGCTGATTTGTTCTGGCAATCGATCAAGGATTCTGAGGGCATCGAGGCAATCATTGAGATGGAGAAAGACCACGGCTTTGAGGCTGCTGAAAAACAGGTCAATCGCTATCTCTCCGACCATGATTTCCGCTCCCTGTGCGACCTCCTCCTCGATCGGGTAAGGTCGCTCCCCGCAGACAGTGCGTTCTTGTTTCTTACTCATGCCACAGCGTTTGCGCCCGGTGCGTACCGGATTTCATCCTTGCTGGAGCAACTCGGTGGCCGCCTGCGAGTGCCCACAGTCCTCTTCTATCCCGGCACTTGGAGCGGAACGCTGAATTATATGGGGCTGCGCAGCGAAGATCAGTCGCTCGGAAGTTACAGGGTCAAGATCTACGGGAGAGAGTCATGAAAATTGGACAGCTGTTGGTAAGGGATTTTTCGAAGCCAATTGAAGAGATCATCAAGGTTAATAATGCCGACGAGGAAATCGTATTCACCGAGCTCACAGAATATGTTCCAACAGACCGCATCAAGGATCATTATCGCCGCTTGCTGAAAGCAATGGTCGATGCAAAGTCGACGCCAACCGAAGGTATCGGTGTATGGATTTCCGGCTTTTTCGGTTCCGGCAAATCTTCTTTTGCCAAGAATCTCGGCTACGTCCTTGCGAACCGCACGGTGCGCGGGAAAGCTGCTAGCGATCTATTCGTCAATCAACTCAACGACAAGCTTGTCAGTGAATACGTTGATTGGCTGACTAAGAATGTCCCTTGCGAGGTTTTCATGTTTGACGTCCAGGTGGATCTTGCCGTCCAGACCAGCGCTGAACAGATTGCCGAGGTAATGTATCGTGTACTGTTGCGTGAGCTCGATTACTCGGAGGATTATGATATTGCTGATCTTGAGATGAAATTGGAAGCGGAAGGGAAGCTCGATGCCTTCCTGCAAGCCTGCCAGAAACGCTACCAGAAGAAGTGGGCCTTGGTTCGAAAGTCTGCAGGCAAATTCTCTAGCGCAAGTGTCTTGGCCCACGAAATCGACCCAAAAACCTTCCTAACGGAGACCAGCTTTCTCGATGAGGTGAAGGCCAGGCCCGTCGCCCGCCTCACCCCGCGGGATATTGTCGAGAAGTGTTTCGACCTCACTGCACGCCGCCGGCCCGGCAAATCCTTTGTGTTCATTGTCGACGAGATGGGCCAATATGTTGCCCGCAGTGGTGAGAAGCTCGAAAACCTCCGCGCGGTCGTAGAGCAGTTTGGGAAGGTTAGCGTAGAACGAATGCGGAAGAAGCAGCTTCTGGCACCAGCGTGGGTCATTGTCACCGCCCAGGAGAAGCTGGAAGAGGTTTATGACTACGTGGGAATTGGACGAGTCGAACTTCCAAAACTCCAGGATCGTTTCAAGTACGCGGTTCATCTTTCGCCCGCTGACATTCGTGAAGTCGCTACCAAACGTGTCCTGACAAAGACGGATGAAGGAAAAACAGTCCTCAAGGATCTCTTTAAGCAGAACAAAGGAACACTCTTGGCAAACTGCCGCCTGGAGCGCACACATCGAAGCACCGAATTCGACGACGAGGAGTTTGTCGATTCCTACCCCTACTTGCCGCATTACATCGATCTTTCCATTGACATCATGAACGGGCTTCGGGCCCAGCAGGGCACGCCTCGTCACGTCGGTGGAGCGAATCGCACAATCATCCGCCAAGCGGATCAAATGATCGCAGGGGACCGTACTCGGATGAAGGATGCCCCCGTGCGCGCACTGGTGACCTTTGACAAGATCTACGAGTTGGTTGAAAACAACATGCCGTCTGAAAAGCAAAAGGATATTTTGGATATCCAGCAACGCTTTCTGAAGGATGTCGCTCATCCCGGCCTTGCTCCACGAGTTGCCAAAACCGTCTGCCTACTCGAGTTTGTAAAAGATTTGCCAAGAACCGCCAAGAACATCGCTGCAATGCTAGTTGAGAACGTAGGTGATGCACCGCCGGCTGCGGCAGTCGAAGCGGTACTCGCCGACCTGAAAGATGCCCAATTTGTGCGCGAGACCGAAGAGGGTTGGAAGCTCCAAACCCAACAAGAGAAGAATTGGGAGCACGAGAAACGCAGCCAATACAACCTGAAACGCAGTGATCGAAACGATCTGCTCCGGACAGCCATCAAGCAGATCTTCGACTCGGGCAAAATCCGTACATACAATTACAAGAATCTACGCAGCTTCAGCTTGAGCCTCAGTTTGGAAGGCCACGCCATTCTCTCCGGAGGTCAAGTCCCCGTGGACTTGGTCTCATTAGACGAAGGCGATGACTTCCCAAAGCGTCGGAACCAACTAGACATTGAGAGTCGGCAGAAGGCGAATGAAAACACGGTGTTTTGGTTATTCCAAGCACCTCAAGAGTTGGAAAATCTGCTCGCGGCTCAGTACGCTTCGGCCCAGATGATCAATAAGTACGTGAACCTGAAGTCACAGAATAAAATCACGGCCGAGGAGAATGCCTCGCTCCTTAACGAGCAGACTGAGAGCCAGCAGATTGAAAAGAAGCTAGGCACGGCTTTGACGAAGGCTATTGAATCCGGAGTTGGCATTTTCCGTGGAATCCAAAAACCTGCAGGGGACCTCGGTAAGGACCTCGCAGAAATCTTCCATGCGATTTTCGATTGGAGTATCCCGGATCTTTATCCGAAAGTCGCACTAGGCTGCCGACCCCTTAAGGGGAACGAAGCAGAAGACTTCTTAAAACAGGCCAACTTGAACAGCCTCCCGCAAGTTTTCTACCCGGGCGAACAAGGCCTGAACCTCGTCATCAAAGAGAACAATCGCTTCGTCCCGAACCCCAATGCTGAAATCGCCCAGGAAATCCTCGGACACCTGAGACGTGAGCATCAGTACGGAAACAAGGTCACGGGCAAGCAGATAGCTGAGCACTTCGCCGGTTTAGGCTACGGTTGGCAGCAGGAAGTGGTTCAAGTGGTATTGGCCGTGCTCTTCCGCGCAGGCGGTATCGTGGTCACCCACCAGGGTCGCTCCTATCGCAGTTACCAGGAACCCAGTGCGCGCCAACCGTTCGCGTCTACGATCGCATTTCGTGCCGCCAGCTTCGCGCCACGCGAATCGATCGACCTGAAGACCCTAACCATTGCTGTCAAGGCGCTCGAAGAAATGATCGGCCAGGAAGTCGACGTCGAGGAAAGCGCCATTGCGGAAGCGTTCAAGAAACTGGCCCGAACAGAGAAAGATTCAGTCCTGCCAGCTCTCGCGACCGCACAGGCACACAACCTTCCTGCCGCTCAAACGTTGCACGAATGGTCAGATCAGCTGGACGCTGTACTTGCGGGTGGTTCCGACGACTGCGTGCGTATGCTGGCCGGCGAGGGCAAAACCATTCGCGAACTGCGGGATAGAGCCGGCAAGATTCGATCTTTTATCACAGACAGCAATCTTGAAATCGTCCGGAATGCCCGAACGTGCGTTGATCAATTGATGCCGGCCCTACGTAGCGCAGGTCAGGGCGAGAGCATTGGGGGGGAAGGATTGGTACTCGCCACTATTTTGGCGTCGCCGGAACTTCCGGAGCGATTTGTCGAAGCAAGGCAGTACGCCGAAGCGATCAATGTCTGCTACCAAAGTTTCTACCGAGCGCAGCACAAGCATCGATTTGAGATCTACGCGAAGGCCATCGACGAGATCGAGGGTAAGGCTGAGTTCCTTCAGCTTGAGAAGGTTGAGCGGGAGACTGTTCTCCTGCCGCTGGCACGTCGATGCATCGAAGCCTGCGATCTACCGCCGTTTGCATTGACAGCGCTTAATACCCACGCGACCCTCGGTGAACTTCAAGCGGACATTGATGCTCAGCCGGGCCTTCAGTCGTCTGCTGTTGCCCGCATACAGGAGATCCTGGCAAAGGCCAGTAATGAAGAAGGACGCGTAGAGCGTATCAGGCTGTCCAGCTTCTTCACTGGGCCGAAGGACCCAACAAAGACCGAAAAGGAACAAATTGATTTGTCGCTCGAAAGGCTTCGCGATCGTATTCACTCACTGCTTGATGAGGGCGTGAAGATCCTTTGGGAGTAACCGATGCCGCTTGCGATTCAATTTTTCGAAGAGACTTTCCGGCCCGCCAAGTTGCTGATCGAAATCTACCGCTTGCTCGATAACGAAAGCATTCAGACAGACAACGATTGGATTAAGCAGCTTCGCACCCTGGTCGGCGCTAAAGCAGACGAAGAGCTACTGCTGCTTTGGAATGGCGTGTTTTTGGGCCTTGTCACTGAGGCCGCTTCCGTGCACAAGTCGTCATTGCGCCGCGAGGTCTTGAAGAATCTGCTACGGCAGGCCGCTGTATGCGCCTGCACTGCTATGGAGTCATACCTGCAAGTTTTGCTCGATGAACACCTCAGCGAAGTGATTCGCTTGCGCGGGGTTGATGTATGGCCGAAGGGCGACAAAGAAGCCATAGAGTATTTTAAGGATTTCAATATCGGCCTCGAAGGAGCTCTTAGGCTCATATCAGGAGAGTCCGATCCATTTGGAACGCTGGCCCGCAATCTACTTGGCTTTTTTAAGTTCAAGAACCTCGGCAGCGACAAGGCAGTAAAAACGGCAGGCATGATGTTGGGTTTGGAGGCGCCATGGAAAAGCATTTCTCAGCATCTTGGCCGCGATGAGGCGGACCTCATAAATTGCATACGGGGCTTATTCAAGCGCCGGAACGACATCGTACATCGTGGAGATCGTGATCTGGGTCAGGAAGCTGGTCCCCGCCAAGACATTAATTACGAGTGGACTAAATACGCAGTGGAGACTGTCGAGAACGTCTGCCTCTCGCTTGGTGAGCTGACTACCAAGCGTTTGGCTGAATTGAAGGCAATGCGCGAGCCCGCCCAGGAATCAATCACCCAATGAACACAGATATGATTCGCGATTTTACGCTGTGGGCTCGCGCATTGCTGGTCCAAGAGACCGGCGACTTGCTGCGCGGTGTCTACGGCCTCAAAGAGGACGGTACCTTCTTCCCAGCAAAAGATATGCCAGCGTTGCAGATAGGCCCAAGCACCCAGGATTCCGAAGCTCAGAAGCGACGGGAAACGCGCCGGCGTCTGGAGCAATTGATTGCTGACGAATGTGACGCAGACGTAAAGCCTGCGGCGGCAGTGGCCAAGTTAGTGAAGGAAGTCGCATTCACTCACCTCAACCGGCTGGTGGCCTTCAAGATGCTGGAGCATCCTGACCGTCGCGTTTTGAAGCGCGCTGCGATCGAAGGTTATCCGGAGCCGAATGGCTTCCGGATGTACCTGCCTGATCATGCAGAAGATTACTCACTCTACGAGCGGGGAACGACGCCGCTGGATTCGCTGGGTGAGGGTCCACGAGATCGAGCCTACCGCCATTTCCTCCTTTGGCAGAGCGGTGAGCTGGCCAAAGAGATCCGCGTTCTTTTCGATCCCGATAATCTGGCAAGCCGGCTCTTCCCCCGACCAAATGCTCTGCGTCCGCTCATCGAACGTCTCAATAGTGAAGAACTGAAAGAAGCCTGGCGAGCCGGCAATGAGGAAACCGTCGGCTGGGTGTACCAGTTTTTCAATGCAGAAGAGAAAGCCGCAGCATTCAAGAAGGTCTTCAAAGACAAGAAGAAGTTTCTAAAAGAAGATATCCCCGCTGCCACGCAGGTGTTCACACCCCGTTGGATCGTGAAATTCCTTGCCCAGAACAGTCTCGGCCGCCTGTGGCTCTCCATGCATCCGGATAGTGCGTTGGCAGCGGATTGGGACTACCTTGTGCCACCGGCGGAGAATTCTCCATCTGCCGCCTTCAAGTCCGTGAAAGAGATCCATCTGCTCGATCCGGCCACCGGGACGATGCACTTCGGTTTGGTTGCCTTCGACCTGTTGGTCAATATGTACCGGGAGGAGATCGCCAACGTCGGAAAGAGCGGCTGGCCTAACGAGCCGTCCGTACCGAGAGATGAGGACATTCCAGCATCGATCCTGGCAAACAACCTATTCGGTATCGACATTGATCTGCGAGCTGTTCAACTTTCGGCTCTTGCGCTCTACATTCGGGCTAAGGCTCACCATCGCGACGCCGTGTTAACTGAAAGCAACCTGGCGTGCGCCGACGTTACAATGTTCCGCGGTACCCACAGAAACAAGATTGCCCATGAGATGGCATTCCCGAAGGGGTTGAGCCTGATCTTCGATCAATTTTGCGATACGTTGGACGATGCGAGCTTCATGGGTTCGTTGGTCCGGATCGAGAAACTCTTCCGGGAGAAATTGCAGGCCAACGAACTCAAGTCTGCTATCGACGCCTATGTGCGGAAAAAGGCGGCCGAGGGCGTTGACGAGTCCTACTTCGGCAGTGAAACCGCGAAGGGACTTCGACTGCTCGAAGTGTTGAATCAGCGCTACGACGTAGTCTTTACGAACCCCCCGTACATGTCGAATCGCAACATGAGTCCTGCCATGTCTGCCTTCATGAAGGGGAATTACAAGAACAGCAAGGGCGATTTGTATTCGGGTTTCATCGAGCGGTGCGCAGAGCTATTGGCTGAGGGTGGGCGGATGGCGATGATTACGCAACAATCGTTCATGTTCATTTCCAGTTATGAGGATCTTCGTGGACTGCTGCTAGGGAAAACAGCTACTGAAACAATGGCGCACGTTGGGCCGCATGCGTTTGATGAGGTAAAGGGCGAAAAGGTCAATACGACTGCGTTTGTTCTGCGACGACAGAGTTCGGCGAACATGCGGCGCGACAGTATCGGAGTGTACTTTCGACTGGTCAAGGAGCGGAATGCGGGTGCTAAGCGAACCGCTTTCGAGCAGGCACTTGCCGGTCTTCGCGCTGGCCAACCAGACTCCCACGTCTACGAGTACCGCCAGGGAGACTTCGCCGCGATTCCCGGCAGCCCATGGGTGTATTGGATCACGCCGGGATTGCTGTCCTTATTCAGGAAGCTTAAGAAGCTCGAAGAGGTGGCCCAGCCAAGAGTTGGCTTGCAAACTGGGCTTAACGAGCGATTCCTGCGTTACTGGTGGGAAGAAGGGTTACAAAGAATCGAGAGATCGGCGACGAACACGGTCGCAGCGGAAGCTTCGGGCCAACGCTGGTTTCCGTACATGAAAGGCGGAGGTTTCAAAAGATGGTTCGGAAATCAGGACTACGCGGTCAATTGGCTTGACGACGGACGAGAGATCAAGGCGTGCACACCAAACTCTGTAATTCGCAATCCTGATTACTACTTTCGCCGCGGCGTGACTTGGACCGATCTGGCAGCGGGCAAATTCAGCGCGCGTCTCTCGCCTGGCGGCTTCATCTTTGACGTTTCGGGTTCCTCGGTTTTTCCAGATGACGTTGAACTTGTTCTGGCGGTTATGAATTCTACATGGGCACAGTACGCACTCAAGCTCATCAATCCGACCGCGCACGTTCAAGTGGGCGATCTCTCTCGTCTACCTTTACCAAAGCAATCGAGCGTCTTGCTGCGGAACTCTGCTGACCGCACAATCGCCCTTGCCCAGGAGGACAGCGAGGAAGACGAAACCACATATGACTTCAATCAACCTCCGGCTTGGCCGGAAGGAGTCGAGCGTGTCACCGCCCGGCATCGCGACCTCGTCTCACTTGAGAAAGCGATCGATGAGGAGGTCTACCGTCTCTACGAAATCTCGGTTGAGGATTGCAGGGCGATCGAAGCTGAGTTGAGCTCATTCAAAGATGCCGTCGAAGACGACGAAGACGAAAATGGCCCCGATGGCACGGATGTTGAAGAAGCAAGCCAGCTCACACAGCAGGAGCTTGCGGCGCAGTGGATTCGCTACGTCGTCGGTGTTGCCCTCGGACGATTCGAACCCGGAATCGCAGGTGCGCTGGGTTGCGGGCATTTCAGTACGAAGGTTGCCGCCCGGCTCCGCGATCTGGCAGACAAAGACGGCATGATGGTCCTGGATGAGGGCCACTCAGACGACCTTGCCCGGCGCGTTCTCGATATCCTAAGCACCATCTATGGTGACGTTGAAGCCGAACGCATCGTCCGGACAGCCACAGAGTCCACTGCTTCGCTGCGAGATGCAGTCGAGACCTACCTCACCGGTGACTTCTTCCGCGATCACGTGAAGCGGTACCGAAAATGCCCCATCTACTGGCTGATCCAATCCCGCAAGAAGTACTACAGCATCTACCTTTTTCACGAAAAAGCAACTCCTGACACTCTGTCCCTGCTGCGCGGGAATCGTTACCTGGGCGGGCGTCTCAACCGGCTGAAGCAGGAACAGACGAGTCTAAGTGAGTCGGCTCGGAGAGGGGATAAGGGAGCAGCAAAGAAGGCAGGCCTGGTTGCCGAACTGATTGAGGAGCTTCAGGACTTCGATCGGCGGATTGAAGCGGCCACGCGCTTTGCAGTGAAGGACAAGAACGGACATGACGTGACGGTCCGCTGGGAGCCGGAACTCGATGACGGAGTGTACATCAATGCCGCACCGCTTCACGAGTTGCTTCCGTCCTGGGGCAACGTGAATCCGAAAAAGGCCTGGCTGGAATTAGCTGCCGGTGACTTCGACTGGTCAGTGACGGCGATGCGCTATTGGCCGCAACGGGTACTTAAGAAGTGCAAGGACAACAAGAGCTACGCGATCGCTCACGGGCTGGCTTGAGGGAATGATATGGGTGTGATTGTCTACGAAATCCGCCGTTTGCTCGAACGCCAACTCAACGAGAGCCAGATCGTGCTTTGGTTCGATCGGGAAAAGCATTACGAAGCGGTTCTCAGCGAACTCGATTTCGCTGGCGCTATGGTGCTGCGCTACACAGACAGCTTCTACCGACTACGGCATGAGGCGGAGCCGTTGATTCGGAAGCCAGAGAAGCCGCGGTTGCTGGTTTACCTGCCCGTGGACTACGACGCCGCCCGAATGCCGTTGGCTGAGTTGATAGCCCTTGGTGAAACACTGCGCCCCGGCGAGAAGGGGCTCACGAACACTCGCTTGAGCGTTGTTGCCCGGCGGGCGTTAAAGCCCTTTTTCGCGGAATCTAAACTTGCTGAATTGGACCACGAGATCGAGGAGAACCACCTTTCGCTGGCGGATCTGGAGAACCTGGCCATCAGTGGTGCTGCAGGCGTGGTGCCCACGGTTCTGGAGGCGATCTACGAGACTCCCTACCTGGAAGACGTTGCCTTGTCATTCTTGGCAAGTTCCGGCCACGACGCTGACCTGACAGAGAAGAATGCCATTGCGGAGCTCGCTGAGACGCTGGAGAGCAGATTCGCGGCGCCGGTGAACGATGCTATGCCGCTGGCTGAGATCCGAAAAACAGCGGCGCGGCATATCCTCACCACCGAGCTTGTGAGCAGCTTAGGCAGTGAGACGCCCGAGGCGTTGAACGCGGTAGCAACCGCGAAGGATCCCGTGGTGGCTGCACGCTGCACGGAACTCGCCCGAGCGTGGCGAAATCGGCTTGACCTGGGGACCAGTTATGCCGACGCTGCCAGAAGTGTGGAACAGGCCCTGCACCTAGCGACTTTCGATCTCCCGATTGTCGCCCTCCAGCGGGTCGAGACATTCCCTGAAATTGATCATCAATTGCTCAGGGCAACCGCTAAGAGCCTAGCTGCCGGCGTTTCCGCAGCTGCCGTCACGGAGGCTGCCGAGATTGCTCGCAAGAGGCGCAATGGTTTCTGGGCGATGCGTGAGCCGGAATTCCAGCCGCGCTGGGACCTGGTGCTTAAAGCTGCTGAACTTCAGCAGCTCAGCCGGCATTTGGATGGAGTGTTGAAGGACACAATGCTTGTCAGTGATGTGGCCACGGCATATGTGAGCGGAGATCAACCTTGGTGCCGCATCGACACACTTCACCGTCATTTCGAAAAGAAGGCCTCAAGCCTCGAGTTCTTGCTTTCTGAGCAGCCTGCCGAGATCGAGCAGATGGTGACGGTCACAAGGCAAGTTTTTGCAGAGACAGCCGGTCGGATGGCAGAGGCCTTTGTCAGGGCGCTTGCGACATCGGATTTCGAAGTGGACGGAAGGTATCGCCAGATACAAACCTTTGAACGGGTTGTGGCGCCAGAGATAGGGTCAAGGCGGGTAGCGTACCTGATGGTGGACGCTCTTCGCTATGAACTCGCGGTTGAGTTGGTGGATCTGCTGGCTAATGATTTCGAAGCGGAGCTTGAGGCCGTCACGGGCACAATGCCGGGAGTCACCGAGGTTGGTATGGCGGCACTACTTCCCCATGCCGCGAATGCATTCACGGTCCGCCCCGGGAAGAAGGAGACTATCGAGGTGCTTGTCGGTGATGCTGTTCTCCGAAACCGCGAGGACCGGATTGCGTATATCGAGAAACACGCTGGCGCACCAGTCGTTTCCTTGAGACTCGAAGACCCCAAGCAGTTCAAAACAAGGCTCAAGAAGTTGGGAGATGAAGCGGGCCTCGTCATAGTAACCTCCCGAGAGATCGATCGGGTTGGTGAGGAAGATCTGGCCGAGGCCCGACGCTACATGGACGATGTGCTCCGCCATGTCCGGCTTGCAATCCACATGTTGGTCAAGGCGGGCATTGAGTATTTTGTAGTTGCTGCGGACCACGGCTATCTGTTCGGCGAAGATTTGGACGAATCCGAGAAGATTGACCCGCCGGGCGGCAGTACCGCGCTGCTCCACCGAAGGGTCTGGGCTGGGGAAGGAGGTGCTGCCAGCGACAGCTACCTCAGGACCACGCTGAAGAAGTTTGGCGTCCTGGGAGGCCTCGAGCTGGCGGTGCCATGGAATTTGGCGGCATTTAAGGCTGGCGGGTCGGAGGCCTATTTTCACGGCGGATTGTCGCCGCAGGAGTTCTTGCTGCCGCTCATACGGCTTCGTCCAAGATCGCCTTCGCAAGGGGCAAAAAAGATAGCGTGGAGTCTGAAGCTTGGTAGCGATAAGATCACCACGATTCACCTGACAGTGACAGTATCTGGAGAAGCCGGCTTCTTTGAAACTGACTGGCCTCGTGTTCGAGTAGAGGTGCGTGCCGGAAACGAACCTTGCGCGATCGCTGTCAGTGCCAGCTACAACTTCACGGATGCTACCGGAGAAGTAGCGCTACGAGGAGTCCCAGACAAGCCGGGCGAGACAGAACCCAACGCCATTACCCTCATGCTGACACCAAAGGCCCCGCGTTCAGGCACAGTTAGCATCCATTTGTTGGATGCCATTAGTGGAGTTGAGCTCAAGAAACTGGATTCCGTGGAGGTATCGCGTGTCTTCTAACGTCACCCTTCGGGGCGAGGATTTTGACCACAAAGTCGCCCGCACATTTGCTGGCAAAGTAGTCCGCAAGGAGTTGGTCCGCAAAGTGAAGTTTGGCTCCACTGTGCCTGTCTATGTACTGGAATATCTGCTGGGAAAGTATTGCGCGACGGACGACAAGGCCGCGGTGGAAGCAGGACTGCGAATTGTCAATTCCACGCTGGCTGAGAACTTCGTCCGGCCGGACGAGGCGAACAAGATCCAGTCCCTCGTAAAAGAGAAGGGCCGCTACACCCTGATCGACAAGGTAAAGGTCCGATACCTGTCCGAGGATGACAAATACTGGGCCGAGATTGTGAATTTCGGCCACAAATATATTCACATCCCAGACCGATTTGTGCGCGAGTACGACCGCCTCCTGGTCGACGGCGTTTGGTGCGAGGTGGAACTTCGGCACGAGTACGACGATCAAGCGTCCGGGAAGCGGAGCCCGTTCTGGATCGATGATCTACGTCCGATTCAAGTGGCCGCATTTGACCTGGGCGAATACGCGAGTTCCCGGCAGCAATTCACGACCGACGAGTGGATCGACCTCTTGATTCGGACCATTGGGCTTGAGCCAACCGGCATGGAAAAGCGATTGAAGATGCTGTATCTGATGCGGTTGGTGCCACTGGCCGAACAAAACTACAATCTGGTGGAACTTGGACCGCGTGAGACAGGCAAAAGCTTCGGCTACCAACAGCTTTCTCCGTATGCAATCCTGCTCACCGGACCCACGACCGTTGCCAACCTTTTTTATAACATTGCAACAGGCAAGATCGGCTTGGTCGGACTATGGGACGCAGTAGCTTTCGATGAGGTGGCGGACCTGCAGAAGATGCCCAAGGAAGTGGTGACGACGCTAAAGACCTACTGCGAGTCAGGGACGTTCGCACGCGGCAAGGAGCAGATGAGTGGCTCCGCCTCCATCGCCATGTTTGGCAACACGAACCAGCCCGTGGATGTGATGGTGAGGTCATCACATCTCTTTGCGCCGATGCCTGACGTGATCCGCGAGGATACGGCTTTCCTTGATCGCATCCACTTCTACATTCCAGGCTGGGAAATGCCGAAGATGCAGATGGCTATGTTCACCAACGGCTATGGCTTCGTGGTGGATTACCTCGCTGAAGCACTTCGGGAGATGCGCCGGCGGAACTACACCGAGATTATCGACCGGGACTTCGGACTTGGATCCCAACTGAAGAGCCGCGACGTCAAGGCGGTGCGAAAAACGGTTGCCGCCCTTGTGAAGCTTATCCACCCCCATGGTGAAGTGTCTAAGGATGAACTTCGAGATCTGCTTGAACTTGCAATGGAGGGCCGGCGCCGCGTCAAGGAGCAGTTGAAGAAGCTGGGCTCTTTCGAGTTCTTCCAAACATCGTTTAGCTACATCGACAAAGAAACGGGCGAGGAGCGGTACGTCGGTGTCCCCGAAGAGGGTGGCAGGAACGTGATATCGAGCGATCCGCTCGAACCAGGTTCTGTATATGCAGGCAGCGTCGATGACCAGGGCAAGGTTGGACTGTGCCGTATTGAAGTCGGATGCGCGGGCGGGACTGGAAAGTTGAGACTCGCCGGTGGCATCGAGGGCGAAATGAAAGAGTCGATCCAGAGGGCGTTCGGCTACTTACAAGGGAATAAAGTAAAACTCGGTATTGCCAGCGAATTCGACACGACCGACTTTCACGTGGAAGCTATCGATCTACTTCAAAACCGGGTCTCCTGCGAATGTGGCTTGGCGTTGATTGTCGCCATTATTTCGGCAATCAAGCGGATCTCGGCACAACCTGCCTTGGTGATCCTTGGCGATATCAGTATTCAGGGCAACATCAAGGGTGTGCGCACGTTGGTCGAACCTTGCCAGCTTGCGATGGAGAATGGAGCGCGCCGGGCGCTGATACCGATTGAGAATCGCCGGCAATTCCTCGAGGTCTCTGGTGATGTTGCCGAGCGCCTGGACCCGATCTTTTATGGCGATGCTCCGGTGGCAGCAAACAAGGCCTTGACGATCACTTGAGCCTACAGCAAGAGGCTCTGACCAGCTTTGCGGGTCTGCTCAAGCTCGTCGACCTCTTATTCCTGCAGCCGGATCGCCATTCGCTCGATAAACACTTGAATGAATTACTTGAATTGTGGGTGAGCGGAAAGAGTTTCGCGGCAAATTCGCGGATGACAGGTATTCCCGCGCACGTCACCAGGATGCGGACGACTGAAGCGAGGAAGAACTAGGCAAGACTAGCTAAGCTAGCGCATCGAATGCGTTTCCCCTTATCCTTACTGGCAATCGCAGATCGGCATTCGGCGGGCGGCCTCCTCATCCTTTCTGGTCACGTTGCCAAAGCTCCAACTGACGCGCAAGAATTAACGCGCTGACAACATTTGTGCTTTGATCCAGAGACGAAGAATTCACACTCTGTTTATTTAATTGGCGCTATATTGTTTGAGTCTGAGCGCACCTTCAGCTTGGGCTACCCCATCACATACAGCCGAGGTCGTCATGCCCTCCTTTCCCCGGGCGACCGCCAAAACTTCGAATCATGCGGCACAGTACGTTCGCATGTCCACGGAACTCCAGCAATACTCCCCTGAAAATCAGGCTGAAGTCATCAAGCGTTATGCGGCAAGTCGTGGGTTGGAGATTGTCAAAACCTATGCAGATCATGGGCGAAGCGGGTTGAATCTTTCGGGCCGAGACGGCCTTCGAGACTTGTTGAGAGACGTTGAAAGCGGGACAGCAGAATTCAGTTCTGTTCTCGTATACGACGTCAGTCGATGGGGGCGTTTTCAGGATGCAGATGAGAGCGCCTATTACGAATACATCCTCAAGCGGTCCAACATTGCAGTCCGCTACTGTGCAGAGCAGTTTGAAAATGATGGAAGCCTCAGCTCCGACCTTCTGAAAGCTGTGAAGCGAACGATGGCCGGCGAATACAGCCGCGAATTGTCATGCAAAGTATTCGCTGGACAATGCCGGCTCATAGAAATGGGCTTTCGACAGGGAGGGTCGGCGGGATATGGCATTCGTCGACAGCTGATTGATCGAAACGGGACTCCTAAAATTCAGTTAGACCGTGGGGACCGAAAGAGCTTTCAAACAGATCGGGTGATACTGGTCCCGGGTCCAGAAGACGAGATCGTTGTCGTGCGTGAGATCTACGAACGATTCGTTCTTCGAGGAGAGAGCGAATTACAAATTGCATCCAGCCTCAATCAGCGAGGGATACTCTCCGATCTTGGGCGGCCATGGGCACGCGCAACAATTCATCAAATTCTAACCAACCCCAAATATGTCGGCACAAACGTATATAACCGACAATCATTCAAGCTCAAGCAGAAGCGAATCAACAACCCTCCCGATATGTGGATCACCCGAGAAGGAGCGTTCGCGCCTATCGTTGCCCCTGAGTTGTTTGTACAAGCCCGCGCCATAATCCAGGCGCGCCATCGCCATCTTTCGGACGATGAATTGCTCGTGCGGTTGCGCTTGTTACTTTCGCGTCATGGCAGCCTTTCCGGACTATTAATTGACGAGGCGGAAGAAATGCCTTCAAGCTCCGTGTATGCGAGCCGGTTCGGGGGGCTGCACCGGGCATACCAGTTAATCGGGTGGGAAGCGAATCGGGACTTTAGCTATGTCGAAATCAACCGAACCATCAGGACCAAGCATGCTGACCTCGTAGAGTCCATCCTGCGCCAGTTGGAATTGGTTGGCGCTGAAGCCAGCCTGGATTCGAGTTCTGGCCTTTTCACAATTAATGAATCATTTACGGCATCGCTCGTGCTTGCCAGATGTCATGAGACGCCCGGCCACTCCTACCGCTGGCACTTTCGTTTTGAGGCAAGCCTGTTGCCCGATATTACGATTGCAGTCCGCTTAAGTCCCGGCAACCAAGACATTCTCGACTATTACCTGTTTCCGCGTGTCGACGTTTTATGGCAGAAACTTCGGCTGCGTCCAGATAACGGCGTGGTGCTTGATCTTTACAGGTTTGAAAACCTGAATTTCTTCGACAGTCTTGCGCGCACGATCAGCGTGGAGGAGGTTGCATGACCGAAGATGCCATTATTGATATTCCGATCGCGGCGATTCGCATAGTGAACCCGCGCTCCCGAAGCAAAGTAAAGTGGCAGTCCATCGTGCAAAGCATGAGCGCTGTTGGATTGAAGCGCCCCATAACTGTAACAAGGCGGGTTGTACCTGAGGAAAATGGCAAAATCTACGACCTCGTTTGCGGCCAAGGCCGCATCGAGGCTTTTCAGGCGTTGGGGCAGCAATCGATACCGGCGATCGTCGTTGACGCTCCCGAACAGGACTTATTGTTGATGAGCTTGGTCGAAAACATCGCACGCAGGCCATCGTCAACGACAGCGATTCTTGATGAAGTCCGAACTCTGCGACAACGAGGTCACTCAAGAGATGAAATTGCCGCGAAGCTCGGAATGGACAAGTCGTACATTTACGGCATCGCTCATCTGATTGATTGCGGCGAGGAATTCCTCGTGCGCTCCGTTGAAGCTGGACGCATACCTCTTTCAGTCGCGACCGAGATTGCTGCAGGTCACGATCAGGAAGTGAGTCGTGCTCTCTCTGAAGCATACGAGAAGGGAGATCTTCGTGGGCGGCACCTTACAGCAGCTCGCCGCATCATAACGCAATGCATCGCTAGGCGAAGGCGCGAAGGCAAGTCGCAGCGCAGTCAGAAACGTTTAACTGGAGACGCCTTGGTCAGAGAATACAAAGAGAAGATCCGCGAACAAAAGGCCCTGATTGCCAAAGCAGAGCGGACAAAGGAAAGGCTTATACTGCTAACTTCGGCCATTCGAACTTTGCTCGCCGACGAGAATTTCACGACCCTTCTGAAAGCTGAAGGTCTCCAAAAAATGCCGGCTGAGTTGGCTGCCAGGATCTCATGAAGGAATGCGCCATGCCAGATCGGCCACAATCCGCTTTCGAGCAGAAGGTCTTCACCCTGCCACTGACCTCCATAATTCCACGCCGGCCCCTCACTGGGGGCCTTAGGAATTCGCGGATTTACCTCCAAATTAAAGCATCAGTGAAAGAGATTGGCCTGATTGAGCCAGTCGTTGTTGTCCCGAACGCTGACAAAGGCTTTCTCCTGCTCGATGGCCACCTGCGGCTTGCCATTTTGAAGGAGTTAGGTGCGACGGAGGTGAAGTCGCTACTCGCTACGGACGAAGATGGCTACACCTACAACAAACGGGTCAACTATATTCCGCCTGTTGCACAGCATTTGATGCTTTTGCAGGCTCTCACCCGCGGCGTCTCTGAAGAGCGCATTGCAGCTGCGCTAAACGTAGATGTTTACGCAGTCCGCCAAAAAGCGAAGATGCTCGATGGCATCTGTGACGAGGTTGTAGACCTTTTGCGTGATCGCAAGATGAGCCCAGAGCTCTTCCATGTATTGCGAAAAATGAAGCCGGCAATCCAAATTGCTACAGCTGAATTGATGATCATGCGAAATGACTTGTCGGTCTCATTTGCGAAAACGAGGCTTGCGCTAACACCTCCCGACCTGCTGAATGTTCCCTCAGCGAGTAAACGCAAGTTGAAGGCCGAGTCAGCTGCTGCGCAAATGCAGCTAGAGGAAGATACAGAAACACTGGTCCGAAATTTAAAATCCATCGAGATATCTTACGGCACTGACATTCTGACATTGACGGTATCGTGTGCCTATGTCGAACAGCTGCTTGCATGTCAAAAGGTCGTCCGCTACTTGGAGCGGAATCACGGTGGGCTTCTCGGGACGCTTCAATCATTGGCCTCCGAAACGCGTACACAGAGAGAGTACACAAGCCACAAGTCACGGGTGTGACCAGGACTGTCTCTTCCGGATTGGTCAGGAGTTAAACCGGGGAAGCCCCATTGTCGAATGGGACATGGATATGGCACCCATGACTCTGGATGCCGGCTCGATGGCCGGCGAAAAATGGAGTTCTTCGAGTCCACGAGCCGCTTCTTCCTCTTCTTCCACTGCTAAGTCATTTGCTTGTTGCCCCGCACCGATAGCGTTGAGTCCGAGACGCCACACTTCTCCGCTAGGTGGCTTGATGGTTTACGGATGAGCGGCATGATGATCACCGACGACCTGGGAATGAGGAAGCTCCCGCCGACTGCCGCCGAGGAACTGCGGGAGCTCATCATGCGCCGCTATGAACGCGCCAGCACACTGTTGACGTCCAACAAGCCCGTTGACGACTCGGGAAAACTGCTTGGCGACAGCGCCGCTGTCACCGCCAAGCTGGATCGCTTGCTGCATCACGGGCACGTTCTCAAATGCGGCCCGCGCAGCTGGCACACCAAAACCGGCGGTGCGGGAGATGCGCCATGACAAAAGCCAAGACGAAAAGGAGGCCGGGCAAAGAACGCCCGGCGGCGTCGCGACTCGTGATCCAGAGGCCTCCCACAACGAAGTTTCACCAAAAGAATCTATGCAGAAACACGAAACCCTCCAACGGCCAGCTCTTAAGCCAAACCGCAGAGGGTCTCGTTCACCGATTCCTTCGGAGCCTGCTCCGTGTCATCGGCCCTGGATCACTCCGCAAGGCGCGACCCCGGCGAAGCGTCTTCCTCAATAACATGCAACTAGAACCACTGAAAGCCAAGCATCACTGCTGCATCCGAATCCGCAGCTTACAAATGCATCCTGCGGCACGGTAAAACAATCACGTCTCAGGCCAATCTCTATGGCCGGTTTTAAGGTGACCGCGTATGGCCGGATTTAAAGTGACCGCCGAGGCGTCTGGGTAAGACAGCCATTCCGGTGCTTTTCAATTCCGCGGATCCGGATCCACATAAGCCACTGGAGTCGATCTCCGGCGACTTGCCATGGAAGCAAGAAACTCTACTACAGATCTAGTCATATTCTTTCCTCCCAAGAATGAATGAGCCGCGACGTCGCAAGACCGAGCGAGATCGCGGCCAACTGAATTTCGTGGGTTGTTCGAGGGATTGTGGATTGTGGTTCAGACTGGATTATACGCGGCGTGGCTGGCTGCGCCCTGCAGGCTGAGGAACCTAAGCTACAAAACAATCCTCGGCCTCGTCCCGGGGCGGATTCGCAGTTGCAACGTTCGTCGGCCGCACATCGAGGAGCCAGTCTGGCAAATCCAGTACCTTCGAACCGGGGTTCAGGTAAGAAACCTGTGCACCGGTGTTGTATATGCTTGGCGGAATCAATATACAACTGCGATGGTGAATACGCACTCCTGGGAAGTCGCTTCCTATGGCACGAAGGCGTTGGCCGGAGTAATGGAAGCAAACAAACCTCGCATTCGGGTCCGTGAATTGTAATGAGGCACGCCAGGACCAATTGTTCCCACAGAGAAGCGGAAGCATGCGACGCCCAACTTCGTAATCGAATTCCATGATGAGCAAGTCTGACCGAGCGCCCATCTGAGCGACCCAATTGCACCCACTCTGGAAATATTGCTCCCACCATTGACTGACTTGAACGGAATCATTTGTCGGATGACCAGCAAGCGCTTTGCTCGGGAAGTTTTTGCTCCGAGCGAGAACAGGCGCAATATGCCACCCGCGCTTTAGGGCGGAAGTCAAAGTTGAATCTAATTCGATCTCTGACGCGACGATCGAGGACGACCTGGGCTGAGATGAAGCGGGCATCTGTGGTGTCTTGAAATTCTTGAGGAATTCTTCTGCAGACTTCATAAATTACCCCTTTAAAGTGCAAACCGCACCCACCCGGAGTGGAGTCGCGGTTCAAGTTGTTTATTGATAAATAACTTTAAGAGAAATGCCGAGGAGCTCAGGAGCGACTCGGGTCCCAGCTGCAATTCCGATTACCGTAAGGAACCTTACCCCTTGGCAAAAGGATTAACCTGAAAGAAGTACGCGAATCTATGGGAATCTATTTAATCTACTTGAGTCTATTTATGGAAAGACATGAACACCAGAAGTTGGACAGCTTTACTGTGCGAATGCTCGATATTTAAACTTCTGGATTTACTCGAGGGTCGTGATCTGTACGTCTGAATGTCGCAGCCAGATCTTGCCGTATCCAGCTCGGATGGCTCGCTCCAGTTCCTGACTGACTTCTGGCGAATCAAGCTCTGCGTTGCCGCGTTCCGCTGCGAGAAGGATTTTCGCAGAATCACGAAACTTGAGCCTCCTTGGCATGCGATCCTTTAGTCTGTCATCCCTGAAGAAACTGTAATACCAAACCCCTGCCAGGTTCGAGAAACACATCAGGATGGGGCGAAGACTTGGGTCGGGCCTGTTTGGGCTTGCTATCGCGCATGAGAGCGCACCGAGGAGTGATCGATACGCCCAAACGATTCCGGTGGCAAGTGCGCCTGCTAAGGAAGGCTCAGTCACGTTGAGAGTGTGAATCTCTTTCGGGTCTGCCGTACACATGAGATCGCGGCCAGTTGATTCGAGCTCAAGGCGTGGTCGGTCTTCCGAAGTTGAAGCTGGCATCTTCAGCCAACCGGTACGCTCGAGTAGATGCTCGATATTGTTCATATCATTGCTCCGTTCTAAGAAAGATGGCCACAGCGTGACCATCCCGGTTCCGTGTGGCAACCGCTTGGCCCGTAGTATTCGGCCGAGATGACTCTGGTTTGTTCGACAGAAGCGCCACTTTTGGGATCACCTCCTTTCACGGCCGTCTTTCACGGTCGTCAATCTCTCGGTTCCGCCTGCTTATGTGGCCTCGACTCGTTGCCGCCACGAAAGGGTTGAGTTGGGGACTTAGCGACACACTTGGGGTTTCGTTGTATTGCTCCATCGCCAGGACCTCTCTGTCCGCCCCGGTCAGGGTAGGCCAAACAGTCCGGATTCTAGTTGCTGGCTTGAGGTTTGTGATGGGCCTGAACTTTAAACTCTTTCGCGTAGTTAATCCAAAGCTGTACGGTTCGGGGAGACCCACCTATGGGGGGCCGAGCGGACCCTTGGCGCAAATCGCGAGCAAGATAGAGGGGACTAATTCGGACCTTGCACCCAGAGAGGAAGCTCATCAAATATTGTCGTTGGACCGTAGGCGTGTCAGCACCGATGCAAGAATCAACCCCATAACGCCCGACAAGAATCCAACACCCACTGAGGGTGATCAGTCGGTTGTCAGCGGAGGGTCAGATGTTCTCAAGACAGAGACGTCCAAGACGGCCGATTGCGGTACAACAATTTGAGACTCCGCCCGGCATGCGTGCACGGGTGCCCGTGGTGCAACTCTATGAGTTGCACGATGAATCCGTGAAATAAAGTCGTACCCTGGTGGCAATCGCTCGGTACGCGGTACTCTGGTACAAAACCCAAAGCCTTTTGAAAACGAACCTTTTACCACCGTGCCGGGCCGTGTACCTAAGAAACTGTTGAGGTACACCATCTCGGTACAGTGCTGATGTGAGTCCGGTACATTTGAGGGGGCAACCACTATAGAACATAAAGATAATGATATCTATTGTTTACGCTGCATATATTCTGAAAACTGAAACTAGGCGCAGAATGGAATCGGCACGCAGCGGCCATGATTTACTGCTCGTTTATAAGCCCGTAATTACATCGTTTAGATTGAAGTAAGACAATATAATTATTTTGCTTATAACCACAATAGAATCAGTATGAATTGATAACAGCTTACGCAAGGACACACTAGCCGCTGTACTGGTGTAAAAATAATTACAAATAGCAGGAAAGCATGACATTTTGGCAATTTTGGAACGAAATTAGGCCGAAAGTAGCCCCCAAAACGATCCGGTGCCAGCGGCGCGTAATTAAGGCGCCTCGTTTGCTGCTCATCGGCACAGGGGAGTGTGGTTCGCGGTATCGGCAAAGTGGATCGAGTCTTTCAAGAAGAGAAGCCATCTGATGACTCCGACGAATTACATTATTGGCCTCCTGCAGATGCTACAGCAGCTAAACCTCGCTGTTACGGGGGTCGAGCAATGGCCGAGTTTTCGGACGAGTCCACCTGTCCGAGATGGCGACTAGAACGAAGCCGCAGGCGCCGCGGACACTACGGCATGGGCCGCCGAGTAGCCTCGTTCACCTTTACGATGTTGACACAGGCTTCGATAAGCACAACGCGCTTCTCTTCACGCTCGATTCCAGTACGTCAGCTTAACGCTGGCTACGATCGGGGTCGACCTTCTCATCCCATCTGCTCGGACAAGTGATCGATGCCATTTTTACCGCTTCCCAAGCCGAATGTCGCGATCCCCCATACACTCCATGGTTTCAAAGTTGCCCAAAAACTCTGCAGCTTGCCCAGAAATTCGGCACGATCAGGCATTATTAGGTAAGTCAGCTGCGCCCGGCGCGCAAATTTCCAGAAACTTTACTGCGTCGAGCATGTGAATTTCTCCAAGAAGATCAACCGCAACCGGGCCTGTGTGCAGGCTGGATTGCGGCTGATTGGTCTACTTGGACAAAGAATGAGCCATCCGCGGATCTTACACCGCTAAATCAGCGTCCGCCCAAGACGGCGGTTCGCCTCCATTGCGACAAATTGTATGAATATGAGGACTGTCGTTCGCTCGCCGGCAGCCGTTCCCCCTTTCTCGGTTGCGCAGGAGAGGTTAGCTCAAGGCTAGTTGACTCGTTGATGTTTGTTTGCCTCCGCCATTCGAATAGGCATGTACTCGCATCCAACATCTTTGTATTGGCAACCCTGACATCCCCTACAGAATGCTTCCGGTTCCTTCCGGTTGATGACGCTGAGTGGATTCCCGCTTTCGTCGGCGCGTTCCTTTAGCAAGACCCTGCTTGTGAATTTGAAAAGTCTAAGGTGCTTGCCAAATATCCGCTTGCGGCCAACCTCCCGGTCCTCGATCAAGCCGTCCGACCGGAGTTGGCTACTAATTCAGCTGGGCCGTTTCCATTTGGCAATCTCAGTCGTACTGGACCTCGCATTGTTTGCCTCGAGCAAAAGTGCGAGTTCCAGCCCAACGTGCGTTAACGTGATGGTGTCGTAGCCTTGCTTGATAAGGTTGCGGACCGCTACCTTCAATGCCCCGGCCGGATCGTCGGTGAACGACTCCTGCTGAACTTGCTGCCGCGCCAGGCATGCTTCGAGCTTGGTAGTAATTTCTGGATCGCCGCAGATCTGCGCAATGGTACGCAGCGGAGCGGCGATCTCAGTCTGTCGATCCGTTCGGCCGGCATGGACACTGTGATATGTGTTATTCACCTTATCTGCATTCATGAAGGCCCATGTGTGCAGCTCGTTGCGAAGCTCACGCAATCGGTCCTGTTCTTCAACTGAAAAATCCCTGAAGTTGGTATGTGTACCTTCAGGGATAACCAGCGTCTGAATGCGGATCAACCGCGAGCCCAGGATGAAGTCGGAGCCAAGGGTATTGCTGAGGAATTTAACCCCGAAAAAGTTCAACTTCTCATTCTTCATCCCGGCTTTGACATCAGTCCAGACCTTGACGGCGGAGTGCCGGTTGTACCCTTGCTTTAAGAACTGGACGAATTCGTTAAACGTACCATCCTTTCCTGTTTTTTTTGCAATGGCTTCGATGTCGTCGATCACAACGAAACCGCGTGTTTCGTCGATGTGCCGCGCAGCTGCCGCCGCTGACACCTGGCCTACTACACTGCCATTCATACAGAGCTTAGCCAACGCATTGCCCAACTGGGTCTTGCCGGAACCCATAGGCCCGTTGGCATGAATCGATGGCACTGCGTCGAAGATCGCCTGTGTGTAGGTGACAGGAACGACCAACGCCAGGGCGTAATAGTCTTCTTCGTTAGGAAGCCATATGGTCTGCTTGAGAAGAGATACGATTTCCCTGACGATCGCAAGCAGCGATCGTGTCTTCGATCGACCTTTGAGATAGTCATGAATCGAATCCCATTCCCATGTGGCATAGGGAGAGGGCTTGGGCTCTTTTTCGATCAGCGTCCCGTCAGAAAGTTTCCGTACCGGTGCCAGCTTCATTCCCGACACAGTAGGCGGAGTATAGGAAAAAAGCAGGTTCCCGTCCGACCGAACAATAACTGTTTCCAAGCCCTCGCCGACCTGCCCCGATTTCTCATCGGTCTGCACAATATGGCGCTGAATTGTGTAGTAGAGATGCCCGTTGGCGTAGGCCCCATTAATGTCAACGGGCTTATACGAGAAAATCCCGTTGCGCGGGGTTTTATGGGAGCCGACGGTCGACTTGCTTGCTTCTTTATCGCCAGAAGCAACCGCTGCTCCAACCAACCTGGCATCCTGCAAAAGCTCGAGGAATTGACCGATCGTACCGCCCTTCTGGAAGAAGTCCGTCCAGTCTTTGCCGTACTCGACCGGAACTAATGCGCGACGCGCCTCGCCGCCGATATAGGGCATCAATCTTGAAATTCTCCCGTTGCCCGCCGCATCGTTGTCCTGGCCAAGGTAAATTCTCCCTTGCCATCGCTTTCAGAAGGCCTCATCTTTCCATTCATCCGGGATGCCGGTGCCGTGGCTGGCACTGATCACAGCGAAGTCGTCGACCTTGCCGGCCTTGGCGAGTTCCTGCCACAGCCGCCATACGTCCTTCAAACCTTCGCAGATAAAAAGAAAAATCTGTTTCTGCAATTGGTCCGCCCAGTAGGTCCGCTGATACCCCGCCATCCATGTGCTGTCAGCGATAGGGGCTTTCGTGACGTCTGCTATCGGGGTATAAGCAAGCTTCTTGAGAAAGCCGCCGGTCTCTGGCGAACGCATCGGCGATACCAACGCGTCAGACCTTACAATGCCCGTCTTCTTGTCATCGTGTGGATAAGAAAGGCCCAGGCCAAAATGGGCGATTGTGTTGTCGTCAAGCCCGCGCTTCTCCCCCTTCAGGCAGGCCATTGCGTCAGCGTTGTTTACAAGCCGCCGTTTGAGATTGCGCAGGCTCTCTGCACTAAGCGACTTGATTTCCTTCTCGAAGATTTTGATAGCCATATGCATGACTTCCTTTCTGAAAGTGCCGCGGCCTGCCGACTGTACGGCAGGCCGCGAACCGTTTCCGAGCAAGTACATCTTTGCAATTCACTTGTTGCATCATATTTCGAGATTCTGTGGGTTCTCGCCTCCAACTGGACTAAATCCCCTCCTTCATTCGTTTGAAAGTCTTTCCAAATACCATGACAAGGGCCACACCGTTTATGCAAGGGATCATCGAAGTGCCCTTTTCGCGCCATTTCTCCGAGTTCCCGGCTATGCCCAACACACTTCCCGTCGGGCAGCAAATGCTTCGCTATTCGCTCAATGAACGGCACCATCCAGCCTAGAAGGCGACGAAGTCGCAGTGGGGCTTACTCTCCGTCGTCCTTCTTCTTGTTAAAGATGGGTTCGATCATCTGGTGGTAGGCGTCGGAGCCTGGCTCCGCGACCAGGATTGCGTAGTGCTCTCTTACTGTCTCCTCGTCGTCATGGAGAACATCTGCGGCAATTTTCCAGCCGTTGCCCGGTTCGTTCAAGATGATGTGGGATGCTACAAGATGCCGCGCCGCGTGCGGCCCCAACTCTTTATCTAAATGCAATAGCGTCTTCGAAGCAAAAAGCGTTTGCAGAAACTCGCTTCCTTTGTCAGTTTGTTTGACCTTGCTAGGGCTAGCTATGAAAAGGAGGTCTCGCTTGTCATCAGGGTCGATGTACGAACGCACATCGTTTATGTAGTCCTCGATGATGCTAGAAGCATGTCTTGGGATCCCTACATCGTATCGTTTCTTGATCACGAATCTGTAATTCTTGAATTCCCGCCATTCAAATCTAATAGCCCACTGACCATCAGTCCGCTGATAGAGGTTTGGCTTTTTGTTTCGACCTGTCTGGTACTTCATCTGGTAGAACATTTCGATACGAAGTGGAGCATAGGTAAGCAACGTGACCAGCAAAAGCGCGGCTTCGAGACTGTAAAGCGACTTCTTCAATCCTCTTTTGTCGGTATCATAACGCTCAATCTTCCGACGGGCTTTCTCGATTTCCGTTTTGATGCCATTCGCAAGAGTGCGCATAGCAGTTATAGGGGATTTCTTGCCGGTCTCTGGATCAACATAGTCAATGAACTCCATAACGTTATCCAAGGAGTCGCGTACTTTGTCGATGAACACTCTGTCCCCTTTGAATTCGGCAATTTTTACACGGATAGCCTTTGCAGAAGCATCGCACCATTCATGCCACTCTCCCGGTGTGAATTGTTTAGGGGTATGAAGGAGTTTCTTTCCGAACGCGGGCTGCTGCCATATATAGCCGTATTCCGGCCGCAGCAGCGACGTTATAAAACCAATCCATCTGCGATGTGTATTTGTCAGTCTCCCATTACGTTTTTTGAGGAAGTCGAATACTTCGTTAAACAAAACTGAATCGACAAGATAAACCATACTGAATGTCTCTGGTGTATAACCGCGTACATAGAGGATGCCAAAGAAGGTCAGAAAGCAGTTAAACAGGAGTTGCGCAGTGGTCGAAAAGCGACGCTGCTGAATTCCAATTTGACCAAAAATGTTCTGCGGATGTTGTTCGCAGAAGTATTGATATTGCCAGTCTGGGCCTCTATATTGAGATCGTGGACGCAGGACCCAGTCGTCGTCGGGATCTCTTTTGAGGCCACCAAGTTTGGACAGGCGTTCTGTGGACTTGAAGTTTACATAGTCGGAATACTCTTCACCGAGGCCTTTGGGAAAGTTGTCTTGCCCAAGACGGATGGGCTCCTCCTTTGCTTTCTTTTGGCACTTAGACATGTACTCTCCGTATTCCGTTTTGCCGGCTCTTTCTTTCAAAACTCTCAATGATTCCTTTTTCTCCGAGACAAAGCCCGTCAACAACCCCCTGGCGATGCCGATCTTCAGATCGTTAATCAGGTATTCCTCCAGTCGCTGAATTCTGTCAAACGAAGAGTGGCTGGGAAGTCCATTGGCCGAAACGTAGTAGTTAAGGGCCCAGCCAGCAATCCCGGCTTTTTTCGCAAGACCCGAGAACGTCAACCCGTTAATGACTTTCTGCGCAGCCTTAAGACAGTACGCTAACGCATCGCGAAACTTGCTGAACTTCTGTGCCCCAGCCGTCTGTCTTGCTTTGCGGGCACAGAGCTCTGAATAGTGTGCGCGCCAGATGGACAACATCGATTCGAGGTTCTTTATGCCTTGATCGCTCCCGGTCTTGGTCGCGAGGAACTGTGATAGGTTGTCTTCAAAGGACGAACCAAATGCTGCGTCGATAGACTTCCCGGCCTTGGAATTAAACTTCAAGAACTGGCCGAGAGCTGACGCTTTGTTTCGCCGGACGTTCTTGCTAAGATCAGGATCAAGTTCGATCAGGTAGGCGACCAGCTCGTCAAATGTAGTAGACTTGTCAGTCGTGTGGTCGGACGCATTATTTATGTCCATAAAGCACTCTCCCATTGACACACACAAAGAGTCAGCGGGATCATGAGCACAGTACGCCCGTCAAGGAATACCAGGTTCAGATCCGCCAAGAAAGTCCGCGCCGCTAGGCGTGGGGCTCATTCCCTTGGTGCGCGTTGTTTAAAGTTTCAATTGCTCCTGTGCGCTCGCCAGTTTTTCCATGGCGAACAGCGTCATGTTGATGTTCCTCCTGGTTGCCGGCTCGTCCCTAACGAAGCCCCCTTTCTCTCCTTTGCCGCCAGGCACCGCAGCGAGCCTGTGTTCGTCAATTGATTGTTTGTTCCCGAAGAATCGCGATTAGCGCAAAAAAAGACTTGCCGCCCCGGCTTCGTCTACCATGCATTTAGGATCCAACTCATAAAAAACGGTATTCCAATTAGGCAGAGGAAAAGGTCACGGATCGGGTCATGCGGAAAAAACTCGACAATGCGTTTGTGGTTCCAACCGTAGTACGCCTGCAGATGCTCGAGCGCCGCTGGGTTTCGACGTCGAAGAATGGTGATAGGTGGTTTTGGCCGGAAGAGATTATCGGGGGGCATGTAAGAACGTTCGATATAACCGCCGTCAGAGATGCGTTTCTGGCGATTCATAGCGAGAAAGAAGCTTTCGGTTTTTTTCGTGAGTACCACTGCGCGTGGCGCAGCAAGAAGGGGAAAGAAGGACCGGTTAGTTTCTCGGACCTGCTGAAGGTTCAGGCGATGTTGAAGGACATCGTTGGTCTTCCTCTGAATAGGAATCTAAATCTGACGACTTTCGGTGTTCCATGGCATCTGGAAAGCCAACTACTAGAGTTCGGGGGGATTAGTTTCGATATGCAAGGAACGTCTCGTCACGGTCTTCTCTATTTTGAGATCCGGTTGTTCGGTAATTTCGTGTTGATACCGGCCTTCGACATCTTAGCCACGCTCGAAAGGACAGCAAAGTCCCCAATCCGCCTGTGTGCGAGAGATGGTTGTGGGCGACTGTTCAAATCTAGCGATCCACGAAGGATTTATTGTCTCGGCGGCAAATGCAAGAGCATAGTAACCTCAAGGAATAATCGGGCGCGTCAACGTGGGTCATAGCAGAGCCTCGACCGATATGCCTCTCTCCGATCTCGTAAAAGGCATACTCACGCTCGCAGCTTCCTGCTCTTGAGCGAATGGCATTGGGCATCCGGGAGCGATGGAAGCACCCGGCGGCGGAGCTGAAATTCTCAGACAAGCTGTTGCTCCAGTCGACGCCTAAAGCTGCCATTTATCGTGGGAGTGATTAAGCGGGTTCGGAAAAGTCTGCCTGGAGTGAGACCTGAACCTTCCAAAGCCGAAGTTTCTCGATTCGACTGATCGGATGTTTTGGGGAACGAAATGCACGTCGTGGCGTCGTTGAACGTCGTGAGCTGCACCCATTACTACAGCTCCCTTGACGAAACCTCCGCCGAGATACCGCTCTACACCCTCGCTGGTCGTCGGCAGTCAACTTCAGGGACTGGGCTTTGAATTGGAGGCCGTGCTCTTTGTCCCTGACCCAACAACCCTTGCCGCTCAGCCACTCTCCGGCGGCGATGGACGGCACGGCGCCAAGGACGGTTACCTGGTCCCGTTGCCCGCGGGCCCTCACCCGAAGGACGGCATAGCCGCTCTCTTCGTGGAAATAAGTGACGCGCTCGACAAGCCCTGCGATCTCTTCGGTAGGTGTGCCTGGTCCTGGAGTGCGCATCCTGATTGGAGTCTGCCGGTTCGCGGTTTCCCTCAAGCAGCCGGCTGAAGAATTGATGGAGCGTCAGAACAGGTCCATAGCGGCATTGATTCGGTCCTCCCTCCCACCGGATTTTGTCAGGAGATAGAACGCCTTGAAAGCTGGGCCCGTCTAGAATATTCGGAATGTCGCTGGTAGCTTCGAGGAGTTCGTATGACTTCGCCGGTTGACCCGTTGAATCGCAAAGCGTATCTCCATCATTGGGAGCGCGATGGGGAGGGCAGGAATGTCACGTATTGGTTCTGTGAGTTCGGCAAGGACGCGGCGCATTGGGATACGCTGCGGTCGGCCGAGAACGCACGGGACATCCTGAACATCGGGGTCAATATCACCTCGGTCCAGGGCTGCAGTCACACGCTCCGTAACTTCGAGATCGAAGAATTCGCCGTGAATCATTACGTCATCTACTGCCACGGGCCGCACATCTACCGGGCGCGGGGCACAGCTTCAAACGCGCCTGCTTGAACCGTGAGCGTTGCTGCGGGTGTTTGTCCCATTGAGATTTCCTCGATTGACGCATAGTCGAGGCGCTATTCGAGGAACGGATTCATCTCCTAAAGTCGGCGTGGCGACGGGAATCTCGTGTCCTCCCATCGGGCTTAGGTCCGATGGGGTTCCCGGGGCCTAAGGCGTTACCCGTTACCCAGCCTAAGGTCGCCACCAAGACCCTTGCAGCGAAAATCTTGATCTCGATTGTGAATTGTAGAGTTATGGGCCTCAGTGACGCTGAAACGCGCCGGGACACACCTCAATTCAGTTCGGTACCGTGATCCGAACCGCGAGGTTTGACTGCGCTATCCGCAGATGGGCGCTAAACTATTCGCATGGAGATCCGGGTGCGTTTGCAGCTGAGTGACAGCGACGACAGCAATGGCGTAAAGCTCTGGGCAATTGCGGAGGATGGCCTTCGTCGCCGCTGGTTCAAGTGGTACGAGGACAAAGGCACGGCGATACTTGACGCAGAGAAGATGCGCTTGGTGGAAGACACCCAAATATCGCATTCCGGCTCACGATATGTCCTAGACGTCCACAGAAAGCTCTGTCGCCAACTGGATATGACTGAAGAAGTGCTGAATACGCATTGGCACTCAGCGGCGCCGGCGGTGGAAAAGAGTTGATAGCCAAGGTGCTGGAGTTACTTCCAAGTCACCCCACGGTCGAGGAGCTAAAGCAAACGAGTGACCTGCTGGACATACCTTCCGCCGACATTATGGCTGCCCTTCGCATCTTGGAGAAGCGCGGCCAGGCCACGGCTGGGGAGTTGTTTGGCCGCGACTTGCCCCTCATAGGGAACCATTAAGTCTCTTGCATTTTTTCTCGGGTCCGCGACGCGTCCGCAGTACGACAAAGCATTCTTTCAGAGACTGCGGCGGTTCCAGCGACGGCATATAATTGACGGGAAATTAATTCACCGAATTCTCTAGGCGTCCGGCATGCAAGGAAAACAAAAAATGCGGAAGAAAGCCGCAGGTGCGAATAGATCGGGAGTGCTTTCTCTAGGATTCGTCGTCGTATCCAACCGAAGCTACGGAAACGCGCTGAAAGGCACCAAGGTCTACTACGAAGGAAAGAGACCGCCGCGGCTTCGCGACGACGGATCGATCCAGTTCGGGAAGAACATGTTGGAGGCACTTCAGAAGAAACTCCCCGGACGGATGAAGTGGATTCTCACAGAAAAAACGGACTCTATCGCCGAAGTGAAAGGAGTAACTGAAGTGCGCACTTCACTCGGAGTCCTCGCGAGGATGGGAAGCGAGAAGTTCGAGCGCGATCGCGATGTAAAGAACGATATCGTTCAACGCAAATTATCTACCGTGTACCCAAGCTACTTTGTCGATCCCCCGCCCGCGCCTTACATAGCCGGAACGCTGGCCAAGACGCTTAGCCCAGGGGTTTCAAAGAAGATGTCTTCGAAAGACAAGGAAGCGGTAAACCGGTTCCTTCCCGAATACTTCAAAACCGAGGCGATGAGCTCCGTCTTCCTTAAGGCCTCGTCGCAAATCGAGAGCTTGAGGGAGCTTGCGGCGGATATTCTGAAAGAAATTGACTCGGCGCACACGGAGAACTGGTGGCAGTCCTATATCCAGGGCAAAATCCTCCTCATCCAGCAGGGATACATTCGCTCTATCGAGAAAATGAATATCGCCATCGGGAAGAGCAAGTTTCCTGACTTTTCGCTCGTGACGCACGACAATTATCTCGATATCCTCGAAATCAAGAAACCAGATACTCCCGTGTTGAAGCACGACTCGGGCCGCGATAACTATTTTCTAGATTCGGAGATTTCGCGAGCGGTGATTCAGCTCGAAAACTACCTTGATACAGTATCGCGGCACTCCGATGCCGTCCGCAGCTATATTAAGGACGAATTCGAACTGGAGCTAAAAGTGGTCCGCCCCCGGGGCATCATCCTTGCTGGCGACGCCCGCGCTTTTATCTCAGCAAAGCAGCGCGACGACTTCCGTCTTATGTCGCAAGGGCTGAAGAATATCACGATCCTCACGTATGACGAGCTGCATACGCGGCTTAACAACTACATAACTGTTCTTGAACAGTTCAGCGCGCCAGTCAGGAAGGCGCAAAAGGGCTAGGTCGTTAGTGTCCATTGGGACGAGTCGTCTTGGTTATGCATCCTAAGCGGTGCAGCCATTTGCGATGGTCGGTTCTCTGAGTTCCGCAAGGATGCGGTCGAAGGTTGAAGATCTGCGAGGTTGACATACATTCAATCCGCGCTGCCTTCGACGTTCTACTAAAAGGAGTAATCAAAATGGCTTTGCGCGATGAGGTGTTTTACTAAACTGACGAAGTGGTAAAGCGCGGAGATGAATATTACCAGATCGTGCTAGAGCTTGTTTCAAAAATGCCTCCTGAGTGCGATCCAGAAGCATGCGAGGTAAAAGAAGGCGTAATAAATGGAGAGCAGATGCTCGTGACGAACCAGCAATCGGCGGAACTGCCCGAGCCATGCGTTGGTTCTTTCCACAATCCATCTGCGCTTGTATCGGCGGAGCTTGCGGCCGTCCTCATAACGCCGCAGTTTGTTGTTTTTCCGATACGGCGCGATCAGTTCGATACCGCGCTTCCTGAATCGCTCGCGCAGTGGATCGGAGTCGTAGCCGCGGTCGGCTATGATGCGTTTCGGCTTCTGCCGCGGACGGCCGCGCGGCCGGGGGACACGGACTGCGGCGACCGTGGCTTCCGCAAGACTAACTTCACTCGGGGAGGCGCTTTCCAGCCGAATTCCCATCGGAAGACCTTTACCGTCGACCAGTACCATCCACTTCGTCCCCTTGCCACGCTTGGTCTTGCCGACTGCGGAGCCCCTTTTTTTGCCGGGGCGAAGCTGCCGTCAAGGAAGGTCTCGTCCCACTTGAGCAGACCTCGCTTATCCAGTGTCCCAAGCAGCGTACGCCATGCATTCAGCCAGACACCTTGCTCCTGCCACCGCTGCAATCGCCGCCAGCAGGTCGAGGGCGATGGGAACTCGCCGGGCAGAAATCGCCACGCCGCCCCGGTTTGCAAAACCCAGAGGATACCTTCCAGGCACGCTCGATTCCGCGCCGCCGGCCGCCCTCGCTTATCCCGCCGCCGCTTCGGCTTGGGAAGCAAGGGCTCAATTAACTTCCACTGCTCATCCGTCAACAGCTTCTGCCGCTTGTTCATGGCAGAAGCTCAACAGCCAAACCGCCTCAAGCGTAAGTGCCTGATTTGAGGCCGAACCTATTTTTGAAACAAGCTCTAGACACTAATGCGGAGTTCTCTCCACAAATGCCTTTTAGGGTCGCAGTCTTTCACGGCCTGGCAGGTGATGGTAACAGGGAGCCAGAGTCACAAGGCTTCTTTGCGAGGAAGGATGAAGCGGAAAGCGGGTACAACCGGAAGGTCAATGAACTCTTGCAGAATGGCTTCCAGCGCTACTCTCCTGCGACGCATGGCATTCACAATTTCTGATTGATTCGCGAGGAGCTAGCCCCTAGGCCCGTGATTCATTCCAGAACTCCCAGCTCTCTTGCAATCTCGCTGCTCACCTGAATATACGTTGGCATCCCATTTGTGAATGCTTGTACCGGGCGGAATGAATCTCGCGGGCTAATCCCGACAGATTCGAGCGCTCTTTCGAGAGCGTCGGGAGTGGGAAATTGTCGTTCAATGGCTCGCGGTGCCGCCAAGTCCCCGCTAAACGCACACTTGACATGGATCGGGTCAAAGCCTGTCCGCCCGGCGATGAGCAAGTAGATCTTCTGCATGGCTGGTTTAGCTTAGCACCGTACGAGGTGAATTGCGACTTAGGTCCGAAGCAGAGGCCTTTCGGGGGACATTCTCTTCATCTAACGGAGGCCGATTCAATAGGATTTACCGTCATTCTAGGCCGCTCGGGGACCTGGCCGTTTAGGCTAAAGTAGGTCCTCGTAAGTCGGCATGGCGACTGGAATCTGACGACTATTGTTGGTTCAGAATCGGCGTCGTGAAGGGCGTTTTTCGTAACCGACGTAGTCTCGTTAGGGAAGACTCCTCAAGTTCGGCGTGGCTGAGCGATAAGCCTATTCCATGGAAACCGAGCAGCCGAAGATCTATCACCACCACACGCCGCGCTAATATCTGTGGCATGGGCCGATGCGGACGAGCGCATCGCGTGGCTCGGCTACGGAAAGGTCAGTCGTTCGAGCCTGACTGTCGTTGGCGGGGAAAATGACTTCTACAGGCTGAAAGAACGTACGGTTCCAGATGTACCTTCCGCCAGTGCGTCTAAAGGCATTGCTCGAACAGCGCATCGCGGAAGAACAGCAACGCATAGCCGAACGAGGCGCCTCAGAAGACGATATGGGCGACGCTGCAATAGCGCAGGCGAGACACATGCTTGAGGCAACGATTCCAAACTTCAACTAGGACTACCACACCTCTATCGAGCGTCGATTCTGGCCGCTCACTCGTAATTCTGCGAGTCAATGAAAGACTTTACACTCGCATATATTTTCTCTGAGTTGTCCCACGTCTCTGGACCAAGGGGCCATAGATTGTGCTCGTCTATTGAAATTGGTGAAACTGGAATTGGATTGGGCCTTCGCCAAATCGACTTTGTTGCGTGAAAACCATAAGACAAAGGTACCTGTGATGGTGTCCAGATTCCGATCCAGAGGAGATACTTGCGAGTACGCTTGAGATAGAAGCCGTATGAATCTGTGTATGAGGTCTCAAGTTCCGTTTCGAAGCCCCCCCGTGCATCGAAGAGGTCCCTAGCCTGGTCGATGGTCTTTTGGAGCTTACGGAATGCGGTGTACTGTTCCCCGGACCACGCATTTAAAAACTCCTTTTCATTGAGAGACATGTTCTCGACTTCAAACCTCCATTTCCAGAAACTAATTGCTTCGATCAGAATTGCATCGCCGAGAGATTCCACGGTATCGGTAAGTCCCTCAACTAGTTCTCGCCAACGGCGTAGATGCACAGCAATACCGACGCTCTGAAGGGATGCTCGAACCCTCTCTACAATCTCCGGATGCTTCCAACTGTCAGGGACGAGAAAACAGAGATGCCGCTCTCCGACGGATTCAAAACATCCCTTGTATCCATCCTGTTGCGCGCGAGTCAATTGCAACCCGGGATCGATTTTCGCTTCGATGAGGCAGCGAAAGTCGTGCCCCTCCACTAGAAGATCTGGAACTTCGCGGCCCCCTTGGCCGAAAAATGATCGTTGCGTGCGGAACTCAAAACAGGCGGCCTCGGCGTCCGAGACACTTCTGCCGACCAGGTAAGACAAGGTGGATGCGGCCGCTTGATGGTGTCGCTCCATGAAATTGCGCAACAAGTTTGTGTGGTCGTTTTCTTTTCTGACGACGCTCTCGAATATGGTTCGCATCGGCCTTCATAATGATCCATTGAGCGGCAAATGTCCACGACGAAATGATCCAGAGTGGTCTGCGATAAGTCCGAGGATGAATCAAAGGGAGTGGGCTACCCGCCAATTTCGCTGTCGATCTGAGCAATAATGTTCTCAAGGCTCATTCGGTCGATTTCATTTACATCGATTCAATTGCGCAAACGAGAATACTTGACTCTTTGTGTAATCGATGAAACAACATGCGCAGAGGGAACAATGAACAGAAAAGTCGATGGCAAGTTGTCACGGCGTCTCGATCCAACAAAGATCGAAGATGATTGGCACAATCGATTCGCTCATGAGATTGCGCCTTTAGCTCAACTGGATACGGCCGAAGGGGAATCATTCACTAGCGCGTGTAGCTCAAGTTGGGATGTAAACAGTCTCAAGCACTCACTGCAGATTGAAATTCATAGGCTCGATCCGCAATGCTCGATTACGTGGTCTGAATAGGGCCATTTGGAAGATTGACAATGAATGAATTCATCGGAAATCTCAAGTCAGACGGTAAACGTGCGCTCCCGTATATTGTTCTGGCTGCTATATTGGATTTTGGAGAACGGTTGATTGAGCATCGCATTCTTACTGCCGTGAATGACTTAATTGACGCTCATTCAGGTTGGTTCTTTACTTTAATCAAGCCAGTTCTTATTTGGTTTGTGCAGACTCCGTTTGTGCTGTTGATGGGTACGATCTGCATAATACTGCTCCATGCAAATTTCTCCCGTGACAGCGCAGCGCCGGCAACGTCTTCGGGTCCGCGAACATTTCCAGCCGATACGCCTCCATCCGCCGTTCCGTCAATGCAGGCAAAACCTGCCGCTGGTCCCGTTCGAGCAAATATTGTGCTGCGCGGTGTGTCTGTCGTTCTCACGGATAGTATTCATGAGTATTATCCACCGGATAAGCATGGCGTTGTTGGGGTTAAGGCCTGCTTCCTTAATCAACGTCTTGCAGGTAGACCTACTGAACAGTTCTCCTATGTCACTGCGAGTTTGGCATACAGCGATCTCAATAAACTTGAAGTTGCTTATACTGATTCCCCCAGATGGCTTCGACATGAAGTTGATGATCCTGTATCCATCAACTCCAATACGAGCGAGTGCTTACTGCTTGCGATATGGGATCATAGCGGCGAATGGGTTCTCCCATACTTAGAACCCATTGCTTATGATGATGGCTCACCTGGCAAAGAATTAAACATCAGGCCTCTCCCATTTGGCACGCTGTCTATCGAGATAACGCTAGCCAGTGAAGACTCTGATCGACCGCATTCCTTCGTTGTAAATCTCAACCTTTCTCCAGATGCCAGGGTCACAGTTCTTGCGTGATTGGCGGGTGACCCAGGTGCCTCGCCTTTGGGCACCCCGGGGAGCACAGACTTCGGCCTCGGAACGCTCAAAAGCTTCGTCCCGCACACATTGCTCCCCGAAAGTCGGCATGGCGACTGGAATCTGATGACTTTTGTTGGATCTGGAGCCATCGCCTGCGCGCCTGCGCCTGACACTTCGGACAGCATCTCGATCGGCATGAGTTGTACGAGAAGGGTGCTTCGCACGTGCAGTCCTCACACCTATCCCGATGCCCGCCAAGGGCAGCAGTGCGGCAGCGCTTCATGGCCCGATATGCCTTCAGCTTGCTTATAGCTGACGATGAACCGGTAGCGTTCGAGAAACTGTCTGCCCTTGGCGCGGACGACGTCGGCCACTTCGATGGCCGGCCGCCTCATGGACGGCACGGACGATGATAAGAGCGGCGACTCGGATCGACGCTGGCGAGCTTCAGTTCTTCGATCGGGTTCGAGACCTGATGCAGGTGCTGCTGCGATAAGTGCAGATAACGCACCTTGGGACGCCGCGCCCGGAATCCGATCTACTGGCTTGAAAAACTGCACGGCCGCATTCTCAGCGAGCGGCCGCCGGTCGCGTTGATCTCGGACGTGCGCTTCAGCGAGGAGTTCGATTTTTGCGATTTCAGAGTCAAGATGGTCCGCCCCAATTTCGCGATCCGATCGGCGCCGGCCATGCCGCGGAGTGCGAACTCGATTGTATCCCCGACGAGAGCTGGGACGTTGTGATCCGGGCCGAGACCGCCGACGCGGTGCGCTTTGCCGCGCTTAGGACTTTTGAGGTGGCTCTAAACCAAAACCAGAGGAAGGTGCCGGCGGCCGCTTACCGCGCTTTCTTGCGTTCCTGAACAAGGCCACCGGGTCGTAAGCGTTGTGCACCTGGTTGAGGGCCTCCATTTTGGCGCGCACGCGGGCATGGCTGTAGTAGTCGCGCATGCGCTTGCCGACGTGGCCGGCGATCTGCTCGATCATCTCCGGATCGACGCCTTCTTCGAGCATGCGGGTGATCGAGTGGTGGCGGAAGTCGTGGGGCTTCAGGTCTTTCTGGCCCGAGAGCGCGCGCAGGCGGTTCCAGCTGCGGCGCAGAAACCAGCGCGTGGCCGGCCGGATGGGGTCGTAGGTGTGCGTGCGCTTGTCGTACCACGCGAAAAGGTAATGATCGGGCTGGCTCGCGCCGTTTTCAAAAGCACGCTTCAACAGCATCGACATGGCCCAGATGGCGGTGGGTTTGAGCGGGATGCGGCGCGGCCGCTCGTCGTTTTTGCAGGCCTCGGGCGGGATGTAGATTGAGCTGATCTCGGGGGCGATCTTGAGCGAGATGTTTTTGATCTTGAGGCCGCGCAGCTCGATGCCGGTGGCGGTGGTCTCGTTCGAGACGCAGGTCACGTAATAGGCGAGCGAGGCGAGCTCGTCGCCGGCCGTCGCGCGGAAAAGCTCCGCTTCCGCCTGTTCGGACAAGATCTCGCGAGGCGACCAGCTGGGGATGGAGAGGGGAAAGTACCAGGGCTGTATCGCGGCCCAGAGCTTGCAGGATTTGAGCAGCTGCCGGAGGAGCGACATCTCATGGTTGATGAAGCCTGGGGTGCAGGGGCGATGCCACGGCTTCAGGAGCTTGCCCTCGACGGCCATGGCATTGATGGCGCGGGCCTGCTGGTACATCTTGAGGTGGCCGGGCATGATCTGGCGCATGGGCATCTGGCCGAAGAATTTTTTCAAGCCTCGGGAGTAGGTCAGGTTGGATTCGTGGGTGCGGGGTTTTTTGCTGTTGTCGGCTTTTTGCGCGCCGATCCAGAGGTCGATGGCCTGGGCGAAGGGCATGTCGGCGAGGCCGATGTAGTCGAAGTGGATTTCAACCTCGGCTTCTGAACACGCCGGGCAGTTGAGGTGGTTGATGGTGTGCTGGGTCGAGTTGAGGAGGACCGATTCCGGGTCCTCGACGAACTCGGGGCCGATGACGCCGTCGGCCGGAATGAGGCCGGCGGCGACCGCGGATTGAAGGAACTGCTGGAACTCGCCAACGCGCACCTTTTCATCGTCGATGATCTCTGTGCGGGAAAGTGTTCCCGAGGGCACGGAAACGGGGGGTAAAGTGGGGTGTGTGTGGTTACTATTGGTGGGATTCATTTTGGACGTTCGCTCGGCTCGTGCGCATAGTGATATGTTCCAAGTTGAGCGGTACAACAGATCGCGATCTGCACCGCGGTCATGATACTCAAGAGTTGCACCAGCGGGGATCTCGTCCAAGACCAGGAGAATAACCCCCGGCTGAAATGTGGAAAAAGTATCTAAGTCTTGGAGTACACCGATTTAGTTTGAGCGAGTTAACGGCACCCGGCTGACCATTTCAAGGCTCAGGGCCTTCTAAGCCGGGGGTTGTGGGTTCGATTCCCGCCTCGCCTACCAATTTATAATCAATAATTTAGCGCGATTGGCGAAGTCGCCGATCACAAGTGGTCGCAATCGGCTTCGGAAGCGCCA
>Ga0181538_10000445_pt1 | contig 48511 bp, 50 predicted proteins | sample PEATcosm2014_Bin_40_FD_119773 | JGI IMG/M metagenome (GOLD analysis project Ga0181538, IMG submission 119773) | Peatland microbial communities from MTU Mesocosm Facility, Houghton, MI, USA - PEATcosm2014_Bin23_30_metaG | ecosystem: Environmental > Terrestrial > Soil > Wetlands > Peat | place...
CGGGCACAGCGACTGGCCTCGCGGTCGGACCTATCTCGTGGGTGCGCGTTCGTGCCACGTCGAGCAGTTTAGGCCCGCGAGCGGCCGCCTCCAGCGGCGCGAGATCGTCTGCGGACTCACGGCGAACCGTCCCGCTCGCGGACCCGCGCACCTGCACGATCGTTCCTGGTTTTTCTATGCGCCCGAGTGGACTCGAACCACCACCCCGTTTACACAGGACAAGGCCCTCAACCTCATTCGCCCGTGCCATATGCGTCCGCCCGCGTCCAGATCGTCCGTTTTGTGCGGCATCGCGGACGCATCGGACACATCGGACGAAATGACTTGGGTCAAAGATGGGCCACGCCCAAGTTGTGCCACGTCGACCCGAGCCGGTATCGCGCGTCCCAATGCAGCACAAGGGTTCGCGCCGAACACTTGTTCCGCACTGCGTTCGCTCGGCCGAGCTAGTTGAGGCGTGAGGCTGAGCATCGTCAGCCGCCAGCTTGCCACAACGACCGGCGCGAAGCTGAGCGACGAGCTATCTCACGTGTTGCCGCCGTTGCCCTCGTTAGCCGCTGGCAGTGCCAGCCACCAGTTGCGGAGCGTCTCACCGACGATGTAGACGAACGTGTGCAAGAACATCGGCAGCTGCTTGGCGGGCCAGCTGGCTCCACCACTCGAGGCACCGAGAGCTGGGAAGACCTCGATCGGGATGCCGCCGTTGTCGGGCACGGGCGGCCCACAAAGGGGCTGCGGGAACGGCACGCCCCCGTGCAAGTCGCGCGAGCGATGGTCGTATAGGACCCGGAGCACGGGCTCCAAGTCGTCAAAATCGAGCTGGCCGATCTCCGGTCGCCTTGCCGGCGGCTTGGGCGCGTGGGCGAGTACGAAGTCGATCATCTTGCTTTCGGCACCCAAGATCCGCGAGAGTGACTTCGCCACGATTGGTATTGCTCCGGGCGCCTTGCGTGACAGCCGCTCGTACATCCCTGAATGGCGCCGTTGCAGCTGCGCTTCAGCGCTCTGAAGCGTCTCGTAGTCCCAGCGGTCGGCGGCAGCCTCCAGTGCGCCAAACAGCTTGATCCAGCTCATCCGGGGGTCGGCATCGCACAGCCATAGAGCGTCCGCGTACTGATGCGCGGCGCGCATCACAGCGACGGCATCTGACCCCGACAGTCGACTGAACACTTCGAGGAACGGCGCAGCGTCGCTGATCTTCGAGGGCTCGGCTAGACCGGGGAGCACCGAGCGATGACGTGGCGCGATCAGGCTCGGCGGCTCGTAGTCGGCGAAGATCGGCTTCCCCTCCGGTTCTCCCTCGTAGCCGTTGCGCATGACGCCACCCGAGCGCAACCGACGCGCCAGAGCAAGCGCCAGCAGCGAGGCCATCTGATCGCCCAGATCGCCACCCGCGTATGCCTTGACATCCTGCTCCTCGAGGTCGATCGGATCGTAGCTAGGGTCCAAGAGGTGATCGCGCGAGCGAAAGACGAACGCGAGCTGCGCCCTGCCGAGCGCGGGCTGCTGCGGCGGAAGGGCGTGCAGCAGCCGGTACGGACCAGCAACCAGCTCGTCTACGAGCGGTGAGTCGGAGTGCAGCCCAAACTCTTGCCAAAGTGGCAGAACCTGCGCCGCGTCTGTACGCGAGCTCGCTCGAGGAGGCAGGCCAGCCTGCAATGCGCGCCAGTTCAGCCAGAGGCTCGGCCCCCGGATCGCGGCCTCGTCGGCTTGCTCCGAGGTGCTCGCCGGCGACTGAGAGCTTCCCTCACTGTCCTGTGCCGACGTGCGCTGCTCGTCCGTGCCGGCCTTTGTCGCGGCTGGTCCTGGCTGCTCCACGGCGGCCACGTTAGCGCCCGGTCTGAGACGACGATGGTCGTGCCGCACCCAACCCTCCTTCGAGAGCTCCAGACGCCGGACGAGGCGACGCTCGCCTTCAACTCGTTCGGCATCGGTGGTCGTTTGGAACCGGAGCACGCCGCCGACTTTCAGGCCGCCACCATCGCTCGCGCCGTGCTGGCAGATGACGTCCCCGACGACGTGCGCAACAACTTCGAGCGCGCACGCAAGCTGCACCTCTACGGTGTCCTGGAGTACGACTTCTTCACCGCCGCAGGCGACTACGCGCTGCTCGTCCTCGAGGGTGCCCTTCGATCGCGGTTCCTCACGTTCTACAGCGATGGCATCCCGCTTGTGCGCAATGGAGCGGAGGAGTTGCTACACGCAACCACGTTCGAGGACGTACTCGCAGCCCGTGGAGCACGGCTTCGTGGGACCGACGGCGTTGCCCATTCGCTCCCGCTAGGCGCAGACGCTCTGCTCACCTGGGCACGACGCGAGAAGCTGCTCGCCGGGACTCGATCAAGGATCATCGAGGGCGATCTTTCCGAACGGCGCAACCACGCCGCGCATCCCGTCGGGCACGCGATCAACATGCCCGTCCGCTCTGCGCAGACGCTGCGTGATGTCGCCGAGACGATCAACAAGCTATGGGGTCACGACACGCCCGGTGGGCGCCTGTTCCCCGGCCCGGTGGCTCGCCAACCGAGGGTCGCTGCCGTTGCTCCGGACGGCAAGAGCGGCGGCTGCGAAATGCGCCTCGAGCAAGTCCCCGAAGCAGACGAGGACGAGCGTACCTGGGACTACGCCGTCTTCCTCGCTGTAGAAGGCGACGACCTAATAGAACCTGGGCGTGGTGGCCACATCGGGTTCGTACACCAGTCCGGTTTTCAGACCACCAGGTTCCCTTGCACCCAGATCTGGCAGGGGAGCTGGACCGACCTCATGCAAGCGACTGAGCAGCACGCCTTCGCAGACTTGAGCGACACAGTGCACCATCTCGATCGCCTCTTTCTCATTCGGGTTGGGCAGGGAAAAAACGACATGGCGCGCTCACCGTCCGATCTGCTGGCACTCGACGAACCGCCTCGCGGACAGTGGTATGCAGTAACTGCCGACGCGCCCCTCGATGCCTGGGTGCACGTGAGGGACCACGAGCCCGGCGTCGCCGGCGGCAGAGACTTTTGCCCGGAGTGCTGCGTCCAGATCACGGCGCGGCGTGTGCCAACCAAGCAAGCGGTGGCGATCGCCCACGATGCTCTCGAGCAGCACTAACTCCAAGCATGGACTGAGGCCATCTAGCATCACCGAGATCGTTCCCTTCGTCGAGCTACTCCCTTCGATTGAACGCGCACATGCAGCGACCCGTCTCGTCATCCCAGCCACGGGCTGCCAGCTGGGCGCATCCTTGCTCACGCTCGACCTAGATCGCCAAGGAGTACAAGCGGAATACGTGCGCGGGTACTACTCGGGGTCGCCCGAGCAAGAACACTGGTGGGTAGACGTCGAGGGTCTGCTGCTTGACCCGACGCGCGACCAGTTCTCCGAGGACCCTTTCGCCGAGCACTACGCTGGCGCCTACGAGCGCCTGGATGCCAAGCCCGCCAGCAAGATGGAGCACGAGGCGACCCTGCTACTGCGCCTGCATTGGTCGAGCAACCGCCGCGCGCGGGACGCGATCGCGCAGGTAGCGGCCCGATACGGTCTGGATCTCGAGGAGATCATGGAACCGCAGGGCTTGTTCGTGCCCGTCCGTGCGACGCCCGATGGAGCGTGACCGCGCAGTTGCACGTTCACCCGGTAGTGATCGACGCGGCCGGCGGAACGCAAGCCGACGGCAGCGCGGTCTACCGTCTTCTCAAGCGAACCTGTCGACGGGTTCGATCTTCTCAAGGCGGATCGAACGGGAGGCCCACGCAAATGCACGACGACAAGCTCATCTCCGCAGTCAGTGCAGTCGAGCAGCACGGTTGGAGTCCGGCGCCGCTGGACATGATCGCCGACGAGACACGGTGGCGGGGCGCAGGACTAGAGCAGGAGCTTGACCGCCTCAGTTCCCTCGGCCGCCTCGATCGCCACAAGCAGCCGGACTGCGATCCCGCGTATGCCAGCCCCCAGACCTAGCGGACACGCGAGCGATTCCCGCGAGCAGAGACTCGCCGAGCCGCTGATCCTCGCCAGCGTCGGAAAAGAGCTGGGCGTCGAGCTCGCGCCACGATCGCTCCGCCTCGAGCACGGTGCGCGTGTCGACGTCGATGGCGTCGCGCCCGACGAGTCCGTGCTCGTCGAGGTCTTCGCGCACCAGGGACGCCTCAGAGGCGGCCAGTTTCACAAGGTCGCGCGAGACGCGCTCAAGCTGATCACCCTAAAGCGCAGCCGACCGGCCGCACAGCTTGTCCTCGCGTTCGGCGATCCAGATGCCGCCGCGGGCGTGACCGGCGCGAGTTGGCTCGCCGAGGCGCTGCGCGCATGGGGAGTCGCTGTGCTCGTCGCTGAGCTGGACGACGCCCTTCGCGCGGGGCTGAGTGCAGCGCAGACCCGACAGGTCATGGTGAACCCGTCGTCCGCCGGCGACTAGAAGTCTCCCTCAATACGCGCATCGCGGTAGCGCTCGATAGAGCTGAGTGCCCGTAGCGGGAGCCGGCTTGCCCGGCGATTTTCGCATCCCCTGATGGGGATGCGGCCGGGGCTGCGACCGGCCCCGCATCGGGCGGGGCCTCACAGCAAAGGAGGCTCAAAATGTCCGCAGGAATCACAGACTCGGACACCATGTTCTCGGTGCGCGAGACGCCCTGGCACGGCCTTGGTGCCGTACTCGATCGACCGCCTGCGACAGTAGGTGAGGCGATCGAGGCGTCGGGTCTCGGCTGGAGCGTCGCAAAGCGACGCCTGGCGATCGACTGCGGCGCTGACCTGCCTGATGTGCTGCGCTATCGGGGCTTCGATGGTCACTACGCAACCGTTCGGCAAGACAACGATGAGGTGCTTGGCGTCGTCGGCGAGCGCTACCGGATCGTGCAGAACCACGAAGCGTTTGCGTTCGTCGACCAGCTGCTCGGCAGCTCGATCCACTTCGAGACGGCCGGCAGCCTGCACGGCGGCCGCCGCGTATGGGTGCTCGCGACGCTGCCCGATCACGTCGAGGTCGGGGGCGACGACGTGCGCCCATACGTCCTGCTGATGAACAGCCATGACGGCTCGACGGCCGTCGTCGCCGCCACCACCCCGATTCGCGTGGTCTGCCAGAACACCCTTAACTGGGGTCTCGCCAACGCCCGGCAGAAGTTCTCGATCCGCCACACGGAAGCGGTCACGCAGCGCGTCCACGAGGCTCGCCGAGTCCTCGACCTGTCCATCAACTACTACGAGCAGTTCAAGCGCTTCGGCGATCGGCTCGCCTCAGAGCGCTGCACCGAACACCAGCTCCGCGCCGTCCTCGACAAGCTCTACCCAAACGGCACGAGCGACTCCGTGAGCAGCCGCACACGCAGCTCACGCCAGCAGACGAAGGACCGTATCGCCGAGTTGTTTCTGCGCGGCGACACGCAGGGAAACGCGCCCGGCTCCAAGTGGGCCGCGGTGAACGCCATCGTGGAGTACGGCGACTGGCTGCGCCCGCTGCGCTCAAGCGGCCAGCGCTTCGCCCGCGCGCTCGATGACGGACCCGAGAAGACCCGCGCCCTGCAGCTCGTCGCCGCTGCCTGAAAGAGCCGGGGCTCGGCGGGCGTCGAAACTCGCCGAGCCCCCACCGCCGTCGAAGCTCGCCGTATTCTCGCCTACAATCAAGATCAAGGAGCCGGCCCACGCGGCCGATCCTCCAAGGAGCGTTTGCAATGGCTACTCGAACCGACAACGAAATCCGCGAGCTAGGTCCCGAGGAATGGGCGCAGCTCGTCGATGACAAGGCCCGCGCTCTGCTGGGCATGAGCGGCGAGGAGTTCGAGCGACGCCTGAACTCGGGTGAGATCGATATAGACGACAGCCCCGAGATCACGCGCGTTGCAATGATGCTCCCGCTCAATGGCACCTCCAAGTAGCACTCCCGCGGAGGCCGTCGAGCACTACCGCGGTCACACCGTGCGGCTGCTGTCTTGCCTGACCAGCACCCACACCACCGTCAGCGGCTACCACGCGGCCGATCATCCGCACCGCCTGGTGCTCGCCCGCGGCGACGCTGCGCGGCTGCACGCCGACCCACGTCTCACGCTCCTCGTCACCGAGCAGTACGAGGTTCGCCAGAGCACCGCAGGGTGGTATGTCGAGATCGTCGGCTATCTCTACGCGATCGGATACGAAGACCGCGAGCTCGTCTCCTACCACTGGCATCCGAGCGGCAAGAGCACGATCACCCAGCCGCACATGCACGTCGGCGCCGCCGTCCAGATCGGTGATCGGTGGCTGGGAAAGGTTCATCTGCCCACCGGCATGGTCGGCCTCGAGCAAGTCATCGCGCTCGCCATCGTCGAGCTCGGCGTCGAGCCACTCCGCGACGATTGGGAACGACTGATCGCCGAGGCCGCCGCCCGCTGACGCTTGCCTGGCACGCCCAGCCTCGGCAATGGGGGCGGAGCGCGTACCACCGTTGCGAGCCATCCGGTGGCGCCTACAGCGAGCAGCGTCTGCACGAACCCGCGCCGCAGAACCTCTTGAGCCCGTCACTTCTTTAGTCGCCGCGCCGGGCGCGCGCGAGTGCCCTGCCATCGGATGAGGCGCCGCCCCTCCCGATTTTCGCACGCTTCCGCGTGCGGTTGGTCGGGGTCGGCTCCCCATCCGGTGGGAGCCCAGTGAGAAAAGGAACACGACATGGCTAGTACGACCAACGCGACCCAAAACGTCAACGGCCACGGCGCTGCCAAGGTGCAGCTCAAGGACATCCCGATCTCGCGGATCGTCGTCACCGAGGGCTTCAACCCTCGCGGCGAAGTGCTGGAGGACGACGAGCTGCAGGCGATGGCTGCCACGATGCGCGAGCGCGGTTGCCTGCAACCGATCCGTGTGCGCGCGACCGAGTCCGGCGACTTCGCCCTGATCGCCGGCGAGCGGCGCTACCGCGCCGGGACACTCGCCGCACTGACCACGCTTCCCGCGGTCGTGCTGACGGCCGGCACCAGCGACGAGGACGAGTACCTCGACCTGCTCACCGACGCGATTATCGAGAACGAGCTGCGTAGCGATCTGGACCCGCTCCAGCGCGCCCGCGGCTACCAGGCAATGATCGACGGTGGGCTGGGCGTCCGCGCGGTCGCCGAACGCCTCGGCGGTAAGACGAAGCGCTCCTCGCGCGAAAAGCGCGTCAAGGAGCACCTGGCAATCCTCTCGCTCCCCGAGCAGCTGAGGACGCTCGTTGCCAAGCAGACGATTCCCCTGTCCGCCGTCAAGACGCTCGTCGAGCTCGCCGAGATCCACGAGGAGTTCGCACACGCGGCGCTGCGTGCGGTCACTGCTGACGACGACGACAGCGAACCGTACACCTGGAAGGAGCTCATCGAGAACCCCATCGACATCGCCATGAACCATATGGACGAGCTGCCCGCGGGTGTGTACTCGAGCCGCAACTCATACCCGGTCGGCCAGTTCACGTTGAGTGAGAAGGCGCAGAAGGACCTCGCGGCCTACACCAAGCTCACTGACGGCGGGCAGATCACTGGCGTTCGTTTCGGGACCGAGCTCGTCGAGCAGGCACGTCTGTTGGGCGCGACCCACGAGGCGAGCTGGTTCTCGATCATCCTCGGTGACGACGTAGCCAGCCGGCTCGCCGAGGACTACATCGCGGGGGTCGTCAAGGAGGCTCGTGCCCGCCAGCGCCGTGAACGCGAGGCGACACGTTCGAGCACCGTGGGCTCCGCGGACCTCACCGCCAGCTCGTCCGTGGGCACGCATGCGCCTGGCGAGCCGGAGAGCGCTGAGGAGCGCGCGCAGCGTGAAGCCGACGAGGCAAAAGCCGAACGCGCCGAGCAGCAGCGCAAGCGCGAGGACGCGACGAAGTTCAACCTCGACCTCGGCCTGCTCGTGTTCAAGCACCTGCCGAAGCTCAAGGTCGATGAGCGCGTGCTGCGTATCCTCGCAAGTGTCGACCTCGGCGGCTCGCTGGGCAAGATCGCCGCACGCGGCGCGACACTGACCCTGCCTACCTGGGTCGAGCAGGTCCAGCAGAAGAACAACAAGACGAAGACGGTCTATCTCGACACGTGGGACGTCGAGCGCAGAGCAGCGACCTTCCTCGAAGGCGCCGAGAGCGCCGGCGACATTGCGGGCCGCGCGTTCACGCTGATCGTGCTCGCCGCGCTCGCCGACGAGGACGCGGTAGCGCAGTCCAACCGCAGCTACTACACGCTTGCCCTCAAGGGTCCGTGGGCCAAGCAGGCAGCACGTGATCTGAATGCTATCGTCCGCGAGCGCATCAACGAGGGCCAGTGCGCAGCGCTGGACGAGCTGCTCGCCAGCAGGATCATCAGCGACGAACACGAGGTCGAGCGCGAAGCTGAGGCCGAGCAGGCACGCCTGCGGGTGCAGGATGCCTCAGCCCGTATCAGCGAGCTCTCCGAGGATGAGCTCGAGCAGCTCCTCGCTGACGCTGAGACCGCATGGGGCGAGTTCAACCTCAAGCGCTCGGAGGTCGTGAATGCCGTCAGGGCCGAGCGCGAGCGGCGCGCGGACGCAAGCGGCGACACGGAGCCTGCCGGCGACACGGAGCCAGCCGATGAGCACGAGCTCGCCGAGGCTGCGGCCTAACCGCTAACCCAACGGTCGGAGGCTAGGCACGGATGCCCGCCTCCGACGATCGGGTGATCGCCCGGGCGCTGACGGCTACCGAGTAGGGCGGTGATCGCGTCGAAGTGTGCTTGTCACCGCAGCGTCGTGGTCGAGCCGCGCCGTGACGAGGATCAGCGCATGGGCCGCTGTTCTCGGGCCGAGCTTGAACACCATCGTCAGCAGTCCGTGCTTCAACGCCGCGATCCTCGCGCCGGACGCAACGGTTCGACCTCGTAGCCGGCCAGTGAAGCCGACGCGGACCCGTCCGCTCACGGGGCCGCTCACGTGCACCACCAGCTCGCGTCCATGCAACGTCTCGGTGACGTGCAGCTTCGGCGTGGTCGCGGTCGCGGTGTGCCCGCCGGGGCCGCCGCTGCTCGACGGTGGCACGACGACGTTTGTGTGCGCGGCGCTGGCCGGACTCGCGTTGCCCGCCGCGTTGCTCAGCCACACGGCAATGCTCCAGCCTCCGGCGCCGGGAACGGTCACGGCCGCCGGCCCGCCCGCGGGTGCCGCAGCGGGAGCGGTGCACGATCCCGACCCGGTTGCGGGACACACCTGGTAAAGCGCCCCCGTGATCGGGGCGAGCTGGCCCTGTGGATCGCTCCACGTGACCGTGAACGTCGAGCCGCCTGTCTGAGTAGGGGTTGCCGCCAGGCCGACGGGCGCGGCCGGCGGGGTGTTGTCCACTGTGATTTCCTCCGAGGCGACCGTCGACTCGTTGCCGGCGGCGTCGGTTGCGACGAGGGTCAGAGTGTGCTTGCCATCTGATAGCTGCGTCGTCGGCAGACTCAGCGTTTGCGTGCCCGTCGATGACGGGCACGGCTGGGCGAAGGTGAAGTTGCAAGGTGCTGTGTAGGTCGCCATTGGATGCCCGTCGGCTGACAGGACGATGCTCGCCACGCCGCCGCCTGCATCCTGGGCGGAGACGGCGACGCTTTCGGTGCCCTTGTGGAACCCGCCCGCTTCGCCCGGTCCCCACAGCGCGCCAGAGGGTGTGCTCAGCGTTGGCGGCGTTGGATCGGCGAGAGTCACCGTCGCTCCATACATCGTCGCCCAAACTGCATGTTCGGTGGCGCCCGTCACGCATTCGTCTCCTGATGGCGCCTGGCAGATGATGCCGAGTGACAGTTCGTGCGCCGACAGTCCCGTGATCCTCGCCGGTTCGCCTCCCGTACCGGGCGGCCCACCGACGGAACACGTCTCGCCGTTCTGCAGGGAGTCTTCGCATGTTTCTCCAGAGACAATCGCTCCGTCCGCGCGGAGCGCCGGCGACCAAGAGTTCCGAGGGTCGAGCGAGTGTCCGATGTAGCGTTCGTAAGTGAGGCCAGTGATCGTTGTGCCCGCTGGGGCGGTGAACGTCCAACCTGCGCTTGTGCCAGGTGTCGCGCCGCTCGACAGGCCGAGCGCATCGGTCGTCGATAGCCCGCCTTCCTGATCTTCCTTGCCGCCTGAGCCTCCCAGCCGATACGGGCAGTTGGCGTGCTCGGCGTAGTGGGGTGGGTTGGCCGGGTCGTTCGTCGCCCACGTCCAAGAGTTGTTGGCGGCTTCTGGGGCGAAGTTGCACGCGCTGACCTGGTAGCTCCCGGCCGCGAGCGCAGGAGCCGGCGATGCCCAGGCCACCGCGGCGAGCATGACCGCGATTGTCGCGCTCCATGCTCTCATTGTCCGCGCCGTGCCTTTCTGGCTGTGCTCAGTGACGCGGGGAGACGGAGTGTTGTCCAGGGGCTCGATCGTTCGGCATCGAAGGGGTCGACGTAGCGCACCGAGACCTCCGAGATGCCGGAGGCCGGGAGGGTCAGGTTCGTGAAGGCGCCGTGGAGCGTGCGTAGGATGCGCAGCTGGCGCGAGCGTCCGCGACGGCCGAGGTAGCGCACCTGGACCTGGGCTTCCTGGGGGCGGCCGAGCAACGCGAGGACGAGCCTGTGCTTGACACGCCTCAGCCGCGCTTGGGGCCGGGCGAATGGTCGGGTGAGCGTCATCGCGGTCAATGGTGCCACCGACTGAGGAGACGATCCCGCGGGCGAGCCGGCCTGTGCGCCTGGCTCGGCCGCTTCGCCGGCCGAAACCACAGATCCAAGGCCGGCGTTACGGAATGTCTGCGCGATGTCGAGGACGCCATTGTCGGCTTCGGTCACGTCCTTCTCGCCCGCTTCGGGCGACAAGCTCGGCTGGTAGGAGTAGAGCGCGTCCAGTGCCGAGGCTGCGATAACCGACGCCTCGCTGGTGCCCTGCCAGTAGTTGTAGTTCGGGGCGCCGCTCGTCGGTTCCGCACCGTCCAGGTCGCAGCCGGGCGCCAGCAGCCGCAGCCCTTTCCCACGGTTGCTGAAGGAGCAGAAGCCGCCGCCCTGCGTGTCTGTGGCACCAACCGACAGCACGCCAGGGTAAGCCGCGGGGTACTCGACGGGGCCGCCGTCGTCGTTGCCCGCGGCTGCAACGACTGCCACGCCGTAGTCATTTGCCTTCTGCACGGCGTTGCCGAGCATTTCGTGGCTCTGCGCGGATGGTGTTTCGGATGTTCCAAGCGAGAGATTGATTACCCGGATGTTGTACTTGTGCCGCTGTTCGAGGCATTCGGTAATCCCCGAAGCATAAGAGCTGAACGGGAACGTCGTCTGCCCCGGCTCGAGGATGCGCACAGAGACGATCTGGATTGCGTGGGGAGCCGTGCCTACCATGCCCCAGCCATTAGCAGGTGCCTCCGCCATCATCGCCAGCACGGTCCCGTGCAGCGTCGGCGACACGTCCCCGCCCGAGGCACCGTCTAGCGCCGTGCGTTCCATCACGACGCCTTCCGTGTCAGGGTTCAGGTTCACGCCAGTATCAACAAGGCACATGCCGGCGAGCCGCGCCGGAGCGGGAGCGTAGGGAAGAAAGGCGCCGCGATCGGCTACGGCCTGCGTGGTGATCGCGGTCTCAGCCCTCGCCATCGGCGGCGAGAGCAGCATCAGCGGGGCGAGGAGCGCGACGATGCACGCCCAGCGAGAGAGCATCACCGATGCTCGACGGTCGCGCTTAGCTCGTGCTGACATCCACCACCCGACTCTCGCCGCTGCCGAACGGGAAGCCCGCCTGTCCGCCGGGCACTGCAGCGCGGAAGGGGAAGCGGCCAACGCCGCCCTCGAACTGGTAGAGAACGCTAAAGCGCCCGCGGCGGTTCGTGCGAGGCGTCCTAAACGGCTCCCACCGGCCACGGTAATGCACGAGCAAATCCACGATCGCGCCCTGCTGCGGGATCGGCCCTTCGACCGTGCCGAAGAGAACGATCATGCCTTCCGAGCCCGTGTGCATCGGGGTGATCCGCAGTCGCACCCCAGCCTGGACCGTCTCCTTAACACCAGCTGTCGCGGCATAGCTCGCATCGCGCGAGAACGCACGGTAGGCCACCTCGATCAGCCGCGATGGCCCGGCCGGCACGCGCACGGTGAAGGTTCCGTCAGAGCTGGTCGTTGTCTTCGTCAGCAGCTTCAGCGCCGTAGTCCCGATGATCTGCTGGAGCACATCCAAGTTCGCATGGGCGATTGGATCGCCCTCGCCGTTCAGCAGGCGCCCGGAAACCACGACCGCGCGGTGCGTGTAAGTGCGCGTGATCGCCGGCCGCAATCCAAGTCGCAGCTCCGCCTGCTCGCTCGCGCCCACTCCATTCGGGGCGCCAAGCCCGAGCACAGCTGCGCTGCCTGAGCCAGGGCTCGCGCCCAGCGAAGCGCCCTCGGCGTTCTGCACTGTCACCTCGCCGTTGTAGATCACGCTCGTGTTCTGCGCCGCATCCACGACGACCAGTTCAACCCGATGCTGGCCATTGGCCACTATCGCCGTGTCCCAGCTCACCGAGTCAGATACAGTCGGCGGGCAAGCCTGAAACGTTGTGTACGAGCAGCTCGCTATGTAGTTCTTATCAGCGACCGCTTCGCCGTCGACACGAAGCTGCACGAGCCGCACGCCCGAGCTCGTATCGGCCGCCTGGTAGCTGATCGACGCCGTACCCGAGACGGTGCCCGAGCTCGCAAGCGCGCCGCCTGTGATCGTGCCGCTCGGCAACGTCGTGTCCTGCAGCGTGAGCTGGGAGCCGTACAGCTCGAGGATGTTGTTCTCGCCCGAGCCGAACGTACACCCGGCGCCCGCATCGTCATTCGAGCAGTAGTTGGCCAGCGTGACCTCGGTGGTCGTTGACGGCAGCACGTAGGTAGCCGGTTCACTACCCGTCATCGGCGTGAGGCTTTCGCCGACCGCGCCGTCGTTGTCCGCGGCGATCGCAAAAGTCGTCGCGCCGGAAATCTGCAGTGATGCCTGCCACCACACCTTCGCCTCGAGGATCGTGATGCCGCTCCCTGCCGGCACTCCGATCTGGACTCCTGCGGTCGTGCCGGGGCTCATGCCGCCGCCCCTGGGTCCAATGTAGTCGCCGGGACCGCCGCTGCATGTTCCCTTCACGTTCTGTGGGCTGCCGAACACGGCCCAAGCTCCGGCATTCCCGTTCCCGGCTGCAGGGCAGTTGTCGATCACATACGTTCCAGCGCTCGCGCCCGAGGCGAGCGTCAAGGCCAGAGCGCCCGCGGCGAGCGAGACCAGCACGAACCTGCGCAACGATCGACGGCCACGGGCGGCGACGGCGCGCGGGGTCATTTCAGCCCGTGGTGACATCGACCACCCTGCTTTCGCCGCTGCTGAACGGGAAGCCTGACTGGCCGGCGAACGCGAGCGCTCGAAACGGGAAGCGCCCAACTCCGCCCTCGAACTGGTAGAGCACGTGGAAACGCCCGTGGTTGTTCGTTCGTGGGGTCCTGAACGGCTCCCAGCGGCCACGGTAATGCACCAGCAGATCAACGACGACGCCTTGCTGAGGGATCGCCCCCTCAACCTCGCCGCTCAGCGTGATCGCGCCTTCCGGTCCTGTCAGGCGCGGGCTCACGTCAAGCAGGACGCCTGCGCGCACGGACTCCTGCACCTTGGCCTCGATGGCGTATCCACTCGCGCCAGTGGATACGCGGTAGGCCACCTCGATCAGCCGCGAAGGACCGGCTGGGACGCTTGCAACAAACGCGCCGTTCGCGCCGGTGCGCGCACGGGCTACCAGCTCGCTGTGGTCTGCGCCCGCTACCTGTTGGATCACGTCGAGCGTTGCGCCGGCGATCGGCTGGCCGGTCTCGTTCACCAGCCGGCCGGGGATTCGCAGTGCTCGCTGTGCGAACGGCCGCGAGATCCTGCTCGAAACCCCCAGATGTAGCTGTGCGTTCGTGCTCGCGTTCGATCCGTTCGGAGCTCCCGCGAGCAGCACCGCTCCCGAGCCAGGCAGTGCCCCGAGCGACCCGACGCCGGGATTTTCGATCGCCACCGTGCGGTTGAGGACTTCGGACTGATTCCCCGCCGCGTCTTCGATGATGACCTGTATGTGGTGCAGTCCGTTGGAGAGCTCCGCGGTGTTCAGCGTAGAGGTGCGTCCGCCAAGCGACGTTTTGCAGGGCACCTGATACGCCCACGCATAGGCGTCGTGGCCGGAAACGGGGATGCAGTGCCCATCGTTCGTGTCGATGATCTGCGACTGTGCGACAGCGCCGTCCACGAGCACTTTCACATAGGCCAGCCCCGGCCCTTCATCAGTGGCCGAGAACGTGATCGACGGCGTACCTCGCAATGGGGTTTCTGTCAGAAGCGGGCCGGAGATGTTGCTCGCCTGCGGATCGTGCGGCGCGTACAGGCTGATTTCGCCCCCAAAGATACGGTATTCCCACTGGCCCGCCGTGAGCGTGCAGCTGCTGTTGTTGTTCCCGTTGGGGTCACAGGTCGCGTTGACATCCCAATGGCCGCCGTCCGGGGAAATCGTCAGGTTGACTATGTTTTCCTGCGAGAACGGAACCGCGAAAGTGCCCCTAGCCGAGACGTTGCCGACATACCAGTCACCCTGGTCGCAGCAGTTGCGCGGCAGCGAGTAAAGGACGTTGTATTCGCCGCCCTGCTGGATGATGCCCATGAAGCCGTTGTTTGGCCCTTCGGCTTTCTCGGCTCGGTAGATCGTGCCGCCGTTGATCGTCGCGTCCGTCGGCGCCTGGTAGAGCAGGGCTGACCATGTGCCCTGCGCGTAGGTGTTCGTCTGGCCGACTCGCATCGGCACGCCTCGGCTCGAGGTCATCGGGCCGGTGCCACAGTTCACTTCGGCGGCGGTCGCTTGCCACAGGTCGGTGCTTGCAGGGTTGCTGAGTCCTTCCGGCATACCGGAGATGCCAAGTCCTTCCTGCGTCGCGGGGTTCGCGCACAGGATCTCCGTGTAGTTGCCACCCCCATCTCGCGGCAGCGCGCCAGCCACCGCAGGCGCCAGCAGTCCGAGCATCAGTGAGCAGCAGACAGCAACGAGCAACGCGATCCGGCGACCGCTATGTGGGTTAGTTCGTGATGACATCGACCGTCCTGCTTTCTCCAAATGCGAACGGAAACGCTTCTTGACTACCGAACACCAACGCGCGGAATGGGAAGCGCCCAACGCCGCCCTCAAACTGGTAGACGACACGGAAGCGTCCATGCGCGTCTGTGCGCGGATCACGGAATGGCTCCCAATGCCCGCGGTAGTGGACAAGGAGCTCGACAACCACGCCCTGTGGCGGCACTGGGCCGAGCACTCGGCCGCTCAGCGTGATCGTCCCTTCCGAGCCGGTTCTGCGCGGGCTCACGGTGAGCTGCACGCCCGCGCCGACAGCCTCTCGGACCTTTGCGGTCGCTGTGAAGCCACTGTCGGCAGAGAACGCGCGGTAGGCAATCTCGATCGTCCGCGACGGTCCCGCCGGTACAGTGGAGATGAACGCGCCACCCGCGCTCGTGCGAGCATGGCCGACCAGTTCAACGCTCGCGCCGTCGATTTGCTGCAGCACGTCCAGGGTTGCGCCCGCGATGGGAAGACCCTGAGCGTTGAGCAACCGCCCGGAGATTCGGAAGGCTCGCCGGCCGTAGCTTCGAGCGACTGGTGAGTGCACGCCGAGCCGTAGGTGCGCATTCTTGCTGGCGCCGGAGCCATTCGGACTGCCGGCGCCGGACGAGGCGAAGCCGGGGCCGGGCGGCGTGCCGAGTGACGTGTTCACTGCGTTTCGGGTGGTGATCGTGCCGAGCCCTTCACTTGTCACATTCCCTGCTGCGTCGGTGACTGTGATGCTCACCGCGTAGGTGTCGTCATTCAGGGAGCTTGTTTCGAGTGCGAACGGGCCCACGTTCTCAGACGTCGGACAGGCGTTCCACGATTCGTAGGTGCACTGAGCCGCGAAACTGAATGTGTGGATGTAGGGCGCTTCGCCGTTTTGCGGAGTCAGCGTGAGCGTCGCCGAGCGCACGCCGCTGTTCATGTCCGTGCCGGTGAAGCCGACGGTCTGTGCCCCGCTGACGGTCGCGCTGTGTGCAGCGGCCGTCGCCAGACTCCCGGAGATGTCGCTCAGGCTCGGGGGCACGCTGTCGGCAAGCGTGATGGTGATGTCGTTGAGAGCGGGCACCTCCGTGCTGTCAGGGAAGTAGCAAGCGGGCTGCGCCTTTTCGGTCGAGCAGTTCACGAAGGCCGTGAAGTTCGTCGCACCCGTGGGCAGCGTCCAGCTATCAGTCGTCACGTACGGTCCGGCGGCTTCGTATGGCAACTCGACCATACCCGGCAGAAGCGTCCCGGCCGAATTGAAGCCGAGGAACGCGACGTCGCCGCTGTTCGACGAGACCGTCACCTGAGCGGTGACGGCGGCGATCGTCACATCAGGTGGGCCGTCAACGTTGACGCCTAGTCCGACGCTCCCGCCGCCCGGTGCCGCGTTGGTGAACTCACCGGGAACGTTGTTGGCATATACATAGAGCCCAATCGCTCCGCCGCTGTCGCAGGTGTCGCTCAGCACCGTGCTCGATGTAGTGTCAGCCCCATACACCGACCACCCCGGCGCGACATTCGGGTGCGCCCCGCTGCATTGATACATCGGATAGGTGCCGGCGCTCGCGCTCGGCGCAAGCACCAGGCCCGATGCGAACAGCACGGTGGCAGCGGCGATCGGGGCGCGGCCCGCGAGCCACCTGGCGATGGTGCTAGTCGGTGATGACATCAACCGTCCTGCTTTCTCCGCTGATGAACGGGAAGCCACCCTGCCCGCCGAACACCATCGCCTTGAACGGGAAGCGCCCAACGCCGCCCTCGAACTGGTAGACGACATGGAAGTGGCCGCGCGAGTCAGTGCGCGGAGCACGGAACGGCTCCCAGCGGCCGCGGTAGTGGACGAGCAGCTCCACCACCACACCGCCCGCCGGCACCGGGCCGAGCACCGTGCCGCCAAGCGTGATCGTGCCTTCCGAGCCCGTCCAGCGAGGGCTCACACTGAGCCTCACCCCCGCGTCGACCGTCTCGGCGATGGTCGCCACCGCCGTGTAGCTCGCGTCCGTCGAGAACGCGCGGTAGCCGATCTCGATCGTCCGCGTAGGCCCTCCCGGCACCGTGGCGATGAACGTGCCGTTGGCACGCGTGCGCGCGTGCCCGATCACGCTGAGGTTCGGCGAGCCGCTGACCTGCTCGAGCACGTCCAGCATCGCGCCGGCGATCGGGCGGCCTCCGCTGCCCAGCAGGCGTCCGCTCACGCGCAGCGCCCGACGCGCGTAGGTGCGGGTGATCCGGCGTTTGAGTCCGAGAGTGATCCTCGCTGTTCGGCTCGCCGTCGTGCCGTTCGGCGCCGCAGCCGTAGCGGCCTGAGAGCTGCCCGTGCCAGGGCCGGGCAGCGTCCCGAGCGAGTTACTCGCCGGCTGCTTGGTCGAGATGCTGCCGTCGTAGACGACCGCCGAGTTGCCAGCCGCGTCCTGCACGATCACCTTCAACGTGTGCTGCCCGTTGGGCAAGCTCGTCGTGTGGATCGGGAGATCCACCGACTCGCTCGCCGGGCACGGCTGGCTGTAGTCGAACATCAGCGCGGCGCCGCTTGAGCCCACCGGCACGCACTTTCCGCCGCTCGTGTTGGGCGTGCCGGAGTAGATCGTTTTGCCGTCGACCTGGACGATCACCAAGTACACGCCCGGCCCGCCGGGGTCGCCCGCTGTCATGGTCAGTTCGGCGGTGCCTTCGACGTTCGAGCTCAGCAGCGTGCCGCTCACGCCGCTGGCGGTCGGGGTCGCTTCGTTCGAGAGTAGAAAGTTGCCCCACCGAACGCGCACGAGCGACCATGCGCCTTCGCTCCCGCCTTCATCGCAGGCGTAGCCGGACGCGCCGCCGCAGCCGGCACCTATGTAGAAACTGCCGCCGCGGTCGGCCGGTAGACCGAGCACGCCCGAGAAGTCGTCGGTCCCGTTTGAGCACGGTTCCAGACCGCGGGCGCACTGGAAGAAGACGTTGGAGCCGTCGTAGGCGAAGTCCGGGGTGTATGCGACGGCTGTGCCCGAGGCGTTGTAGCCACCCCCGTCGGCGTACATGCTCACGTCGACCGAGCCGCCGACCAACGTGGAGCCCGCCGGCGGCGTGTATTGAAGGTTCTCGCCCGACCCTACGCCAGCCGCCGCATCTGAGCTGAGGATCGCGTACATCGGGCTGCCCGGCCCGCAGCCGGTGCCATTGTTCGAGCCGTATCCAGGTGCACCCGTGACGAAGCTCGACCAGCCTTCGCTCGGAGCCGCGGACTGATTCGGGTTCACGCAGCTGACCTCCATCCACTGCCCGGCGTGTGCGCTGCTCGCCGCCAACCAGCCGCCCAGCACCGCAAGCGTGACCGTCAGCGCGAGCGCCAGCACCCGGCGGCCGGCCCGTTCCTTCTGCATGTTCATCATCGCGTTCATTCCGTGTTCAGGCCCCGTTTTCTCGGGCTTCGCAGGTCTATGACCCCAACCAGCCCGAACCGGCCAAAAGATTTCTCGACCGTGCTCATGGGCTGAACGGCCCGCCACCGTGCTGGTCTTCGGAGCTGGTTGCCACGTCCGCCGGCGCGGCCGGCGCGCTGGCCGCTGTGGGGACGCCGAGGTAAGCGAAGCCGCCCGGTTCGCGCTGCCCGCCAGCGCTCGATCGCGCCAGGCGCGTTGTGCTCGGCGAACGCTTTGCGCTCGCGCGCTGCTGGCGCGAAGGATGCACGCTGCGATGAGCGCTCGCGCGTGGCGCCGGCGTCGAGAACCGGGCGCTCGGCGGCCTGGGAGTCAGCACCGCTGGAACAGGCGCCACGGCCGCGCTGTGCCCGGCATGGCGGTGCTCGGCGTGAGAGCTCTGTTCGAGGACATGCGTGGCGACCGCTCCGCCGGCCAGCACGCCGATCGTGACAACCCCAGCGGCGATCTTCGCGCCAGCGCCGGCGCCGGCCAGCATGGCGACGGCGCGTTCACGCACACCACCCTGCCCGAACGGCGCCGTCTCTATCCCGAGGCGGTGCAGCAGAAGCCTCGCTCGCACGGCAACCCTTGTCGGCCAGCCGAGACGACCGAACAGGACAGGCGGCAGCAGCGCGGCGGCCTGGTCGCGGAAGCTGGCTCGTAGCCGCTTGGCGTTCGTCTTGTGCTCGAGCCGGCAGTGCACACAGCTCTCAAGGTGCGCGAACGCACGCTCGGCCAGCTCCTCGCTTGTGCTCTCACCGGCCTGCAGCGCCAGGATCGTCTGCGCCCGGTATCCGCACAGCCGGCCAGAGTCGTGCAACAACTGAAAGACCTTGCGCTTGCGGTTGCACGCCCGTTCGAGATTGCGCGCCTCGGGCACGGGCATGTTCTCCGCAGTGGCGATCGCCCTGTAGGCGAGACCCTCCACCATCCAGCCGAACACGCGGCGCTCCCGCTCGCTCAGTTCCGTAAGGAACTCGGTGGCGATCAGACGATCCTCGTGAGCGAGCACCGACGGCTCGGGCGCGCTCTGCCCCTCCTGAGCCTCGGCCGCCTGACGGAAGCCCGGAGCATTCCGGGCGAGGATCTCACTGTGGCGCCGCTCGTCGCGGTGCATCCGCAGCGCACGCCGCTTGATCCCGTCCCTCAGCGCGTAGCGCAGGTGCTCCTCGCCCGCGTAGGGGCGCCGGTAGAGCGCCAGCGCCGTGTTCTGGTAGATGTCCTCAAGCTGCTCTTTGCTCAGCCCGCGGCACTCCGCGAAGCCACGCGCGATCCGCAGCTCCACGTCCTGCCATTCGCCAAGGATCTCCCACACCCGCTGCGCGTCGAACGGCCGCCGGCCAGCTCGAGACGCGAGCGAGGCTCCTTCCCCCGGTGCTTCACCGGGCGATCCAGCCCTCGAACCTCGCTCTCCTACCGCCATCCCGCGACCTCCAGGTCAGCCGTGACCAGGCAGAAAGTCCCAGCAAACCGGAACAGTTCTGCGGACCACCATTGTACTTGCAACATTTCTTTCAAGCGCCGACGCCCGGCTCGGCGACCACTGATCTCGGCAGGCCAAACATGCGCACTTGCGCGGCTCGTGGGGCTCATCGGTGCGGCACCGCAGCTGTCTCCAGCACCGCCGCGCAAAGCAGCACCACGGCGATCAGCGCGAACATGGCGAGTCCCTCCCTGACGGTGAGCGCTCGGCGGCGTTGTGCCAGCCAGCCGCTCGCGCCGAGCGCCATGCCTGCCCACTCGACGGGAAGGTTCGGGAGATACGGCAAGAGCACCGTGCCGTAGGCGCCGAGCTCCAGCCCGACCGGAGCCGCATTGGCGATCACGCACACCAGCAGCAGTGCGTCGGCGATGCGCGTCGAGCGCGGATGCCGGTGCGCTCCCCACAGGCCGAGCAGCAGCGGCCAAGAGACGATCGGGATGTTGTGGGCCGTCAGCACCAGAACGTGCGCGACGTGCGGCGCCGGGCTTCGGTGCCTTACGAACACTCGCCGCACATCGGCTGCGAGCTTCCCTCCGATCAGCCACACGACAGCCGCCGGCAGAAGCGTCGTCGCCCAGACAGCGGCGTAGGCGTGGAGCCATAGCCGCAGCAGGCCCTTCGGCAGACATCGGCGGCGGGCGACTTGCCGGCTCAGCTCTGCGGTAGCCATTCGCTCACCGCGTAGCCGCCGGGCACGCGCGCCAGTTGCGCCAGGACGACGTGGAAGGACGCCGGGAGCCCTTCGTACTGTGTCGAGCCGCCGGTCTGTTCGCGGGTGACGACCACCCACGTTCCAGGCTGCGCCAGGTCGCCCCGGACGCTGACGATCTGCCCGCTGTTCCAGATCTGCCCGCGCGTGATCGTCGTGTCCGCCTGGCTCGATGCCGCCGCCTGCTGCTCAGCCAGCCGTGCCGCGCCGACCGACATCGCCGCGAGCCTGCGCTGATCGCCGGTCAGCGTACGGTAGGTCCAGTTCGAGTACAGGCGGCTGAACGCCTCGAGCGCCGCCGACGGCGTGCTCTGCACGCCCACCGGCGCCTGGGAAGCCGGGGAGGCGGGCGCTGGCGCCGGTGGTTCGCCCGCGTTCTGCACAGAGCTCGTCGAGGTCGTCTTGGATCCTGCGCCTCGCGCGTCGGGGTTGCTGCATCCGGCCAGCGCAACCGCAACTGCCACCAGGCACGCCGCAACCATTCCGCTGGGGCCGCGGCTGCTCATAGGCCGGACGGGTGTCGGACGACCCAGGTTGACCAGTTGGGGACCGATGCCGAAACGCGCCACTTCGGACCCGGCTTGCCCGAGTTCGGGCCGCTGTCGTATTCCGGGGCTTCCACCGTGTCGAAGCGCAGCCCGCCGACGTAGACAAAGACATGGGCAGCGTTGGCGTATATCGAGACGTAGCGGCCGGGGCCGGGTTCGCCGTAGGACTCAAGTTCGGTCGAGTCCTCCGCGTATTCGCGGCCGAGCACCCCAGCCGAGAACAGCAGGTAGCTGACACTGCTGGAGCAGTCATACGCTGGCTGCAGCTCGCTGAGCGGCGTGCCGTGCGCGCCCCCGTAGAGATAAGCCGCGTGGAACAGGCGGTTGCCGGCGGCAACCATGCGCTTGACCGCCGCGGGGGCTTCTTCGCCGGCGGCGGCCAGGCCGCTCGGCAGGATCTTCGTCTGCGTGCCCGGTGTGAGCGGCAGCGGGATGGTGCCCGCGCCTTCGACCGCTTCACAGGCAGCGCCCGCTTCGCCGGCGCCGCTCGCTTCGTTGGAGGACGGCAGCGCGCCGAGTGTCGCCGCCGCCCCCGTGCTCGGCGCGAGCTGCACCCTGACCGCGCTCTTGCTGATCCCCAATTCCTGTGCGGCCTGCCACCACACGTCGATGCGGTAGGGCTGGCCGTTGGCGATGAGCTGACCCGGCCCCTGGCCGTAACCCACATCGCGCTTGAGCAGCAGCTGCTCGCGGCCATCGTGAGTGACGCGAAGGCCCGTGAGGTAGGGGAGGATACTCAGCGCGTTCGCGTCGGCGAACATGAAGCTGCCCGTGCTGGCCGGGTTGCTGTCAAGCACCGAGAGCTCGGCGAACGAGTCAGGGTGCGCGGGCAGGTAGGACTCGCCAGGGTCGGGGATCGAGCCGTAGTCGCTCGTCCCGTCGCCAGGCCCACCGTAGGCGGTCGCGCCGATTTCATACGTGTGGCCCGGCGCGAGTTCCAGCGGGGCCGCGTAGAGGCCCTGCGCTAGCGAGCCGCCGCCCGCCGGCTGGTTGACCGCGCCGACGCTCGCGCCGCTGCACTCGCTTTCGGCTTCCTGGCTGAACAAGCCGGCGATGCCGGCCGCCACGAGCACCGGCAGCAGCACGACCATCAGCACGCAGACCAGCAGGACCGTCTGGACCTGCCGGTTTTTCAGAAGCGCTATCGCGATGCGCGCCTGCATCACGCGGCCAGCTCCAGCTCCGCGATCGCCTGCGTGCGCCAGCGCTCATCCGCGCACAACAACAGCGCCTGCCAGCGCGCCTCCCAAGTCTCATCGCCGGTCTGGCGCAGCGCCAAGCGGCGCACCGGGTCATCGCGGGCCGGGCTCGAGGTGGCGATCCAATACTCGAGCTCGGCGACGACGACCTGCACGATCGCCTCGCCGCGGGTGCCGTTCTCGACATACACGAGCGCGTACTCGCCGGGGACGGTGCGCAGCTGCGCCATCGCCGCCTCGCGCTCCTCGGTGTTGCTCAGTGCCGTGCGCATCCGCGCGAGCTCCCGAGCCTCCTGACGGCCTGACACGCGCATCCGCGCGTTCGCCAACAGCGCCTTGCCGTACTCGGTGTCGAAGTCGGTGATCTGCTGGGAGATCGCAATCACCCACGTCGCCCAATGGCGACTGCGGCGGCAGAACTCGTTAAACCAGCGTCCGGTCGAGGGGCGCTCTGTCAGCTTCCAGCACTCGTCGATCGCCAAGATCGTGCGGCCCGCCCAGGCGTGTTTGGGGCCTTCGCCTGCCAGGTACTCGCGGCGTGTGCGCTCGATCCTGCGCTTGACGTGCTCACACAGCACGAACAGCACTGCGGCGGCCTTCGCCTCCGGCACGCTCTGCGTGTCAAAGACGATCAGCGGCGCGTCGGGCAGGATCGTCGTCGCCTTGTCCGTCAGATAGCTGTAGGGGCCGTCCAGCACGTAGTTGTTCAGCCGCATCGAGAGGTTGCGAAGCGCCTCGGCGACCCCCGCTGAGCCCTCGTCACGTTCGAGCTGGTAGCGACGCTCGAGCTCCTCTTGGAGCAACAGCTCGCGCGGTTCCTCGCCGGTCAGCGCGCAGCGCTCATAGACCTCGGCGGTCGCCAGGCCGAGCAGGTTGCTCTCGAGATCCGTGAGCCCGTAGCTGTCGCGTTCGGCGTGGTGCTCGCCGAGCAGCTGCGCGTGCAGCGCCAGCAGATAGTCGATCTTCTCCGGCGGGACGTTCGCCGAGTCCAAGACATCCCACGAGTTGATCGCGTGCGCGTCGGCGCCGATCTCAACTGAGGCCGCGCCGGGGATCAGCGACGCCAGGAACGCGAAGTGGCCGGCCCTGTCAATGATGAACCCCGTCGCGCCCTGCGCCAGCGCGCGGATCAACAGGATGATTGTCGCCATCGTCTTGCCCGACCCGGTGATCCCCGCGACCAGCATCAGATGGTTCGTGTGCGCCGGGTCGAAAGGGTCGATCCGCTCCAGCGTGCGTCCCGGCAGGGCATACCCGAGCGGGATGCCGCCAGGGCTGCTGCAGCTCGTCCCGACCAGCGCGAAGGTGTCCCCGACGTTGCGGCTGATGTACTTGCGCTTGCGGGCCGCGACATCGCGCCCGAGCGGCAACGTCGAGCACCAGAGCTGCTGCTGGCCGAAAAGGCCGTGGTTGACCCGCGCGTCGCTTGCCATCGTGACCTCCCGCGCGGTCGCCTGGCAGAGCTCCGCCAGCCGCTCGCCGTCGCGGTCGCTGGTCGCGTGGTAGATGCTCACGCGGTAGATGCCCGAGCCGACGCTCGCGGCGAGCTCGTCGACCAGTTCGGCGGCCTCCTGCTCGCGCACCCGCGCGTCGGGATCAAGCGGACGTCCGTTGCTCTCGACCCCACGGTTCACGCCGTAGAGGCGCTTGTAGCGGCGCTTCTGCGCCATCCGCTCGCGGTAGCGCTCGGTCGCCTCGATATGCACGCTCAGCACGAACGGGCTGGGCGACTGCATCATGTGAAGCAGCCAGCCAAGCCACGTCTGCTCGGGTGCCAGCGAGACATAGGAGACCTGCTCGAGCGTGGAGCCGATCCGTATGCGGCTGCGGTCGGACAGGTCGATCTCCGCGGTGCAGACCGCCTCGCCCAACGCCTGTGTGCGAGCGCCCGCCTCATCCTCGCCTTCGCCGACCCTCACGGGCGCGAGGACCTCGCTGCGCATGAAGCTCGCCGGCAGTGCACCCGAGTTCTGCGCGTCGGGATCAAAGCGGCTGTGCAGCAGGTCCAGCACCTCGCCTCCCGACAGCGGCCGTGCCGCGAGGCCCATCGCGTCGAGGTCGGTGCGTATCCCCTCGGTGTGGCGCAGCGAGTCGCGGATCGCCCGCAGATGCACCGACTCGCGGATGCGCAGCGCCCGCCCGCGGCTAGCTCCCATCAGTGGTCGGCGCGTGGGCTGCCACGGGCACACCACCAGGTAGCGCAGCCGCAGCGGGCTGATTGCCCTGGCGGTCTTTCGGATCGACTGCTCCTGGGCGATCCCGAGGCGTCGGATCGCGGTGGCGCGATCAGGCTGGCCGGCGTCCTCGGCGGCGCCGGCCGCGCGCTCGCAGCGGTAGGTCTCCTCCGCCAACAGCTCCTGCACGTCGAGCGTCGTGCCCTGCACGTACAGCTGCAGCGACTGGCGATCCGGGAGGCGCGCAGCGATCTGCGCGAACGCGCTCGAGATCTGCTCGCCTTCGGAGGGCTCGACGGCGAGCGGGTTGACCGTCCCGACCTCCAGGTAGCGGACATAGGTGCCGTCCTGCCTGAGCACCAGCCCGTCAGGCTCGATCACGGCGACACCGAGCAGGTCAGAAGCGTGGCGCTTGTGGCGCATCAGCCCCAGCGCTCCCAAGGCAGCTCGTCCAGCGGCTCCGGCGGGCTCTCCCGGGAGGGCTCGCCGGGCTCCTGGCGCTCGGTGAGGATCACGACTCCCCGTGCCCGACGCGGTTCGCCCGACGAGCTGGCCTGCAGCGTGTGGGTGCTCCAGCGCCAGTGCCACATCGCGCGCAGCAGCACGCTCAGCTGCAGACCGCCGCTCTCAGACACATACGTCATCGCGGCCGGCAGCCCGATCACGAACACGCAGATCGTGATCGCGGGCTTCGTCGGCACATGCGCGAGGTGGATCACGCCGAGCAACAGGGCGCTGCCCGCGATCAGCACCGCCCACTGCTTGACGGTGAACCCGACGAGCTTGGGCGCCTCATCCAGCGAACGGAAAGTGCGGTGGATCACGGCCCGCTCCGAGGACGCGGCCTACGCTTCCCACGCGGCTGAGGCGGCACAGGCTTGGGGGACTGGCGCCCCGCGCCTGGCGCAGGGCCGCGTTTGCTTGACGGCCTGTCCGCTGGTTTGCGCGGCGGGCTCGCTTCGCTGCGCGCGTTCGCGGTGACTTTGCGCCCCGGATGAGCACGCCCAGCCTGGGCCGAAGTGGCGCCAGCCGTCCCCGCCGACGGCGCCGCTGGCGCTGGCTTGACCACCACCTTCGGAGTGCTCGTGCGCGAGCCCGCAGACGCGCCCGCGCTGCCCGGTGCTGATGCCTGCCCACCAGGCGAGCCGGCTCTGGCGGTGCCGACGCGCGCAGATGGCCCGCCCGTGGTGTTGCTCGCACCCCGAGGTCCGCGCGACGGGCGACGGGCGCCCGAGCGCGAGCCCTTCGCCATCGCCGCTCGCGCTTCGCGCGGGGCGCCCGCGAGCATCGCGCGTGCCCGCGTCATCCGCTCGCGCACCCCGCCTGAGCGTGCGGCGGCTCGCCCGCCTGCACGGCTCGCCGCGCCGGCTGCAAAGGCACCCGCGCCCGCGCTGGCGGCGGCGGGGGTCATGGCCGAGACCAGGCCGGTGCGTCGTGCTGTGCCCGTCAAGCCTCGGCGAGCAGCGCCGAGCAGCCCTCCCGCCGGGGCGCCCAGCGCGCCCGCGGCGGCGCCTGCGCTGCGTCCCAGCGCAGGCATCCCCTCGAAGGCGAAGCTGCGCAGCCGCGCGTGCGCAGCCCGCATCCGCTCGGCTCCCGGCATCGAGCTCGCCATCTGCGAGCCACCCGTCGAGCCACCCGAACGCAGTGCGCCGCCGAGGATGTGCCGCAGCTCCCCGAACAGCATCATCGGGAGCTTCACCGCGAGGATGAACGTGATCAGTCCGGCGAACGCGGCGGCGATATGTCCAGGGAGCCCGGCGGCACCGTGGGTGACGCTGGTCGCATCCAGCGTCAGCGCGCCCGCGGTTGCGAACAGGATCGTCCAGCCGATCGGCACGAGCACGATAGCCGTCAGCGCATGGCTCCATACCCGCGCCAGATGCGAGAGCTCGGGGATCGGTGCCAGCGCGATGAACGGAGGCCCCGCGCAGAACACGAGCGCCAGCAGCACGGTCAGCGCCTCCGAGGACGCGAACAGGGCCGCTGCGAAGACGACGCCGACGATCACCAGGAACGCGCCGAAGACGCCGCCGGCGCCGAGCAGCAGCGCGCCGCCGAACAGGACGGTGATGATGCTCGCCAGGCCGTTGGCGACGACCGGGAAGCCGAGGATCGCGTGCGTGATCGTGTTCGTCGCGTCGACGGTCTGCTCGACCAGCCAGCGGTAGATCACCAGCACGCCGGTCGCCCACGCACAGCGCCCCAGCGCCGTGACGGGATGCGCAGCCCCGGTGAGGCCCATCAGCCAGTAGCGCAGCGTGCAGACCGCCAACGTGACCGGCATCAGCGACATGCCCAGGTAGGTCATGTCGCTCTCCAGTTCGCCGACGTGCCCCCAGCTCGCGGGGTCGGGCAGCGCGACGAGATGCTGGAGCGTGGCGACGGTGCCGTGCTTGAGAAACCCAGGGACCAGCGCGCCCGCCAACGCGGAGAAGAACCCCGTGGCTATCCCTTCGATGATTTCGTGCAGGCTCGGCAGGCCGAGAAACGCCAGCGGCGCGAGCTGCCAGCCGCCTGTGGCGGCGGACGCTGCCGGCGCGCACACGAGCATCACGCAGAGCGCGCCCGTCACCGCCACCGCCACCGCCAGGAACCTTGTGTGTCGGCGAGAGACCACCTGCGCACGCCCCTCTAGGCGACGATCCCGCTGATCGACGCGAGGATCAACAGGCCGACGCCCGTCTTGATCGCCAAGTCATGCGCCCGGCTGTGCCCAGCCAGGAACATGAGCGCGATCACCGCGATGACCAGACTTGTCAGAGTGATTCCCAGCCAGACGAGGCTGCCCTTCAGCTTTTCCACGAACACCTGCACTTCGGGAATCGGCGTGCCCTTGAATGACCCGGCCGCGTCCAGTGCGTGCGCGCGGGAGTCAGGGAACGCGACCAGGACCGCGACCGCGACCACGGTCCCCATCAACGTCGCCAAGGCCAGCAGCAGAGCCGCTTGCCTTCGATCTCGAGAGGCAAGCGCCTGTCTGAATGTGAGCGCCATCACTGGCCTCACCTCCTTTGTGTTGGGTTGCAAGCTCACGGCGAAAACAGGCCCCCTCCGCTCTGCTCAGGCGCTGGCGCGGGCGGCGTGCTCGGCGGTGGCGCGGCCGCGGAGCGCCGCGGCGCCGGTAGTTGCACGGGCGCCGGTGTGGCCGTGGGCACGACCGTTTCCCCGGTCTCAGGCGGAGCCGTCTGGCGCACGGCCCGCGGCGCTGAGCGCCGGAGTGGCCGTCGTGGCGAAGCGCTCGACAGTTCCCGCTGGGCGGTGCGTGGCCGTGGGGATCGCGCCGACGGCTTGGGCGTTAGCGCGGGGTGCTTCACGGCCGGCGCGCGGCTCGGGGCGAGCACGTTGGCCGACGGCGTGCTCGCGTGGTGGCCGTCCATCGCAGAGAGGACGCCGACGAGCGTCCACAGGGCCAGCGCCGCGCCGATGGCGCCGGCGAGCTTCCGGTGCTCTCTGAGCCATCCACGCACACGCCCCCGGCCGCCAAGTCGGCGAATCGCTGCTCGGCGCCGCGGATAGGCTCCGCGCCAGCTGGGCGGGCCGCTGCGTCCGGCGAGCACGTCCTCGACCTGCACCACGAACTCCTCGTCGTGCGGCGGCTCACGCTCGCCGAGCTCGACCGTGGGTTCGTCCTCGAGCGCGCTCGCCGGCGCGTCGACCGCTGCCGGCCACTCGCCCGACGGCTCCACGGTGGGCCGCGCGGGAACGTGCGCGCTCGCCGACTCGCGGGGCAGGGTGGGCGCCGGCGGGGGCTCCACGGGCGCTGGCGCGCGCTGGGCATGGCCCTGCTTGCGCCGCCGCCGGCGTGCCGGCAGAGGCGTCGTGCTCGGCGGATCGTCAGCTGGCTCCGGCACATGCGGCTCGCCCTCCGTTGTGCCGGCGGCTGACGGGGTGCGCTCGGCATCGCCGTCGGGCGGCTCGCCTCCTCGGGCCGCGACGTACAGCGTCACCATCCCGTTGCGAGCCAAGCCACTGCCGGCCGCAGGGTCCTGCGCGACGACGAGACCGGTCAGCTCCGCCGGGCAGCCGAACGAGCGATCAAGACCAGCACGCAGCCCAGCGCGACGCACCGCCTGCGCCGCCTCGCCGGCCGGCTGCCCCACGTAGTCGCCGACCGCCTGCGGACCAGCGCCACCGCCACCACGACGGGCGGTCTTCGCGCGCTGACTCACACGCTCGGGAACTGGGGTTCTCTCGGTCATCGGCGTTACTGACCCCAAGCGCCTCAGACCGGCCAACGAGTTTCGCGCGCCGTCGCGAGGCCGACCACAATGCACGTGCCTCGCCGACAGCGATGAGCGAGTTGCAGATAGCTAAGTGGCAGACAATTAGCTGCGGGCAGCCAGCAGCTGCGCGTAGCGCGCGAACCGCGGGTCCTCGAACCAGCCCGGCGCGCGCACGACCGCGGGCGGCAGATCGCGGTAGACGAGCACCGCGCGCCCGCGGCCGATCTGCCGCAGCCACGGCGACGGCGCCGCCTTCTGATGACCGACGCTCAACGTGTGCCGCGCCAGCCCGGTCGACGTCGAGGCGTTGGCGACCGGCTCCTCGCCGAGCAGCTCCGTGAGGTAGCCCGCGCTCGTCGGCTCCGCCAGCGGCGGGATGAACACTTGAGCCGTCGACGCTGCGCAGATCGCATCGCGGGCAGGGCGGCCGTAGCGCTGGTCGATCTGCGCGATCGACTGCCAGATCGTTGCGATCACGATGCCGTGATCCCCGCACTGCGAAAGATACGACGCGAGGTTGCGTACCGGGGCGATGTTCGCGGCCTCGTCCATCAGGATGAAAAGCCTGGGGTCAAGCACGCCGCTCGTGCGGGCCTTGACGATCGCCGCCTCATACATCGCGGCCACGAGCGCCAGGATCACGGGCCGCAGCGCATCCTGATCGTGTCCGGCCGCGACGACATAGATCGTGTTGGCCTGCCCGTCGAGGAACCGCTCCGGGGTGAGATCGCCTACGGCACACGCCGCGACCTGCGGGTAGCGGTAGGCGCGCAGAAGATTCAAGGCGCTCATCACCGTCGTCTCGCGGTTGCGCTCGTCGCGGCGGCTCACGCCCTCGAGCTGGTCCGATGCCGCCGACGCGCCCGCTGCCTTCAAGCAGGCAATCGCGTCGGTGAAGTCACGCGCGTCCAGCCACCTCACCAGCTCGCTCATGCTCTGGCCGCTGATCGCGGCGGCGTGCAGCAGCGGCGCCAACATGCTCGCCGCCTCCTTGTCCCAAAACTCGTTGGCGGCGTTGCTGCTGTCGGGGTGCGCAGCCGAGGCGAGCGCTTCACCAGCGCGGATCGCGCCGGGCCAGCTCCGCGCGGGGATCAACGGGGTGAAGCCCGCGCTCGCACGGTCGCCGAAGGGGTCATACACCCACACGCTGCCGAGGCTGCGCCGCAACGGAGCCGTGGCGTCGTAGATGTCGCGCTTGGTGGAGAGCACCAGCGCCGGCCCGCGGTGATCCAAGAGCCAGGGCACCACATAGCCGCTGGACTTGCCCGCACGCGGCGGCGCGACAACCATCGGCTGCACCTCGAGCTCAGCCGCGAGCGTCCGCGCCGGCACACGCCCGATCACACCGAGATACGGCCGTCCGGCCGCTGGCCCCTGCACCCATAGGCGCCGCAGGTCTGCCGGCACCGCCCAGGTGCGCGGGCGCACCCAACCGCGATCCACCGCACGGCGCGCGACCGTCCTCTGCTCCTTGCCCAGCGGCGAGCCCGCCCGCCAGGAGCGCACACGGCGGTGAACCATCCACGCCGCCCAGCAGAAGAACACGAGCGAGAAGCCTGCGACGAGCGCGTAGGCGGGCGCTTCCGGCACGGCCGCGCGCTCTGCTGCCGTCGGAAATGCACGGGATGGCGTGCTCCAGCCACCGCTAACCAACAGACGCCACATCGCCACCGCGGCGTCCGCGGCCGACAGCCTGATCGGCGCGTGAAGCGAGACCAGGCACGCCGCCTGCGTCCAGCACCACGGCACGACGCCACTGACGAGACCCGCGACCGCAAGTAGGCCGAGGATGCAGACGAGCATCCTCGTCACGGGGCGCCACCCAACGGTGTGAACCCTCATGGCCCCGGCCTCGCTCCAGGCACAAGAGACGCATCCAGTTGCGCTGCGCGCGCTGGTCCGGTGTCGGTCATCGCTGCTACTGACCTCCACTGGCCCATACCGGCCAATGACTTTCAACTCCGTTCAAGCAGAGCTACATGCCAGTCCCTTCCGCGGCGCTCTCTCGTGCGGTCGAGCGCTGCGCAAACTCGTTGGCCGCTGGCGAGCAGTTGCGGTCAGTACCCACAAAGGCCGCCAATTCGAGGCGGCCGGGACACACGCAAGGAGAGCCAGAGGATGCCGCTCAGCCAGCAATCGAGCACCGACCACTCCCAGCTGCGAAAAGGTGAACCGACTAGCTGTTCAAGCAGCCCCCGCTGGTTGTCGGCGCGTCGTGTCTTGCCCATTTTGGACACCGCCGGACTAGCGCTTCGGCCCCCTTACGGGGGCTTCCCTACGCCCTCACGGGCTTCGGCTCCGCGCGCCGGTCGGCGTCTGTTTGGGCTGCGTCACTAGCACCACCAACCAACAAACGGAGGAACAGCAAATGAACATCAACCGAGTCGTCATCACCGGCAACCTGACCAAGGACCCCGAGCTGCGCTCGCTGCCCAGCGGCACCGCAGTCTGCGACCTGCGGGTCGCCGTCAACACCCGCCGCAAGGACGGCGAGGAGTGGGTCGACAAGCCCAACTACTTCGACGTCACGGTCTTCGGCGGCCAGGGCGAAGCGGTCGCCCAGCATCTCACCAAGGGCCGCGGCGTCGCGGTCGACGGGCGCCTGGAGTGGCGCGAGTGGGAGACCCAGGAGAACGGCAAGCGCCAGGCCGTGAGCATCATCGCCGACTCCGTGCAGTTCCTGCCCTCCGGCAACGGCTCCACCAGCGAGCCCGAGCGCGAGGGCGAGCTGGTTGGCGCTGGCGCAGGCGAGGACATCCAGTTCTAGGGCTTCGCGGCCCGCGCCCCACCAGGGCGCGGGCCGAAAGCTCACAGAAAGGACGCTGAGGATGAACCAGGCCACCGCCTCCGACCAAGCCCTCCAGGGGCTTCGAGCCCGCGACGCGCGGCTGCGCGCGCTGTGGGAGATGACCCCAGCGCAGCGGATCGCCGCGATGCGCCGCGGCAAGCTCACGCTCGAGCAGTGCTCCGCCTGGGCGGCGCGCTACCCCGAGCAGGTGCCGCTGCTCAACGGCGAGTTCGAGTATCTCGCCGCCTTCACCCCGGAGGTCCGCGATTGAGCCTCCCTGAGCATCACCCCGACGAACTGCTGACCTACCTGCGCATCCTCGCGGACGGCTCGCGGCCCAACCAGTTCTTCGACCTGCGCTACAGCCCGCCCGCAGGAGTGATGCGCCGCCGGTATGTCTCGGTGATGCGCCTGCAGCAGATCGCAGAGCGAATCACAGAGTTGGCGGGCGCCGCCGACGTGTATGTGGGCGCGGCGCTACGCGACCGCGCCCGCAAAGGAAAGAGCGCGATCAGCGGCTCGCAGCTGCTCTACATCGAGTGCGACGATCCCGCCGCCCGCGAGCGGCTAGAGGGCTTCGCCTGCTCGCCCTCGATGGTGATCGCCTCCGGCTCACCAGGGCACCTGCACCTCTACTGGCGGCTGCGCGAGCGCGCCAGCACCGCCGAGGTCGAGAGCACCAACCGCAGGCTCGCGCTCGGCCTGAACGGCGAGCCCGCCTGCGCCGACATCGTGCGGATGCTGCGCCCGCCCCGCACCCTCAACCACAAGCACACGCCGCCGGCGCCGGTCAGGCTCCTCGCACACGATGCCAGCGCGCGCTACGCGCTCGCCGATGTGCTCTCACGGCTGCCCCAAGATCCGCAGCCCCGGCATATCCAGCCGGCATGGTCGGCGGGCCCCCGCGTTGGGCGCACGGCCCTTGACCGCGAGCTGCTCGCCATCCCCGCAGCCGACTACGTGCGCGTCCTGGCAGGCCGCGAGCCCAACCGCGCCGGCAAGGTGCTCTGCCCGTTTCACGAGGAGACCGAGCCGAGCCTGCAGCTCTACCCAGACGCCACCTTCTACTGCTTCGGCGCACGCTGCCGCAGGGGCGGCACGATCTTCGACTTCGCCGCTGCCTTGTGGGGCACCGGCACCCGCGAGCGCGACTTCCTGAAGCTGCGGCGGCGCCTCGCACGCACCTTCGGTCTCACAGCATCCACCGGCGCATGAGCAATCCTCCCGCCAGGCCGCCGATCAGCGCTGGAGTACCCGTGCCCGCCGCGCTACGGTTCGGCGAGCATGAGCGAGCGTCGCAACGTCCCACTTGCAGTCACCCTCGACGGTCGCCAAGTGACCAGCGAGACGACCTGCATGTGGGCAGGACCCTACGTGCTCACGATCGCCACAGCGCTGCCCGACCAAGCGCTCGCGCTCGAGGTTCACTCCACCTTCGTCGGCCACGAGGGCGTGGCGACGTGCGTCACGCACCTGACGCTCGGACCCGTCGAGCACGACCCCACTATCGCCCAGGTCGAACACCCTCACGCGAGCCTCGACCCGATGCTCAGGGCCAGGGAGTGCGCCTATGAGCACATCCAGATCGTCCTTGCGACGCTCAGGCAGCTCGGGTACGAGGCCGCAATCGAGGTGCCCGACAACGCCTTCGAGGACCTGGAGCGCGTCGAGCCCCGCTGATTCCGGTGCGGCACGCGCTGGCCTTCAAGCGACCCACGGCTGCGGGCGTCGAGCCGAGAGGTCCCCTCCGATGATCGCACGCTGTGCGTGCGTGTTGGCCGGGGATCGGCTCCGCACCGGCAGGGCCGCCTATCGAAAGGAAGCGCGATGCCGCACGATGCCGCCAGCTCGCCCGCACAGACACTCCCCGCCTACGCCGGCATCGGCTCACGCGCCACGCCGGCCGCCGTGCTCGACCTTATGACCCGCGCGGCGTCGTGGCTGTCAGCGCAGGGCTGGGTGCTGCGCACGGGCATGGCCACCGGCGCCGACCAGGCGTTCTACCGCGGCGCCAGCGCACGCGGGGCGCTGGAGCTGTACCTGCCGTGGCCGAGCTTCGAGGCAAGCGCCCGCCCGGCAAGCTGCGGCGCAGGACAGCTCGTGCTCGGCGAGGCCACGCCAGCGGCCTATGAGCTCGCGGCAACGTTTCACCCCCGCCTGGTCTCGGCTCACGCGGGCCGTCCGCGCACTGCACGCACGCAACTGTCATCAGGTGCTGGGCGCCGACCTGCAGAGCCCGGCACGCTTCGTTTTGTGCTGGACGCCTGACGGCAGCCTCGACGGCCAGGGGCGGCGCGTCGGCGGGACCGGCCAGGCGCTGCGCATCGCCCACCACCACGGTATCCCCGTGTTCAACCTCGCCCGCCTAGAGCATCTACAGCGGCTCGCCGACGCCGCGGTATGACGCCGCGCTCGTCGCTGACTCACACATTCACAAAAAAGAAAAGTATGAGCGGTGGGGCGCCGGCGGCCCAATTATCGCACCCCTAACGGGGTGCGGAGGGCTGCCTACCGGCACCCGCCCGGAACGGGAGCCCTGTCACGAAAGGACACTCACGTGTACGAGTCCTACAACGCCGCAATCATCCTCTGGCCAGCCACGCCACTGCCCGCCAGCGTCGCGGCGGAGCTACACAGTGCCGGCGTCGACCTCGCCGCAAAGAAGGTGAACGGCGGCCGGCTCGCCGCCAGACGCACACCCGACGGCACCGTCGTCCTCGACCTCACGTTCGAGTGCCGCCAGTGGGGGCTCGACGGTATCGAAGCTGTGCTCGCCACGCTGCGCCTCGCGCGCATCTCATATGTCGCCTGGGACGTGCGCGAGGGCGAGATCGCCGGCACCGGCCGCGCGTTCGAGCCCGAGCGCGGGATTGAGCGGTACTTCAGCGTGATGGCTGACGGCGAGCCGATCCTCACCGCCAGCGACCTGCAGGAGTTCGAGGGTCGCTTCGGCACCGCCGAGGCACTGCTCGAGAGCGTCAAAGGATGGCTGCGCCTGCCCACACCCGACGTGCTCACCGAGCTCGATGTCGACGAGGTGACGATCCTCACCGTGCCCGACGAGGCAGATGAAGACGACGATCGCGGAGGATCATCGGCGCCGTCGAGGAGTCGCCCGGTGCGTGCCTGACACACGCCGGCGAGTAAGGCGGTCGATCCCGCCCCAGGGTGGCACGCCCTGCGGGCGTGCTGGAGGGCGGGGAATCCCCCGCCTACAGGGCGGACCACCTACCAACAGGAGGCGTCATGGGCTGGACCGGCGGAGCACTACAGGGTCCATTCACCGCACGCGCCGCGATCGAGTTCGAGCTCGGCGCGGAGTTCGCAGCACGGGTCATCGACACGGCGCGCTACGGCACCGTGATCTACGCAGCCGTGCGCTCACGCGACGGAAGCGAGGTCTTCGGGCTGGTCCTCCTCGCCGAGCGCAATGCCGGAATCCTCTACACCAAGGCGATCAGCGAGGACATGGGGCCGGCCGAGGATTGCTGTCCCGCCCGCATCCTCGATCTGCTCACCGCGCCGAGCAACACCTACGCACGCGAATGGCGCGAGCGCTGCCGTACCCGCCTCGCCAAGCCACGACCACGCAAGGGTCAGACAGTCGCGTTCGCCAAAGCGCTCAGGTTCACCAACGGGCAGTCACACAGCACTTTCACCTACAACGGTGGCTCGCGGTTTCGCGCACCCAATGGCTGCGAGTGTCACATTCGTCGTTGGCAGGAGCTCGAGTTCACCGTCGCGTAGTCGTCACCGGGCAGTCCCACCGCACGGGCTTTCAGACGCTGCTCGGTCGGGTTTGTGCCCACCCCTTTAGGCCAGCAGACCGGCTCTCCGGCGCGTCAAGCCATGCGCTTCGCGTCGCCTGGCGGCGATCCCACGGGGACCTGGCTTGACTCGCCTTGCCGGCCCGCTCAGGCCGGGGCGTGCCCAACCCCGACCTCAAGGAGACAGCGATGAACAAGCCCACACGGCGGCCCAGCGGTCTGCTCGTCCCAACGCACGTGCAGCTCGGCACGCCACGCGCGGTTCACTGCAAGCGCGAGCGTCATCACGTTTACATCGGGCGCCCCTCGAAGTGGGGCAACCCATTCGTGGTCGGCAAACACGGTGCGCGGGGAGAGTGCATCGCGCTGTATGAAGCGTGGCTGCGCGAGAACACGGCACTGTTCGCAGATCTGGATGAGCTGCGTGGGCTGGTGCTCGGCTGCTGGTGCGCGCCGCGCGCTTGCCACGGCGATGTCCTCGCGCGGTTGGCGAACGCGGGCACAGCGGACCGCGAGCGGTGGCTGGCGCTCGCTGCGTAGAGCGTTGCGGTGGTGCAGGGCGGCTGCCGGCAGCCGCGAATGATCGCACCCCTCCGGGGTGCGGCGGCGGCTGCCACCGGCACCCGCACACGGCGGGGGCCATAGCCAGCAAAGAAAGAAGGTGAAAAAGTGACCGCTACGAGCGCCACGGCCGTCGAGCAGGCCCACAGTCACACAAACCTCGTCTGCCTGTGCTGCGGACACATCCAGCCAGTGCAGCGCGACCACCTCCCGTCCCACTGCGAGCACTGTCGAGAGTCCTTCGCCGGCCGCGGCTACCTGCTCGATGACACCAGCAACCCCACGGCACTTGCGCAGGAAGTCCTCGACAGCCACTCCATCTCACACGCGAACGGAGCCCACACATGAACACGGCAGCTTCACCACCCATCGCCATCAGCTACGACGGCCCGCCTGTGAAAGTCGACGGGCGACGGATCACGCGCGAGATGTTCGTTCCCAATCTCGGACGCAACGATCCCCTTCAAGCCGACGAGTGCCCTGGCGACGTCGCCGCGGGCCTGTTCGAGCAGGCCACGACAGCGCGCGCTCTCGTGATACCTGACGAGCTGCAGGCCGACTGCTACAGCGACAGCGACGAAAGCGGAGGCGGCTTCATCCTGGCCGTCTATGCGACCGGTGGGCCAGCGGGCGCCACCTGCGGCTGGCGCGACGTCGAGAACATCGTCTGTCCCGCGGGCGACCCGCGAGCCGACAACGACCGCCGGCTCGTCAAAGAAGCACTGCAGTCATGGCGGGCGAGCTGAACACGGCCCTGGGCATCCGTGCTGCGCGGTCTTCGAGAAGTTAACACGAGAGTCGTATCACACCCCTCCCTGCGAGATCGGCTCACGCCTTCAAGCAATTGAGAATCGCCCCCTGCGGGGGCGCACAGATTTCACATTATCAATTGCTTGACTCGCCTTCCGGGGCGTGATGAGCAGAGGGCAAGTTCACAAGTTCACCACAGAAAGGACTTTCACACCATGAGCCCTCGCACAAAAGCACCCGGCGCATCCCCCAAGCAGATCTCCTACCTCAAGGATCTCGCCTCGCAGACCGGCGCCACCTTCACCTTCCCGCGCAGCGGTTACCAGGCAGGGCGTGAGATCGAACGGCTGAGGGCGCTCAAGGCGACCCGCGGACGCGATCGGGAAGCTCCCCGGCTCGAACTGGAGCCGCTTGAGCTGGACCCGCTGGAGCAGCCATACGCAACCGAGCAGAAGCCCGGCGAGGTCATTGGCTACGGTGCCAGCGCGCGACGAGCAGACCCGGCCCCGCGGTGCGCAGCGCCGGCGCCGCCGCGGCCCGAGGGCGAGCCGTTCGAGCTGGGGCGCTACGTGACGCGCTCAGGGGAACACCGCGCGCTGTACGGCATCCGCGTGGACGGCAAGCCGAGGATCATCGACGCCGCCGCAGAGGGGAGGGGGCGCATCTTCACCGTGGAGCAGGAACTGCGGGACAAGGGCGGCTACGGCGAAGTCAAGGCGCTCGTCGCGGACTACCTGGAGCAAGCTGGCGAGCTTGGGCGCATACCGATGGCCCCAGCGCCGCGGCGGCGCGAGGCAGTGGCTGCGGATGCCTAGCGAGTCCGCGGTCTCCAGCGCGCCCCCGTTGGTCGCTCCATCGACGGGGGCAACGGCGCGGGCCGTCCCCCTCGGAATCGTGGCACGCCCGTCAGGGCGTGCCTGGGGTCGGGCCCCGCGGCTCCGCACCCGGCGGCGCCACAGTCCAGATCGGAGGCCCAGCAATGGGTAACGACCCCGAGGTCATCCTCATCGTTGGTGAAAGACCGTCGAGCGATCCGCTCGCACGCGAGCTTGTCCTCGACGGCTACCGAGTGCTGTGCGCCCCTCGCCTTCTACGACTCTGCGGCGCGCTGGCCGAGCCCGACGAGATCGACCTCATCATCCTCACCCCGACCCCACAGCAGGCCAGCCGGCTTCACTCAATACGCGCGCTGCGCGCAGGCGAGCTCGATCCCGAGATCAATCCCGGCCTGCGCGTCCTGTGGATCAGTGCCGACGACGAGGTGGCCGAGGTGCTGCGCGCGTTTGAGGCCGGCGCCGACGATGTGATTCGCTCGCCGTTCCTGCACGCGGAGTTGCTCGCCCGCGTGCGCGCGCTCCTGCGCCGCGGCATCCTCAGCTCCGCCGGGGTGATCCAATTCGGGGCGCTGCGGATCGACACCAACGCTCACGCAGCCACGTTCGCATCCACGCCCGTTCACCTGCGCCGCCTCGAGTACGCGCTGCTCGTTCACCTCGCACGCGACCCCGGCCGCGTCCACACCAAGGAGGACCTGCTGCGCGAGCTATGGGGCTATCAGGGCGGCTCCACGCGGACAGTCGACACGCACGCCTGCCGGCTGCGGCGCGCGCTCGTGGACGCCGGCGCGGCCGGCTGGCTGATCGCCGTGCGCGGCGTCGGCTATCGCCTCGCGCCCGACGGGCACGGCGAACTGCATCTGCTGGCGGGGCGACGCAGCGCCTGAGCACGGACGACGGGCCTCGCCCCTCCCGATGATCGCACGCTGCGCGTGCGCGGGAGTCGGGCAACGGCCCGCGCCCGGCGGGCTCAGACCCCTGCGAAGGGAGAACCATGAGCACGAGCACCGCAGCACCCCCAGGTCCTCCGACCACCACAGCGCCGCAAGCCAGCGCGAGCGCGCAGCCCACCTGCAACCTCGGCAGATACCGCGCGCCCGACACCGGACAGGAGCGCGAGATCCTGTGCGTCCAGCGCCCCGACGGAAGCGCGCTCGTCGTCGACTACGAGTTCGGCAACCTCAGCGACGGACGCCTGATTGCCCACCTATCGCCCGACGAGCCAGCAGAGAACGCACAGATCGTCAGCGACCTGTACCTCGCCGATGACGAGCGCAGGGGTCGCTGCCGCGCGGTGAGGCCCGAGGACTTCCAGACCACCCGCCGCGTCACGCCATCCCCTTCCAGCGGCCACGGGCCGCGGATAGTCAGCCGACTGCAGGACGCCGCCGGTCACATCTACTGCATCAGCGAAGTGCAGACGCCCGACCACGCGCCCGAGCTCCGCTGGACACGCTCTCACCATCCCTGCCGCGAGGACAGCTTCGACGCCTTGACCCTCCGCGATGTCGTCGGTGGCCTCGAAGCCTACGAGCCAGCGCGCACGCTCACGCGCGAAGCGATCGCGCGCTGCGGTGAGGACATCTCCACGCGGCGCCTGCGAGAGGAGGCGCAGCGGCTCGCCGACAGCGCGATCGTGCTCAACCGCGGCCTACGCGAAGCGGTCCAGCGCGAGCTTCGTTTCGGCCTGGTGACGATGGGCGACATCGCCGCGCGCTGTGGTCGGCTCAGGCGTGAACCTCCCGGCGGCCGCACCGGCGACTCGAGCTGGCTTGCTCGGCGCATCGGCGTAATGCCCGAAGGAGGCCAGGAGAAGCCCTGCCCCTGGGTTCACATCGACGTGCTCGCGCTGATCGCGCGGAATGGGCTCGGCATCTGCCCGCGCGAGGTGGAACTGTGAGCACTCTCGGCGAACGCCGAAACGCCACGCGCCAGGCCGCCAGTCGGCTGATGCGCACCGGCCTTGACTGCGGCCGGGATCTGAGATCACCGGCAGCGATCGACTGGCTCGCCGACGTGGCGCTACACGTAGGCAGCCTCGACCCGATCGAGATCGGTGCCGACGCGATCCTCGAAAGCAGCGGCCACGCCCGCGGTCACGAGCAGTTGACGCAGCAGGCGAGCTGATGCTGCTGCTCGCAACCCAAGCCGAGCCGCAGATGATCGAGCACGCCCACCCGAACCTGGGGCGTCTGATCCAGCCGCGCCACTGCAACGCCCTGGCGGCGACGATCGAGCGCGGCATCCCGTGGGCGGCCGACAACGACTGCTACCAGGGCCTTGACCCTCACGCCTACCACGCGATGCTCGATCGTCTGCATCACGTCGGCGGCCGGTGCCTGTTCGTCGCCGTGCCAGACGTGGTGGGCGACGCGCACCAGACCGCCCGCCAGTTCGAGCGCTGGTGGACAGGCCCCGCCCGGCGCGGCCTGCCGGTCGCCCTCGTGGCACAAGACGGGCTTGAGCGCATGGAACGGTGGCTGAGCATGGCGTGGCCGCGCATCGACGCGCTGTTCATCGGCGGCTCGACTGCCTGGAAGCTCGGGCCGGCCGCACGCGCGCTCGTGCGCGAGGCCAAGCGTCGAGACCTGTGGGTTCACATGGGGCGCGTCAACAGCGTGAAGCGGATCGCCTACGCGACCGAGATCGGCTGCGACAGCATCGACGGGACCGGCTGGGTGTGCTGGCGCAACATCCGCCTGCCCGAAGGCTTGCAGGCCGCCAGCGCACCGCCGCCGCGAGCGCTTCCCGGGTTCGACCGGGACGCCAGCCGCGAGCTGCCGTACCGAGAAAGGCAGGCGCCCGTCGCACTACGACCCGCTGCCGCTGCGCCCACTCACCAGCAGCTCGTCCTCTGGAAGCTCGAGCAGAGCGCCGCCTGATGTGGCTGTAGCCGGCGCGGACCTCGCCCTTCCGATTTTCGCACGCTGCGCGTGCGCGGGAGTCGGGCAACGGCCCGCACACGGCGGGCCTCAACCCACGAAGGGATGGAACCGCAATGGAGTCTGCACTTTCATCTACACCGCACGAAGCCAGTCAGCAAACGCTTCGCGTCTCTCGCAGCCGCGACGGTGCTGAAAGCGATCCAGCCACGCTGATCGACGAGGACGGTCCCGGCGACCTGGATGACCTGCTCCCTGGCGGGTTCATGGAGGCGTTCGACGCCGCGATGAGCAGCATGGAGATCGCTGAGGGTCTGATCGAAGAACTCGGCCAGGAGCACCCAGAGAGTGCTGACCTGATCTGGCACAGCTTCAGCTTGCTGCGCCCCACGCACGGCCTCATGCACAAGACGGACATGATCTACCGATCCCACTGTCGGGAGATCCTGCAGCGCGTCATCGACGGTGCCGACACCCGGCCCGGGACTGCGGCCGAGTGCTGCATCGTCTGCTGTGAGACAAGCCAGATCGCTCCGTTGACGGTGGCAGGCGTCGGGACCTACATGCGCATGTGGCAGGCAGCTGGTCTCCCTGACACGGGTGCCGGTGTCTCCGCCGAGCACCACGAGGCAATACGAGGCCCCGTGATTGACGAGCACGAACGCATGATGAGGACAAAGCTGTCCCAGCCCTGGCGAAAGCTCCCCAGCATCATCGAGCACTCGCCGCGATGCCCTGCCACGCTCGCCAACTAGCGAAAGCGGCCGAGCAAGCGAGGACTGCGCAGGAACCTTGAACGCGCCTCCGTTGCCGGGCCGTCGCCGCCTCCAGATTCGCACACCCTGCGGGTGTGCGGAGTCCGGCTCCACGGCCCGCAACGGGCGAGGCCGGCGACCCACAGAGAGGATCACGCATGACGACGACAGGCGCAGAGCCAGATCGAGACGAGCCGTGGGCCTACGGCTATAGCTACCGGGACGTACAAGCGATGGACCGCTTCGAGGCGTTCGAGGCAGGCGTTGTCGCTGGCGCGAGCGAGGCCCGCGAAAACCTCAAGGGATGGGTGCTGCTCGTCGGCGACCCGCGCGGCGGCTTCTCCGTGATCGGCCCGTTCCCAAGCCAGGACGCAGCGGAGGCCCGTGCAGCACGCTGGGACGACAGCGACTGGTGGCCGATCGAGCTTCACCAGCGCGCCGACGGCGAGAGCTACCCGTCCGTCAGCGCATAGCCGCGGTATCTCGAGCGCGTGACGCGCCGGCTGCGACTACTGCGCGGTTCGGTGCCAGGATCGGTTCGAGGAAGTCAGCGAGGTAGCCGTAGCACTCCGCGAGCTGAGAGAGCGTGAAGTCGGCGGGCCGCCCCGCCATCAGGCGGTCGTATGCCTGGTAGCCGGCGGCCACGATGTCGCGCTGACCCTTTGGCGGGTTGCCCCGCACCTTGCCGTTGATCTGATCGGTCGGTCGCCAGACCCACTCGTGGGCGCGGGGAGGAAAGCGACCGCTCGTCCCCGGTGTGAGCATGAGAGCATCGGACCAGCCGTGGTGGACCGCGTTACGCACCCAGCGCACTCCGGGCACCGTCTCCGCTCCTCCAACGGCGCCGTCCTCAAACCAGAAGTAGCCCAGCACTTCGCCACGGGGGGACCAGTCCAGCCGGAAGCGGTCATCGAGATTCAACGCGTGCGCCAGGGCCTCAGCGAGTGGGGAGTACGTGTCTGAGTCGGCGTTCGCGGTCGCCACACGGAAACGCTGCACGGCAGCGTCGAACGCCCGTACCTGAGCACGCAACTTGACGGTGGGCTTCGGCGTAGGCGGCATCGAACTGATGGTAGTGAGCGAGCTTCTCGTCACGGGCGATACGCCACGCATCCCTGAGCCACCGCCGCCGGCCGTCGCGCGGGCTTGCGCCCGGCTCCCGGTCAGCGCCTCCCGGCGGACACGCCGACCCCGCGCGCCGGCGACCGCCGACGGCGCGGCCCCGACAGCCGAACGGCCAGATACCGCACGCCGGCTGCGCCGGCTGTAACCGAGCCTCCCAAGGTCGGCTCTCCACCGACCCTGGCGCTGTGACACGCCGGCCTGGCAGCCCTGCGGGCTGCTCGCTCGCCGCTCGCTGACGCTCACAGGCTCACGCGGCCGGCGGCACACCGCCAAGCCCGGACAGACTAGATGCACTGCCGTGCGGGCGCTGTGTCCGCGCCATGTAATTCGTTGGCCGGTCTGAGCGCCTCGGGGTCAGTACCAGTTGTGATGACCGCAGCCAGCATCGGCGCCTCCAAAGGCGGCGGCTACGCCCGCTACCTGGAGTCAAAGACGATCGAGCCCGAGCGCGGCGACTACTACCTCTCGCCGACCGGGGAGCCCACGCAGGCCCCCGGCCAGTGGCTCGCCACGGCGAACACGCTCGCGCAGCTCGGCGTCGAGGGCGCCGGCGTCAAGGGCCGCGACTTCATCGCGCTGATGGAAGGCAAGCATCCCCGCACTGGCCGGTGGCTGCGTCGGGCGGGTGCGGATGGCAGCCGCGCCGGCGGGATCGACCTCACGTTCTCGGCGCCGAAGTCGGTGTCGGCGGTGTGGGCGCTCGCGGGCGAGACCCAGCGCCGCGAGATCGAGGCGGCGCACGCCGTCGCCGTCGCCGAGACGATCGGCCACCTGACCGAGACGGTGCCGACGGTGCGCCGTCGTCATGGTGGCCAGGTGATCGAGGAGCACGCCCGCGACCTCGTGGCCGCCGAGTACCGGCACACGACCGCCCGCGGCGTGCTCGAGGGCGACGCACCCGACCCGCAGCTGCACAGCCATGTGGTTATCACCAGCGCGATCCGCGATGACGGCAGGATCGTCGCCGTAGCCTCGCGCCCCGTCTTTCGCTCCGCCCGCGAGCTCGGCGCCTACTACCGCTCAGCGCTCGCGCACCAACTGCAGCAGCGCGGGTATCGGGTTGAGCGGGGCACGGGCAAACATGGGCGCTACTTCGAGATCGCCGACGTGCCACGCGGCCTGCTCGACGCCTTCTCGCAGCGGAGCCGCGAGGTCGCCAGAGCCGCCGAGCGCTTCCGCGCACAGTACGGCCGAGCCCCCGAGCGTGGCGAGCTCAGAGCGCTCAAGCTGGAGAACCGCAAAGCCAAGACGCTCATCACCCGCACCGACCTGCAGCAAGCATGGAACGAGACCGCCGCCCGCTACGACTTCACCGCCCAGCAACCTGGCCAGCGCTCCACCGTGGACACGGAGCCGGCGGTGCAGGCGCCGCTTGAGGATCGCGTCGAGCAGCGTCTGACCGAGCGCGCCGCAACCTTCGAGCCAGGCGAGCTGCGGGCCGTCACGCTCGAGCAGTCCGTCGGCGAGCTCTCACCACGCCAAGCCCTCGATCGCACGCGAGCGATGATCGCCGAACGCCGCGTCCTCCCATTGGAGGGCGGCCTGATGACGACGCTCGCCGTGCGTGCACGCGAGCAGGCGATCGAGCGCAGGTTCACCACGCTCGCCGGCCAAGGTGGCCGAGACGTTGGCGTCCAGGCCCGCGCGCTCGCCGGCAATCAGGTCGCCGAGCGGATCGGCGGACACCTCAGCGCCGAGCAGGCCCACGCTCTCCAGGTCATTACTGGCACCGAGCGCGCCGCGATCCTCGTCGGCCCCGCCGGCACCGGCAAGGGCGTCGTCATCGATGCCGCCGCCCGCGCCGAGCAGCACGGCGGCCATCAGACCCTCGGCATCGCCGTCTCCGGCTCGACCGCGCAGCGCCTCGGCCAAGACAGCCCCGCGCTCGCAGGGCAGACGCTCACCCTCGACGCGCTCGTCGCACGTGTCGAGCGCGGCCAGCTCGCCGTCGGCCAGGACACCACGATCTACTTCGACGAGGCGGGCATGGCCGACACCGACCGGCTCGAGCGGCTCACCGAAGTCGTGGAGCACAGCGGGTCAAAGCTCGTGGCGATCGGCGACGCCGCGCAGCTCCCCTCGATCGGCGCCGGCGGCATGTTCGCGCGCCTCGGCGACATCGCCCCGAGCGCTGAGCTCTCGAACATCCGCCGCACCCTCGACCCTGACGAACAGCGCGCCTGGGCAGACCTGCGCGCCGGGCGCTCAGACCGAGCGATGGCCCACTACCACGCCCGCGGAAAGCTGCACATGGAGGACACCCGCGACGAGGCCGTCGAGCAGGCCGCCCAGGCGTGGGCGGCGCTCACCGAGACCCACGACCCCAGCGAGGTCGCCCTCATCAGCGACGCCTCCAACCAGGAGATCAACCGTCTGAACGCCCGTGCCCAGCACTTCCGCTCAGAGCGCGGCGAACTCGGCGAGCTCGAAGTCCCCGTACCCGGCGTCCACTACGGCGTTCGCCAGGGCGACCGGGTAGCGCTGATCGAGCAGCACCGCCAGCCCGGCGTCGAGCGGATCGAGAACGGCAGCCGCGGCGAGATCCTCGACATCACCACCACGGGGGAGGTGCTGGTCGAGTTCGACGTCACCGGCCGCCAGCAGCGGCTCTCCGGCGAGGATCTCGGCAAGCTGCGGCTCGGCTACGCCCAGCACATCCACCGTGCCCAGGGCGCCACCGTCACACGCACCTTGGTTGTGACCGGCGGTTGGCAGACCAGCAAGGAGCCCGCTTACGTCGAGGCGTCCCGCGCCCGCCAAGGCACCGACTGGTACGTCTCCCGCCAGGACCTCGGCGTGGAAGGCCACGACACCGACCGCATTCAGAGGCTCGCGCAGAGCATGAGCAGAAGCCACGCACAGACGCCATCGCTCGCGCATCCCGAGCTGCCCGACCCGGACTATGGCCCCGGCCTTCATCTTCCGGTCGCACCCAGCCGCACCAGCCGCATACCTGGGATCGTCCGCGAGGCGATCAACCGGATCATCAACCCACCAGCACAGGAGCGAACACGATGAGCCAACGACGACAGATCGTTCTCCCCGACCCCGTAGACCAGCAGCTACGCGAGCTGGCCGCCGCCGCGGACACGCCCCCCTCCACGCTCGCCGCGCAGATGGTGCAGGCCGGTGTCGCCCAGGCAGCCAAGGACGGCAAGGTCCGCCCATTGCGCTCGACGCCTGCGCTGACCGGCGCGCGTGGCGGCGAGCGCGCGCCCTGGCTTGAGCCCTACGGCGGCGACAGCGAGTGGCGCCGGCAGATGTGGGGCGCGATCGTCGCGTTGCACGGCCGCTACCCCGAGCAGCTGCAAGCGCTCAAGGACAAATGGTGGAGCAGCGACGCGACCATCGAGACGCTGTGCGCGCTGGCGGTGTGGCGAGCCGAACTGGACGACGGCGGGCAGGACCCGCGCGAGGAGCTCGCCTTCCAGCACCAGCTCGCCGACTACTCCCAGCTCCTTCGCCAGCGGGGCGGCGGTGCCACGAAGGAGTGGAAGCCCGGCGCCACACCGCCCGAGTGGGCCGGCGAGTAGCGACCCAGCCACGTCGAGAGTTACATCTTCGGCTCGCTCTGTGTCAACTTCGCGTCACTGGCTCACAGGCGGACACGCGGCATGTACGGTCAGTCCACAACTGAAAACTGATGGCGCCGGCGGCAGCGCAAACTGCCCCGACGCCGTGGCACAAGGAGCTGTAACTCCCCATGCACACACACCGTATCCCACAGGGGTTGAAGGAGCACGCGCTCCTTGACCGAGCCGTGCTCGAGCAGATGCTCGACCCCGACAGGCAGCGCCCCAGGTCCGAAGACGAGCTGGACCGCACCCTCAGCCTTCCCGGCGATGTTCGCGAAAGCCTTCGCCGTCTGCGCGCCTGCAAGCTCATCCACCGCTGGAACGACCTGTCCATCGCGGCGCACGCCGCCGTGCGCTTCAACGAACTCACCCATGCGGCCACCGATGAGAACCTCACCGAGGGTGATCGCAGGGAGCGCGGCACCGACCGCACCGTGCTGGACATCCTGCTCGCCCGCAGCACCGACGGCAAAGGCCCCGCCACGGCAACAGAGCTCTACGAGGCGTTCGGCGCGAAAAAGGAGAAGAAGCGCCTGGAGGTCGACGACGCCCTCGACCGCCTGCAGGGCGACGGGCTGATCGAACGCCGCGGAGGACGCTCGATCGTGTCAGAGGTCGCCCGGCGCCTTGACGAACTCCTGACGATTTGACGCCCCGGCGAGCCGATGCGCGTCAACCAACTGGCCTTGAGCCAGGCTTTCCTCCCGAGCCTGGCCAAGGCCGGCATCCACACGGTAGAGCAGCTCGCCGAGCAGAACCTCGGCGAGCTGCTCCGCCAGCCCGAGTTCAGAAGCGGCGTCGAGCTCTACGAACTGATCCGCGGGCTACACCGCAACGGCCTGACCCCCTTCGCTGGCCACGGCGGACACGTCCAGACCGGCCGCGAGCGTGAGATGTTCCGTCTGCGCGCCGTTGAGGGACTGACCCTTGCGCAGATCGGCCAGCGGTTCAACGTCACGACCGAGCGGGTACGCCAACTGCTTAGGCTGCACTTCGGTCTCCGCGGGACGCCGCCCGCCGCCAAACGGCGAGCGCCGATAGCGCAGCGCGAGATGACCCTGATCGAGCGGCGCCGCACCTATCGTCTCGCGCGCCTCGTGGTCATGCGCGACTACCATCGGCCGCTCACGCTGGAGCAGGTCGCCGCGACCGTTGCCACTTCCCCGCGACAGCTACAGCGCGCCTACGCCGATTTCGGCAGAGGGAGCTTCCGTGACGACCTCGCCGGCCGACGCCTCATCGCTGCCGCCCGACTGCTGCAACGATCGTCGATCCCGATTGCCGATGTTGCGCGAACGGTCGGATACAGCCAGGCGCCTCACTTCGCCCGCGCGTTCAGGCGCCGTTACGGGCTCTCACCGTCGACGTATCGTGCCCGGTCGCTCCAGGCCAGGCGCCGCAAGCAAGGGGAGGCAATCGCCGCGTGAGCACGCAAACGATTGCTGCCAATGCGACCGGCGCTGGCCCGGCGTATCCAACGCCGAGCGCGACAACCGACCGCGCGCCGATCCTCGTGATCGAGCGCAACCCGGCTCTCGGACGGGCGCTCACCGATCAACTCACCGCCGACGGCTATCACGCCGAGCTTGCCCGCACCCAGGACGACGCTCGACTCCTGGCCGCCACGCACCCTCCGCGGCTGCTCCTGCTCGGCGAACTCGACGCGACGCGCGGCACCCTCGACCTGCTCGAAAGCATCCGCAGCAGCCCGCCCAACGAGCCCTACCAGCAGCCGTGGTCGGCCACGCTTCCAGTGATCGTCCTCAGCGCCCGCAGTCAGGCACACGACTTGTTGCGAGCCTTCGAGGCAGGGGCCGACGACTACCTGCCGCGCCCCATCCGTTACTTGGAGCTGCGTGCCCGACTGCGCGCAGTCCTACGTCGCTCCCAGCACAAGCTCGGCGACTGGCCACTGGAGATCGGCCCGCTCACGATCGACCGGGTTGGGTACGCCGCGACGCTCCACGGAAAGCCGCTGAAGCTGCGTCGCATGGAGTACGAGTTGCTGCTGCACCTGGCCGCCGATCCGACCCGTGTATTCCGCAGACAAGAGCTGCTACGTGCCGTGTGGGGATTCCGCTCCGAGGGCACGACGCGAACGCTCGATAGCCACGCCAGCCGCCTGCGCCAGAAGCTCGGCGCCGCAGGGGAACACTGGATCATCAGCATCCGTGGCGTCGGCTACCGCCTGATCTGAGGCATGGCCCGCTGAGGCAGCTCGGATGTGCCTGCCTGAGCACGGGAGGTAGCTCATGCGTGGTCTCGCAGCGGGCGATTAGTCGGTCGGCGATCAACGGTCTCGAGTTCGTCCGCTCTGTGCGCGAGTTCATGGAGGGCAAGTCCGAGCGCCCGTGCGATGCGGTCGGCGACATCCCATGTGGGGTTAGCGATGCCACGCTCAATGCCGCGTATGGACGTCGGGTCGAGGTCAGCGACATCGGCGAGCGCCTCTTGGGTTAGGCCCATCTCCTCGCGGCGCAGACGAACCGCCCGTCCGAGCGCGACATGGGGGCTTTGGCTGATCCGCACCCCTGGAACCCTGTGTGGTTGCCGAAGCGCTGACCAGGGAACATGTTCCCGCTAGTCTTCGCGACGATGCGCCAAGCCCCAACCTCATCGCAGGGTCGAGTTCCAAGCGCCCGGTCTGTTCAGGTATCCAGTAGCCTACGGCGCCGCCATGCGCCGCAGACAAAGAGACTCATCCGCGGGCTCGCCCTCACCCCCTCACCCCCCCCCCCCCCCCCCCACCCCCCCCACCGCCCCCGCCCGCCCCCACCCCCCC
>Ga0181538_10000446_pt1 | contig 48510 bp, 37 predicted proteins | sample PEATcosm2014_Bin_40_FD_119773 | JGI IMG/M metagenome (GOLD analysis project Ga0181538, IMG submission 119773) | Peatland microbial communities from MTU Mesocosm Facility, Houghton, MI, USA - PEATcosm2014_Bin23_30_metaG | ecosystem: Environmental > Terrestrial > Soil > Wetlands > Peat | place...
CTGTGTTCAGATTGAGCGCGCCCTCATTCATCGTTTCGAGGAGCGCGCGATACAGCTGTTCCGGATTCTCCAAGGTGTGCACAATTGCTGCGGCCGGGGGATGCACAAGTTCGGTCGGGGCAGCGCCGGCCTCAATTGTCGCTACGGTTGCTCCGGCGGATGTTGACTGCGCAACGCTCTTCGAGTGTTGCTTGGTTTTGAGTTTCATAATTCCGCGCCTCCGTATTGCCAGGGCGGGCACTCGCGAGGTTGGGCTGAATAGTTGCCGATGTGTGAGGTCGAGTGCACGGATTCTTCCTCGCAATACAACTGAATTCCGGCGATTCGGAAACACCGGAACACACTGTCACTCGTAAAGGATCTCGATGATGAGATTTCTCTCGCTCCTCTGGGGCCGAATCGAAGGCCGGGCAGGGAAGAGCGCTGAGAAGAAGGGGTGAAGTAATCGTAGCAGGGCGGGACTCGCAGTCAATCTTATTCAGGTGGGTTTTTCTGCGGAATCGCGCTGAGGAGCATCCGTTCGGCACACTGTTTCAATACGGCACTTTGGTTGACGCGAGGCGCGGGCCGTGCGGAAGTAGCGCTTTCTGCGTTAGAGTGTGGGCCGCGCGGGTGGATGTGTTTCGCCGCGTGAATGCGATTGAGTGTGACTGGGCAATCCGCAAACACATGAAGGCGCTGCTTCTTACAGAATATAGGCGGCTGGAGATCACCGAGTTGCCCAAGCCGGAGCCCGGGCCGGATGAGGTATTGATTCGCGTGGCGGCGTGCGGAATATGCGGCAGCGACGTGCACGGCTACGACGGTTCCTCAGGGCGGCGGATACCGCCGATCGTAATGGGGCATGAAGCTTCGGGCCGGGTGGCGGCGGTGGGCAAGAGCGTCGCGAATTTTTCCGAAGGGGATCGCGTCACGTTTGATTCCACTGTTTTCTGCGGCGCGTGCCGCTATTGCCTGCGCGGCGAAATCAATCTGTGCGATCGGCGCGAGGTGCTGGGTGTTTCGTGCGGCGACTATCGTCGAGCGGGAGCGTTCGCGGAATACGTGCTGGTTCCGGCGCGAATCGTGTACCGGATGCCGGAGAGTCTCATTTACGCGCATGCGGCGATGCTGGAGGCGTGCTCGGTAGCGTTACACGCAGTCTCGCTCACGCCGCTGAAGCTCGATAGCTCGGCTCTGGTGGTCGGCGCGGGGACGATCGGTCTGCTGACCTTGCAGGCGTTGCGGGCGACGGGTTGCCAGCGCGTGTTTGTGGCGGACATCGATCGCACGCGGCTGGAGGTTGCGAAGGAAATGGGCGCGGCCGAGATATTCATTGCGTCGGAGCCGGACTTCGTCGCGCAAATCGTGCTGCGCTCGGGCGGAGAGGGAGTGGACGTGGCGCTCGAGGCCGTAGGAAGAAATGAGACAGTTGGCGCGGCGATCGACAGCGTGTGCAAGGGAGGTACGGTGACGCTGGTGGGAAATATTTCGCCGGAGGTGACGCTGCCATTGCAGAAAGTGGTGACGCGGCAAATTCGATTGCAAGGCTCGTGTGCTTCCGCGGGAGAATATCCGCGCGCGATGGAACTCTTGGCCAGCGGCGCGATGGACGTGAAATCGCTGATCACGGCGGTGGCGCCGCTCGAAGAGGGGCCGCGCTGGTTTGCGCGGTTGCACGCACGGGAGCCGAATCTGACGAAGGTGGTTCTGACGCCGGGAGACGTATCGTGAGCGGCGAACTCTTCGATCTCACGGGGCGCGTTGCGGTGGTGACGGGCACGAGCCGCGGACTGGGGCAGACGTTCGCGCGCGCTCTCGCCAAGGCGGGCGCGGATTTGGTGTTGACGAGCCGCGACAGGAATAATCTGATTTCGTTTGAAGGGGAGATCAAATCGCTGGGCCGGCGCGCGATTTCTCTTTCGCTCGATGTGCGCGACCTGGCCAGCATCGAAAAAATGGTTGCGGACGCCGAGGGCGCGTTCGGCCATCTCGACATTCTGGTGAACAATGCGGGCTGCAACGTCCGCAAGCCCGCGATGGATGTGACCTGGGACGAATGGAATTTGATTCTGGACACGAATCTGCGCGGCAGTTTTTTTGTGTCGCAGCGGGTCGCGCGCGGAATGATTGCGCGCCGCTACGGCCGCATCATCAACATCGGCTCGGTGACGAGCGTGGCGGGCTACGCGGGCCTCGCGCCCTACGGGGCGAGCCGCGGCGGCATCCGGCAGTTGACGATGAGTCTTGCGGACGACTGGGGCCAGCACGGGCTCACCGTGAATTGCCTCGCACCGGGATGGTTTCGCACCGAACAAAACAAAATCCTCTACGAAAACCGCGAATGGGTGGAGTATCTCTGCGACCGCATCCCGGTGAAGCGGCCAGGCGAACCGAAGGATCTTGAGTCCGCAGTCGTGTTTCTGGCGGCGGAATCGAGCCGCTACGTGACGGGGCAAACGTTGCTGGTGGATGGCGGAATCTCTACAGGCGCGACGCGGGCGCTGGTACAATCCGCGGAGGCTGCTGCGACGCAGTCGGAAAATTCGGCCAAGGAGCCACGAACATGATGAAGGATTCCTCGCTGCAGGCATCACAACGCACCTCGCGACAATTTCTAAAAGCCGCCATGGTGGCCACGCTTTGCGCGGCGGCAGCCTGTCTGCTGCTCTTGCCTCGCACGTTTGCGGCGCCGAAGCCTGATGCCCCGAATGCACTGCGAATCTACTTCGTGGACGTGGAAGGCGGGCAGTCCACGCTGTTCGTGACGCCGGCGGGGCAATCGCTGCTGATCGACACGGGCTGGCCGGTGAATGCAGGACGCGATGCGGATCGCATCGTGGCGGCAGCGAAGGACGCAGGGCTCACCAAGATCGACTACGTGCTGCTGACGCACTACCACACGGACCACGTAGGTGGGGTTCCGCAGCTTGCGGCGAGGATTCCGATCGGCGGTTTCATCGATCACGGGGTGAACAGGGAGCCGGATGTGGCCGCGACGGAGCAGGGGTTCGAGGCGTACCAGGGCGTTTTGGCAAAGGGCGGGCACACGCGGTTGATCGTTAAGCCGGGCGACATGCTGCCCCTGCAGGGAATTCAGGCTGAAGTTGTGAGCGCGGACGGCGCGGTGCTCGCCAGTCCGCTGCCGGGAGCCGGGGCCGACAACACGACGGCGTGCGCGGCGAGCGAAATACGGCCGACGGATCAAACGGAAAACCGGCGTTCGGTGGGAACGATCTTCACGTTCGGCGCGCTGCGGATTCTGGATCTGGGCGATTTGACGTGGGACGTGGAGCGTCAATTAATGTGTCCGCAGAACAAGCTCGGCATGGTGGACATTTTCGTCGTGTCGCATCACGGCTGGTATCAGAGCAATAGTCCGGCGCTGGTGGACGGCATCGCGCCGCGCGTGGCGATCATGGACAACGGCGCGAAGAAGGGCGGTTCGCCCCCGGCATGGGACACGATCGAGAAATCGCCGCGGCTCGTAGATTTGTGGCAGTTGCATTATTCCGAGGAAGGCGCCGCAACGCACAACGTGGCGGAACCGTTCCTTGCGAATGTGCAGGGGCCGGACACGGGATATTATTTGAAGTTGACCGCATGGGCGGACGGAAGTTTCGACGTCCTCAATCCACGCACGGGGCAGAGCAAGCACTACGCGGCGGCGAAGTAACAATCACCCATCTCAAGTCTAGATCTCGGATTCACTCTGCGGGCCTCAAGGGTTAAAACCCCTGGGGCCCGCTCGCCTTTTTGGCACGGCTAAATCCGCACCCTCCCAAAGACATCGAGCGCCCAGAGTGTTGATCGACAAATTTCTGTGCGTTCAGAGCGGCGGGCGCTACGGGAAGACTCCGATGCGCTGCGGCGGCTCGGGGAGTTGGTCGATGCGGCCGAGAAGGAATGCGTAGCCGGCGACGCCGATGGCCAAGTATACGGCCGCGACTCCGAATGCGAATGCAAACGAGTGATGCCGGAGGATGAAGCCGGTGGCGGTAGCGGCTACTATCGCGGAGATTTGATTGCAGGTGTTGAGGATGCCGCCGAGCGTGCCGACGCTTTCGCGCGGAGCCAGCAGCGAGGGCAGAGACCATCCAATCGGCGACGCTGCGGACAACCCGCAGATGGCGATGCTGATCCAAAATAGGGCAACGACGGGCCGCACCGTATTACCCACAAAGAGAAGGGCCAGACCGAGGCTCGTCCCGCCGATGAGAACGGTTCTGCGGACGCGATCCCCATTCCAGCCGCGCTCGATCAGCACGTCCACCAACAATCCGCCAATGAGGATTTCCGCAAACGTGGCGAAGAGCCAGGGGATGCCGGTGTACATCGCGGAGCGTAGCAGCGACAGGTGCAAATTCATCTTGATGTAAGTCGGCAGCCAGAAAAATAAAAGATAGAAACTGTAGTTGTAGGACGCGTAGCCAAGCGACATTCCCCACACTTTTTTGCGTTGGAGCAGGTACCAGATCGGCGCGCCCTGTGCGGCGAGGATTTTGTCTTCGGGTTGTGCGCCGCCGCGGGCGATGAAGTTGCGCTCGTCTTCGGTGAGTTTCTCGTCTTCGCTCGGATTCTTGTAGTACGCGGCAAACATCGCGAAGAAAACAACGCTGATGATTCCGCTCGCCGCAAAGCACCAGCGCCATCCGAATTTGTACAGGACAAGTCCGAGCAGCGGAGCGCCGAGCGCGGCGCCGAATTTTGCGGCGCCGTCGAAGATGGCCGTGCCCAGACTGCGTTCGGCTTTGGGGAACCAGTAGCCTATGGCCTTGGCGTTCGCGGGAAAAGTGGGGGCTTCGCCGACGCCGAGGAGCAGCCGCGCGCCGAAGAAGCCGCTGATTCCCGTGGAGAGGGCGGCGGCGAACGACGCGACGCTCCAGAGGAACGTGCTGACGCGGCCCACCAGCTTGACGCCGAAGCGGTCGAGCAGCAGGCCGGACGGGATTTGCAGGAGCATGTACGTCCAGACGTAGGCGCCCGAGAGGATTCCGAAGGTTGAGGTCGAGATGCCGAAGGCGGTGTGCAGAGCGTCCTGGGATACGGAGAGATTCGCGCGGTCGAAGTAATTGACCATGATGCCGAAGCCGAGCAGCCAGGTGATCATCCAGCGGCGGCGGGGGACTTGCTCGGAGGGTAGCGCGGTTTGTGGCGGCATCGTGGGCGCTGGACGGCTGGGTCCGTGGCCGGGGGAGTATGCCACAACTCTTTGGCTGGGGGACGGGGAGAATGCAACCACTCGTGGTGAACGCTCGCGGTGAACCACGGATGGACACGGATTAACACGGATGCGGAGGGAGGACGCAAGCGGGGGTAGTAGGACAGACATTCCTGTCTGTCCGCTCTTTTCCGCCCCCGCAAAAAACCTGGACAGACAGGAATGTCTGTCCTACTCAGACTCTTACTTGACGTAGAGATCGGGGAGATCCTTGCGCAGGTGGTCTAGTTTGGGGAGGTCGTTGAAGGCGATGTAGGGGTTATTGGGATTGTGGACGGCGTAATCCTGGTGATAGGCCTCGGCTGGGTAAAACGCGTTCAGCGGCGTGAGTTGCGTCACGATTTTGTGGCTGAATGCTTTGGCCGCATCGAGCTGATCGATGTAGGCGCTGGCGATTCTGCGCTGGTCGTCGTCGGTGTAGAAGATTACGGAGCGATATTGCGTGCCCTCGTCCGGGCCCTGATAGTTCAGTTCAGTGGGATCATGCGCTACGGAGAAGAACACTTTCAGCAAGCGACCGAACGTGATCTTAGAGGGATCGTAGATAATTTTCACAGATTCGGCGTGGCCGGTTTCGCCGCTGCTCACCGTTTCATACTGCGCGGTACCCGCCGCGCCCCCGGAATAGCCCGCCGTCACACTGACCACACCCTTTACGTGCTCGAAGACGAGTTGCATTCCCCAGAAGCAGCCGCCCGCGAGGACTACCGTCTTCTGGCTGCTGGTGGAAGCCAAAGCGTCGTCCACGGCGGCATCGCTCATGGCTACGGCGGCGCTCGTCCTGAAGCGAGTGGCCAGCGCACCGACCAAGATCAATAACAGCAGGACCAGAAATCCACGGGCGAAAATGCGGTACATGTCTTTTTTCTCTTTCACGGGGCGGCATGGCCCCTGTCGCGCCCGCCATGGCGGGGCGGGTTAGGTGTTTGATTTTGCGAATTTTAGAGCTACGGAATTCATGCAATAGCGCAGGCCCGTAGGCTTCGGGCCGTCCTCGAAGACGTGGCCGAGATGGGCGTCGCAGCGGCTGCAGGATACGGCAGTGCGCGTCATGCCGAGACTGTCGTCGCTGATTTCGTTTACGTTTTCTTTGGCGATGGGCGCCCAGAAGCTGGGCCAGCCGGTGCCGGACTCGAATTTCGTGTCGGAGTTGAAAAGCGCGTTGTCGCAGCAGATGCAGCGGAACACGCCTTTGTCATGGACGTTCAGTAGCTCGCCGGTGAACGGCGGCTCGGTGCCTTCGTTGCGCGTGACTTCAAAAGCATTTGGGGACAACTGCTTTCGCCATTCCGCTTCAGTTTTCTGAATCTTGGGCACGGTGATTGCTCCTTTGCGCACGCCGTCGTCCGTGAACTCGACGATCGTCACTAGCGCGGGCGGGCCGAGCGGTTCGGCCGCGGCTTGCGACGGCGTAGAACCCGAGTAGCGCCACAACGCCAGCCCCGCGATCGCGGCGCCCGAGGCTACAAAAAACGCTCTTCGCCCGACAGTTCTTGAGGATAGACCATCGCTCTTGCCGGAATCAAACATCGTGAACTCCTGGTGGTGAGTATAGCCACTCTAGGATACGTGGATTCGGGCGATGTGGATGTTTCGTTGTGCCGAGAAGCCTACTTCGCGGCGGATGGCGACTTAAAGGTCGCTGCTAAGAATGCCCGGGCCTGCGGCTCGGAGATTTTGAACGTTAACGCCAGATTTGTGATAGAGAGGCAGGCAGAGAGAGGTGCCGCCATGCGCAAATGGGGTATCGTGATTGCAATTATTTACGCGCTGATCGTCTTGACGCTCCTGGTTCCGGCATTGCTGCTCATGGTCGGAGGCGTCACGGATTTTGGGGACACTGTCTTGAGCGCGTACGCGACTGGGTGGTACTGGATTCCGGCCGGAATCGTCATCTGCGGTGAAATGGCGCTCCTGTTTCTGACTGTGGATACGTCGCGTCAACGGCTGAAGCCGCGGGCGCACATATTGGTTTCGGGCACGGTGGCGGCGGCGCTGACGGCGATGCTGACTGCCGCAGCGATTTGGGCCATCGGATTTGCGGCTCGCGGCGACGACTTCTGGAGTTCGTTCTGGGAACACGCGATCTATATAGCGGCTTTTCTGGTCGGTTTGTGGTTGCTCTGGGGGATTTTCTTCTACCTCTATCTGCGGAATTCGAGCGCCCCGCTGACGCGCGTGATTTCGTGGTTGCTGCGCGGGAGCGTGCTGGAGCTTTTGATCGCAGTGCCGTGCCACATCATCGTGCGCCGGCGTCAGGATTGTTCGGCGCCGATTGCGACGAGTTTCGGCATCACCACGGGGATCGCCATCATGCTGCTCTCTTTTGGGCCGAGCGTGTTGTTGCTGTACAAGAAGCGGCTGGATGAGTATTCGCGACGCGGAACGACGGCAGGATAGGCCGAAGCAGTAGACGCAAGGGCGCGGTGCCGTGTTAAATTTGTTGGATGCTGGAGATTGAGCCGGTAGTACTCGAAGGGAAGTACGTGCGGCTGGAGCCGCTCACGCTCGGCCATCTCGATGCGCTGTGCGAAGTCGGGGATAACGACGAGATCTGGCGCTGGAATCCTTACATTCAAGTGGGGAATCGCGAGGGGATTCGCACGTTCGTTGAATTTACGCTGGCAGAGCAGGCGGCGGGGACGGCGCTGCCGTTTGCCACGATCGAGCGGGTCACGGGCCGCGTGATCGGGACCACGCGATTTATGACCATCGATCGTCCGAACCGGCACGTGGAGATTGGCGGAACATGGTTGGGCGTGGCGTGGCAGCGCACGCCGATTAACACTGAAGCGAAATACCTGATGTTTCGGCACGCGTTCGAAACGTGGGGCTGCATTCGCGTGGAGTTGAAGACGGATTCGCTGAACGATCGTTCGCACCGGGCGATTCTGCGAATCGGCGCGAAGGAAGAAGGAACGTTTCGCAATCACATGATCACTTCCACAGGACGCATCCGGCATTCGATTTATTTCAGCGTGATTGATTCGGAGTGGCCGGAAGTGAAGGCGCGGCTCGAAGCGAGGATGAGCCACGGGTGAAGCGTTTGACTTGCAACCGAAGCGCCCCTAACATGACAGGCCTCTTCAGGATATCGAGCGCATGAACGGCGAAAACATTTCCCACTACCGCATGGGCGACAAGCTGGGCGGCGGCGGGATGGGAGTCGTTTACAAGGCCGAGGACACGCGGCTGGGCCGCACCGTGGCGCTGAAATTCCTTCCCACCGACGCCGTGCAAGACAAGCAGATGCTCGAGCGCTTCCTGCGCGAAGCGCGCGCGGCTGCCGCGCTGAATCATCCCAACATCTGCACGATCCATGAAATCGGCGAGCATGCCGGTCAGCCGTTCATCGTGATGGAATTGATGGAAGGCGAGACGCTCAAGCACCGCATCGAAGCGGGCCCGCTGAAGATCGAGACCATACTCGATCTGAGCATTCAGATTGCGGACGCGCTCGAAGCCGCGCACGGGAAGGGAATTACCCATCGCGACATCAAGCCGGCGAATATTTTTGTAACTGCTTCCGGCCAGGCCAAGATTCTCGATTTCGGACTCGCGAAGCTCGGTTCGCAGCGCGCGCAAGCCGCTGGGGCCGGGGCGACCGCAATGTCCGCGCAGGAGACCGCGATTTCGGAGGAGTTGCTGACGAGTCCAGGGACGTCGCTGGGAACTGTGGCGTATATGTCGCCGGAACAGGCTCAGGGAGAAATTCTGGATGCGCGGACGGATCTATTTTCATTCGGCGCGGTGCTGTACGAGATGGCCACGGGCCGGCGCGCGTTCGAGGGCAATACGACGGCGGTGATCTACGACGCGATTCTGCACGGCACGCCGAAATCGCCGCAGCGATTGAATGCCGCCGTACCGCCGGAGCTGGAGCGGATCATTCTGAAGGCCCTGGAGAAAGATCGCGATCTGCGATACCAGAACGCCTCCGAGATGAAAGCCGATCTCAAGCGGTTGAAACGCGAACTGGACTCGAAGAATCGCGCTGCGAGCGCCGCGAAAGGCGGAGCGGGCGAGCAAGTCGGTGTGACGCCTGCACCAGAGAAATCGCTGGCGGTGCTCTATTTCGAGAATCCGGGCGGCGCGAAGGAAGACGAATATTTTCGCGATGGAATCACGGAAGACATCATTACGGAATTGTCTAGAATAAAAGACGTCTGGGTGCTGACACGATCGGCGGTCATAGGTTTTCGTGATAAGCCGGCGACGGCGTCCGATATCGGGAAGCAGCTCAACGCGGCCTACGTGCTGGAAGGAAGCCTACGGCGCGCGGGGAGCCAATTGCGGATTACGGCGCGGCTGGTGGAAACGGGCACGGCGCGATCGGTGTGGGCGGAACGTTACGACCGGAAGCTGGAAGACGTGTTCGCGATTCAGGATGAAATCGCACAGAGTATTGCGAAGGCGCTGAAAGTAATGCTCAGCGAACAAGAGAAGCGCGCGATCGCCAAGGCTCCGACGGCCGATGTGCAGGCGTATGATTATTATTTGCGCGGTAGACAATACTTTCACCAATTCCGGCGCAAGAGTTTTGATTACGCGCGGCAAATGTTTGCGCGAGCGATCGTGATCGATCCGGGGTATGCGCGCGCGTACGCGGGCGTGGCGGATTGCTGCTCACATCTCTATATGTACTGGGGCGCGAGCAACGACGATTTGAAAGAAGCGGAGGCGGCGAGCCGCAAGGCCGTCGAGTTGGATCCGGAGCTGGGCGAGGCGCATGTTTCGCGCGGGCTGGCGCTGCTGATGACGAAGAAGTACGCGGAAGCGGATGAGGAATTTAACGCCGCGATTCGGATTAATCCCCGGCTTTTCGAGGCCTACTATTTTTACGCGCGAGCGTGCTTCCAGCAGGGCAAACTTGAAGACGCGGCACGTTTGTATGAGCAGGCCTGGGCGGTGAATCCGGAGGATTATCAAACTCCCATGCTGCTTTCGCAGACCTACGTCGGGTTGGGCCGCAAGCTGGAAGGAAGCACGACGGCGCAACGCGGATTGAGCGTTATCGAACGGCACGTCGCGCTGCATCCTGAAGATGCGCGCGCCCTTTATTTGGGGGGCACTGCGCTCTCGTATTCAAAGCAATTCGACCGAGCGAGGGAGTGGACGAACCGCGCTCTGGCGATTGATCCAGACGACCCGGCCGTCCTCTATAACGTCGCATGCAACTACGCACAGATGAGCGAGCCGGAAAAAGCCATCGAATGTCTCGAGAAAGCGCTGGCCCTCGGCGAGTGGTACAAGGGCTGGGCGGAGCACGATTCGGATCTGGACCCGATCCGCAATGACCCGCGCTTCCAGGCACTGCTGAAGTCGATCTAGCGATCCCGCCGGCAATCCCCCCTACGTTTTGGCTTCAATCCAATTCAATCCTTCAAGGCTTATGACTTGTTTACGGATGCCCTGTTATATCTTTCCTAGCCTCTTGTGCTTGATCCGGGCCCTCAGGTCTTGAGGCGGGGCGCGGTTGGCGCAGACGGCGTTTATTAAATATGCGAATCTGGAGAGAAAGTGTCCAAGATAAGTCCTGCTTTTGCACTGGCGGCGAAAACTGCAAGAAACCTGATTGCGGTAATTTTTATGTTTTTTTTGATTCCGGTCTGCCGGGGTCAAAGCCAGTCACCGGCCCCGACGGCGAGCAGCGCCCAAGACTCGGGCACGAGCACAGATTTCTTCGTCATGCTCGGCTCCGATTTTGACCGCCCCGGACTTCTTCCCAAAGCAAACGACAACATCGGCATTGGCCACACATTCGGTTTTCTGAAGAAAGATCCATTCGGCGACGAACTCACGTTCGCATATACATATGAGGACGCCGGCTCCGGCTTTTGGCACTCCCAATTCGGCTCTCACACCGAGAGTTTTGGGGTCATGAAGAATTTCGGATTGCCGAAGACGAAAGTCGTGACGGGCTACACGTGGATTCAGGCCGGCGTCACCAGCCTCACAGGAAACGCGCATGTCTTAAACCGCTTCTACGACGGCGAAGCTTTAGGCGCAGTCATTCACTTCAACGAACACAATTCGATTTGGATTCAAGAAATGTTCAACAAGATTGTGACGACCCCGTGGTACACGACCACGAGCATCGGCTACACGAGGAGCTGGTGATTCGAGACGGCGGGAGCGGGCGCGACGTGCGTCGGAATACACTTCGAGAGAATGAACGATGAACTAGGCCAATTTGTCCGCCGGAGTCTTGGGGGAGCAACGCTTCAGTACGTCATCCAGTTCCTGTGACCGGATGGGTTTCGTAAGGTAGTCATCCATCCCGGCCTGCAGACAGCGTTCTTTGTCCCCGGACATCGCGTGAGCCGTCATGGCGATTACCGGCAGGTGATTTCCGGAAGCCTTCTCATTGGCGCGGATTCGTTCCGTCGCCTCGAAGCCGTCCATCTCCGGCATCTGCACGTCCATGAACACGACGTCAAATGAATCTTTTTCTATGGCCGCCAAGGCTTCTTTGCCGTTCGCCGCCACCGTCACTTTGTGGCCGCGCTTTTCCAGGAGCCGGACGGCGAGTACCTGGTTCACGGTATTATCTTCGGCCAGCAGGATGTGCAAATGGAGAACGTTCTCTCGCACCGAGTACTGCGTGACCAGAGTGGGCGGAACCTCTTTCGTTGGCTTCGTTCCCAGCGCCATTAAGATCGCGTCCAGGAGTTCACTCTGCCGGACTGGTTTTGTCAGATACGCGGCGATTCCGAGTTCCCGGCAGCGTTTCGCGTCTCCGCGCTGGCCCGCGGAGCTGAGCATCATGATCGTTGATGCCTTCCAGTGCGGATTCCGCTTAATGCATTCCGCCAGGGCGAAGCCATCCATCTCAGGCATCTGGGCGTCCAGCAGGATGAGCGGGTAGATCCTTCCAATACCTTCCGAGTCTCTCAGGGCGATGATGGCCTTTGCCGCACTATCCACGGCCGCGGGAATCATGTGCCAGTTGGCGAGCATCTTGAGCAGAATTTCTCGATTCGTCGCATTGTCGTCCACCACCAACGCGCGCAGGTCGCGCAAGAGCGCGCGATCCCGCGGCACTACTATTCTTTGAGGCGTTTTCTGCAAACCAAAATGGGCGGTGAATTGAAATCGGCTGCCCTTGCCAATGTCGCTTTCCACCCAAATCCGGCCGTGCATTAAGGCCACCAAGCGCGAAGAAATGGTGAGGCCCAATCCCGTTCCGCCGTAGGTGCGACTCATGGATCCGTCCGCTTGTGTGAAGGCCTCAAAGATTGCGGCCTGTTTCTCAGGAAGGATGCCAATCCCCGTATCTGAAACCGTGAAATGGAGCTGAACGTCGTCGTTTGTCTTCCATTCGGTCTTCACGCAGACAACGACTTCGCCGGTGGCCGTAAATTTGATGGCATTGCCCACTAGATTCACGATCAATTGACGCAGGCGGCCGGGATCGCCGACGATCGCGTGAGGAACGTCGGACTCAAGTTCGTAGGCGAGTTCCAGCCCTTTCTGATGGGCGCGCAGGCTCAAACTCTTCATGGTCTCGCCGATGTTGTCGTCCAGATCGAAATCGATGGCGTCGAGATCCAACTTGCCTGCTTCAATCTTAGAAAAATCAAGAATATCGTTTATCAGTGAAAGCAAGGATTCGGCGGACGTTTTTGCCATGCCGAGGTATTCCCGTTGCTCGGCGTCCAGTTCCGTATCGAGCACCAATTCAGTCATCCCCATAATTCCATTCATGGGGGTGCGAATTTCATGGCTCATGTTGGCAAGAAATTCGCTTTTTGCGCGGCTGGCGGCTTCGGCCACGTCTCGCGCGCGCGAAAGTTCCGCGGTTCGCTTCTCGACTCTCTCTTCCAGCTCGCTGTTGAGTTTATGCAAGGCGGCATCGCGCTGCTGAATTCGCTCGAGCATGCCGTTAAAGGAGGCCACCAGCGTCCCGACCTCATCGCGGCTCTGCACGGTCCCACGGAGAGAATAATCTTCCTTAGCGGAAACACTCTCGGCGAGCCCGGCCAGCTGCAGGATCGGCGCGGTGGCGATCCGCAAGAGCCGGAATGACACAAGGTAGGTGACCAGGAGGGAAACAATCAGAACGAATGCCGCGATCTTGGTGTATTCCACCATCTTGGCGTGATATCCCGTCAAATCGGAGATGATCGCAATCGAACCGGCTGTTTCTCCCTTTAGGGAGACGCTCCGGAAAAGTACCAAGGAGTCCGGCGTAAAGGTTGCTCCATCTTCGCGCCAGGGGGGCATTGTGAATTCCCTCCCAGCATTGTCGCGGCGATACTCAGCGAACACCTTGCCGTTCGTGTCGTAGAGTCGCGCGCCCAGAACGTGCTGCTCGGTCCTCAATGCGCCCAACATGTCTGCGGCAGTTTTTGGGTCGTCGAACTCCAATGAAGCGGCCGCATTCGTTCCCAGCGTGTCGGCCAGGGCCGAGAGCTCATTGGAAGTGCTGGCGCGGAAACTCGTGCGTTCGTAGGCCGCGAAGCCCATACACGCGAGAGCCAGCCCCAAGACGCTCGAGGAGAGAATCAAGACTGTCAACTTGCGCCGAATTGATAAATCCCGGAAACTCATCCGCGCATCCTTATCCTCTATCCTTGCTTTCCAAATACATTTTTTGCGAGCAGCAGGAGCCGTGAACTGAACTTCAATCCCGCTGGGTCGGCCGCCTTCAAATTGATCTCAAACCGGACTTTGTCGTCTTCCAGCGTGAATCGAATCATTCCACCCCGATCGATGAAGTCGTTCGTTTCCCCCACCGTCATCACCGGGGAATTCCCCAGTGCCTGGAAAATTTGCGGAAGATGGCGACCTTCGCTACTGCTGATAAACAGGACCTGGCAACTTCGCGCGTCTTGCGATTGTTTCAGGTGCAGAACGTGGATGGGCCGCGATCCAATCGCTTTTCCATCCAATGTGTTTTCAAGTTCTCCATGGAAGGGATCGTCTCCCAGCACGCACAGTGCGAATTGAGGGCCGCCTCCGCCCCCGTCGGGCCAGTCCACTAGTTCGGCGAAGTGAAACAGAAAGCCCGCCTTCACGTGGTATTCCGCGGTCGTGTCTTGCGCGGGAACGCATTCGGGAATGGCTGCAAAGAATAGGAGGAAGAGCATGAGCCCGCAACGCGCAAGCAGCGGATTTCGGGAAATTCGGGGCCGGCGGTCCCGGCGGGGCGTGGCAGGGACGCAATCCGATAGGACACGATTCACCAACAAACTCCCTGTTCAGAATCTCCACGCCGGCTCGAGTTGCTGACTCCACCAGATTTTCCTCGTGCGGCGAAAACGAGACCGCGCGCCGTCCCCGGCGTGGGATTCGAGCGTTTCCCTGTGTTTAGTTCTTGCCGGCCGAAAACCGAAACCCCAGATAAATAAGACGTCCCTGATTTACAGGGATGGTATCCACACTGGTAAATCCCCAACTGGGCAGCCACTCGTGATCGTTGGTCAGATTATTCGCGTGCACCACGAAGGCGACGCCCTGCCGGTCTGAAAAATGGAAAAGCTTCCCGAGGTCGTAACGCAGCTCTCCATTGAGAATGTTGTGCGAGCCCTGCAAAGGGTTGACGGCGCCGTTGTAACCCGTGATGCCCTCGTCCGAAATCTCGAAGAGACTTAGGGAGAGCCCGTGTCTGTCCGCATAGCTGACGCCCAGCTTGAACCCCAGATTTGGGATGGGCGTCACATTGATTTGTCCAGTCGCATTTACGTTGGTCTGGTAGAGCATCGATCCCTGAATGAAAAAATCTTTTTGAAAATAGTATTTTCCCTCAAGCTCGATGCCATGAAAGAGGAGATCTCCAAGATTGACGTAGCGGATGGGCTTACCGCTGACGGAAGTAATGCTGTCGGTCTGTTCGCTACGAAAAGTGTCCACACTCGCTTGCAGGCGACCTCGCTGGAAGCTCACGCCCAGGTCGAATGTGGCGATCTTCTCCGGCAGAAGATTCGGATTGCCAACGATGCCCGGGCGATTTAATAGCAGCTCGTCGAGGGCGGGCGCGCGAAATGCCTGGCCGTAGAGCGCCTTCACGCTCACCCACGCGGCAGGGCTCCATATCGCACCGAATCTCGGCACAGTATTGAGTGGGATAGGACCGATCTTGTTGGTTTGAAAGCCCGCGACCAGTTTTATGTCGTGACGCAATTGGTGGTCAATCTGAGCGTAGAACGATCCGCTGAGCCGGCTGCCTTGCGCAGCGATTTGGCTGGGGACGGTGCCCGTATACAACTCGGTGCCCGCAACGCGGTCGAAGAGTGCGCCCGCTGTCAAGCGATCCCGTTTGGTGAGAGTGATGAGGTTGGTCCACTCGGCAACGAATTCATAGGAGTCTCTGCTCGTGAACGGATACACATACTCATCAAAAGTGGTGCGGGTGTAGGTTCCGTTAAAGCTCGTGTCCCATCTGTGCGTGACCTTGCGGTCGTAGCCGAGATTCGCGAAGTCCCGCGTCAGCCGCGTCTCGCCCACCGTGCCTTTCGTAAATGAAGTGGATTGCCACTCCGTGAACGAGGACATGAGACTCAGCCCCTTGTAGTTCACGCCCAGGTAGCTGCCCACGCCCCGGTCCACCACCGAAACATCTTGCGTAGTCGGCACCGCCGGCGCACCGGGGGAGTGCACTAAGGACGGGGGAATTGTGTAGCTAACCGGCCAGTCAGGTTCGTCGTGAAGCTGGCCGGCCCCGACCGCGCTCAAATTGCCGCGCTGGTACATGAGCTGCGCGGAAGCATCGCCGGTGGCATCTTGTCCACCAAGCCCTTCGAACGTCACCTGATCGCCTTTCGCTTTCTTGGTAATGAGATTGATTACGGCCGCGAAGGCGTTTGACCCATACAGCACGGAGCCCGGCCCTCGGATCACTTCGATGCGTTCCAGAATCCCCACGGGAAACGATTCCAGCAGGTCGGACATGATGCCGCCTTCCATGACCTCCCGCGTGGGTCGTCCATTGATCAAAATCAGGATATGGCCCCCCGAGGTCTCCGTCTGATCGCCACGAGCAGCCACCATGCTGCGATCGGTGAAGTACTGGCTCGTCCCGGTCAAGCCAGTCACCCGCTGCAGAATCTCACCGAGCGTCAGGCCGCCGAAGCGGCTCAGCTCATCGCTGGTCACGACCGACATGATGCTGGGAGCATCCGATAGCTTGTCCGGGAACCGGGAAGCCGTCGTCACCTCCACATTCATGAGCGTCTCAATGTCCATTGTCGTGACGTCGCCGCTTGTCCCGCTTGCGTCCGGCGGCGGGGCAGGTTGCTGAGCCCACGCGGCAGTCGAACAGAAGAAAACAAATAGCGCTGCCCCCCAGGGAAGGTGCCTGTTTCTGATATTTCTTAGGAATTGAGTCTCTTCATGGATCGATCCACCGCGTGTCTTCATCTTTCTTTCCTCCGAGCTGCAAAGGCGCGCGCGAGCGTGAAAAAAGATGCCGTTTCCCACGGTCACGGGAAAGGCCGCTTTTCGGTGCCGGCTAGGCACACCGCAACGCGCGAACCAGTGCGGACTTCTCTTCGGAAGGGGGACTACTCCAAAATGTCTACGGCGTCAGAACAAAATTACTCAAGAAGTTGTATTGAGAGGGAACAGAGCCTACCCTTGCCACGCTGAGGTAAATTCTATTGTTTATCTCGAGGCGAATGCGCCTGGAAGTTTCTTGGAATGCCCTATGAGTTATACACCGAGGGCCGTATCGGTTGAATCCATCGAGCCCTTGAAAGGAATGTTTGCTCCGGTCACAAGCATTTGGCTCTCTCTTATGATACCGGCTGGGGCAGTGGAGGTTGCAGCAAAGGCGGTTCCTGCGGCTATTCGACTAATTGCAGATTGAGGGCGATCCGAACCCCATTCACCAGGACAACGCTTTGATCGATCAACTGCTGGTTCGTAATGTCGTCAGCCACAAACTTACGGAGGGCCTCACGTGGACAGACGAACTCTACGGCTTCGGATGACGAGTGGGGATCGGATCCGATCTGATTCACCACGGTGATGTCGAAGCCGCTGAAGGACGCGTCTTCGGGAATCTTGTCCAGAATGTCCTTCAGCTGCGGAGCCAGGAAGAGATCGAAACTTTGGGCGGCCCGTTTGTAGATTGAACCTGCATCCGGTGCGAAGTGAGCGGTGTTTCGCAGCGAGAGTTGCAACACAACTTCATTTCGAAAGACCACGAAGGATGGAGGCGCGTAGTCGATAAAGTGAAATCTGGTTTTGCCCAGACTGGCGAGATCATCGAGCTGGGGCTGAAATTGCGTTTGCAGGCGCTCCGCGTCCGCTGGGGAGGCAGCGGGCGGAGGGTCTTGCGCCGGCAGGACCGGCGCCGGAGGGGCCGCAGAGGTGGGAACGGAAGGTTCCGATCCAGACGCCGTATTAGTCGAGGAAAGACCCGTGGGACGATTCGCAGGAAAGCCGCCCGAGGAAATAAGGTTCGGGTTCACCAGAGTCGAGCTCGTGCGAGGCGCGGAATCCTGAGCATCAGCAGACGGGGGCGGCGGAGTCTTGCCGCGCGCCACTGGATCCAGCGGATCCTTTCCCTTCAAGGCCAGTCCGAACTCCTTACCATCCAGATAGATCTCCGCGCGATTGAGGATGTCCTGTCTGTTGGAATCGCCTTCCGCATTCACATACGCGAACGCATCCGCCCGGTTGAAGACGACGACAAGGATCTCCTTCCCTTCGTAGTCGAAGTTCTGACTACGGGAACGCACGTGGTAGGAAATCTCGAACCCGATGCCGTCACAAGTGATGTCCGCCGGAATGTTTTTCGTGACCAGGGATAGAATCGGCGCAATCACGTCGGAGAATGTGCGGCTCGCACGTTCATTCGGTGTGAGTAGCTCGGCGCTGAACGCGGCGTTGTAACTCCCGGACACTTTAAACAGCGTGCGGTTCTCGAATTCCACAAACTCCAAACCCCGCGCGTCCGATCCGGCCTGCTGATCCGGATTCAGTCCGACGTAGCGACTCAGCCGAAAGGAGAATGGAAATTGTAATTTGTTGATTTCGTTGTAGAGCGCTAAAGTCTGCGGATAATAAGTCGCCTCGACCTCTTTCAAGTGTGGGTCCGTGATTTCGGCAGGATTGACCTGTGCGCGCGCATTCAGAGCCCACGCACCGAGCAACAGGGCCGCGATCGACCACCACGCGACTGGCGCCGCCGAGCGTTTGAAAAACCTAAGCACTTGCGATCTACCTCGTTCCGTATTGCGGCCCCGGTTGGGCTGGAACCTGATATGGAGGTTGCGCAATCGCGCGTATATAGGAAATCACGGCGCGAATGTCGTCCTGCGTCAACGTCTGTCCGTACGGCGGCATCATCGCGGATTTGGACACCGCGCCGCCGCCCAGCGTGATGACATTCTCCAAATATTCGTCACTCTCACTATTGAAGGTGAAGCCGTCATTCATCAACGCGGGCATGGGATTCAAGTTCGAGCGATTCGACGGCCCCGCAGGCGTCGAATCCGCGTGGCACCAGACGCACTGCGTATAGAAGATACGCTTCCCCTGAGCCTGTTGGTAGTTCAACGTGATGATGCGCGTTGCGTCGTTCCAGTCCTGTTCCGTGTCGTAGGCGTTGCGGAGGGGATCCGCCGCCGCTGCGCCGCTGGGTTTTCGACACGAGATTGCCGACGTCAGCGCAAGGAACAGGCCCAGCAGTAGAGGCATTGTTCGCTTCATTGTGCCTCCCTGCGGACGAATGCTTCGTTGACGCCGGAGCGACCATTCGCATGCGCAACGCTCTGCGGCTTTCCGGACTGGCGCAGCGTCAACAGGTAGGCTGTCAATGCCTGAATCTCGTCTGCGGTGAACTGGCGATGCGGCTCGATGGTCCCGGGAACCAATGCTTGCGGATCGCGCAGCCACGCCTCAATCCAGGCGGGCGCAAGCCAGTTGCCCGCATTGTTCAGGTTCGGCCCTACGTATCCGCCGGACGATCCGATCGTATGACATGCCTGGCACTCGTATTTGACTTCATAGAGCTGCTTGCCCAACGCCGCTTTTTGCGGCGTAAAAGTCTTCGGGTCGATCTGAGAAGAATCCGTGGCGGGGCTTTGCAAGACAAGGCCGACGTAGTCCGCGAGGACGGTCGCTTCGTGATCCGTCATGTTGAATTGCGGCATGCGCGACGTCAGCGTGGGCCGCAGGGTTTGCGGGCTCTTCAGAAAGCTAATCAGCCACGCGCGCTGGGCGCGGCTCCCTTCGAAGGAAAGATCGGGGGCCAGCGTACCGCCGTAACCATTGAACTGGTGGCACTCATAGCATTTATATCGCTCGTAAATTCTCGCAAATTCACCGGCCGGGTGGAACTCCGCGTGGCTGCGCGGCACGACCAACTTTTGGAGCGCGCTCGTCGAAGGCGTGCCCGTCATGCTCAGCAGGGCCGTAGTCACAGCGTCGAGGTCGGCGGGGGAAAGGCGATAGAGCGGCATGCGCGCTGCGGTATTTACGGACACCGGGTCGGTGATCTTGGCCTGAATGTATGCAATCAGGTTGCGCGGAATTTTCGAGCCGCCGAAGGAGAGCTGCGAGACGTCTTTGCCGCCGAGCGCCGAGAGGTCGGGGCCAAAATCCTTTTGAGGAGCGATGCTTTCGACAGCGTGGCAGCTTGCGCATCCCTTATCCGTGAACAGCCGGCGCCCGAGCTGGATTTCTGCTGGAGTGGGAGCGTCCAATTGCGGGACATCGCTCAGAAGGTCCGAATCCGTAAGCCTGGTAGTGATGTATTGGGTGACCTTGTACAGGTCTTCGTCCGACCACTCATAGCGCGGCATCTTGCCGTGCGGCAAATGGGCCTGAGGATCGCGCAGCCAAGACACCAGCCAGTTCGGATTCACTTTGCTGCCGACTTTGGTCAACTCCGGCCCGATGTCGCCGCCGATCAGCGTCGTTTCTCCGGCGCGCGTGACGGCCAGCGCGTGGCAGGTGGTGCAGAACATCTGGCGGAATCGAACTTCTCCTTGATCCGCAAAATCCGGTTGCTTGGCGGCAGCGGCAACCATGCGCTCATCGAATTGGTAAGGCTGAACTGGATTAGTTTGCAGCGTGCTGAGGTAGCCGGAGAGGGCGCGCAGCTCCCGATCGCTCAAGTGGAATTGCGGCATGCGCGGCAACGCCGTCTCAGAGTCGTACCCATTGACGACGACGTTGCCGTCGCTATCGCTGACGGTGCGCGGTTCTTTCAGCCACTTGTAAATCCACTGCCGACTGACCTTCGTGCCGATGTTGGTCAGATCAGGCCCGAGCATCTCCGGGCGATCCACATCCTGCAAGCGATGGCAGCCCGTGCAGTTTAGCGAGGCGAGCAACTGCCGACCGCGATCGAGCTGCGGGGTCTCGGGAAGATCGGCGCGGTGACATGTGCCGCACGACGCCTGAATGAAACGCACCGGCAGAAGCGGCTGCTCCCAAGCGAGCGTGGTTTCATGCGCCTCCGCCACCTCGGTCGCGGCTCCTTGTCCGCGATGGCAGACGGTGCAGCCCCACTCGGCCATGTGGTGCGGGATGGGCGGATGCGCGCGAAACGGCTGGGGGACTGACGCATCGAGCAAGCTCGGTTGCGTGATTCCCTGGTGGCAGGTAGTGCAGCGATCCACGACGCCCATCTCCGGAATCCAAATCTGATCGATCTCAGGACGGTAATCCGCGAGCAGACGTTTGGTGTCCGGCCGGGTTTCGGCGAAAGCCGCATAGGCGCGCTTGTAGTGCTTCCATTCGCGAAGCAGATCCTTGATGGGAGAAATCGCCAGGGCGATGAGAAATAGAACGGAAGTGGCGGCAAACGCCAGCCGCAAGCCTCGCGATACTTGTCCCGCGCGCTCAACCGGCATGGGAACTCCACGGCCACACCCAGGACCATCCCGGGCCCCGGAAAATTGTGCCGACGGCGGTAAGCACAATCGCGACGGTGATAAACCAAGTCATCACCCACCAGGAAACGGGCCGCGTTTGCAAGTATCCAGATGCGGCGCCGTCTCGACCGGAAGTTACGTAGGCATAGAGCATGAGCCCGGCAACGGCTTCGGTGGGCACGAGAACAGTCCAGGCGTGCGTTAGCACCAGCATGGAAGTCAGCGCCAAAACCGCGACCAGAAAAATGGACAGCGCGCGTTTCCGGTTGGCGGCCCACACGGGCCGCCCTTGCACGTTCACATTGAAATAGGGAATGACGATCAAGCCGATCACCACCAGCGTCGGAATAATGATCCCGGCCACGAGCGGCGGAAAATAGTGCAGTAACTCCTGCAAGCCGAGGAAATACCACGGAGCCTTGGCGGGATTCGGCGTCAGCAGCGGATTGGCGAGTTGCTCCAGAGGCGCGTCCCAGAACAACGCCACGCACACGAGGCCGATGACGAGGACCATGAAGGCGATCGCTTCGCGGATCAGCAGATGCGGATAGCTCATCACCTGCGGCCCCGGATCGCCGATCACCTTGGCGGACGTCTTCTTGGTGACGAAGACGACGCGCACGGGATCCTTCTTCGCGTCGGAACCGAAGCCGGCCTCGTATTTAGGGTTGTTTTCCGTCATCACCCTCTCGCACAGTCAGGCCGCCGTCTTTCTGCACGCGCCAAAAGTGAACTGCGATGAAGACGATCGCGATGAGCGGCAAAACGACGCAGTGCAGCACGTAGAAACGCAGCAGTGCGTTAGCGCCGACCACGTTGCCGCCCAGCGACTCGAAGCGCACCGTCTTACCGATGATGGGCATGGCCGAGAGAATGTTTGTTCCCACGGTGATGGCCCAAAATGCCAGCTGGTCCCAGGGCAGCAAATATCCGGTGTAGCTCAGGAAGAGCGTGACGATCAGCAGGACAACGCCCACAACCCAATTGAATTCATGCGGAGGTTTGTAGCCGCCACGATAGAAAACGTGGAACATGTGCCAAAATACTGCCAGCACCATGAGCTGCGCCGCCAACCGGTGAATGTTCCGGAGAAAAACTCCGTTGGAAACGACGAACCGCAGGTCCTTCATGTCCCGATAGGCCTGCGGAGCGGCGGGATGGTAATAGAACATCAGCAGGACGCCGCTCACCGTAAGGATGATGAATAGCAAAAACGAGATCGAGCCGAGGTAGTAGGACGCCCGGACCCGCAGAGATTTCTCACGCACCTTGACGGGCAGAAAGTGCAGAAACAAGTTTCCGAACACGGCGAGGCTGCGCGTTCGGTTCGTCCGCGCGGGGCCACGGCGAAAGATGGACTTCCACACCCGCGTCGCGCGCAGACGGTCTAAAGCTCCCGGGGCAGAAGAAGTTGCCATCGACATCGCCTCGTCAGACCTTCAAGGCCTGATTTGCTCCTACAATCTCCAACTTGTCCACTGACAACTCGCCGTCCGCCGTGAGCGAAATCGCAAAATGGGGCAGAGGTCGCGGCGCGGGCCCGGCGACTTTGGTTCCGTCGGACTGGAACTTGCTGCCGTGGCATGGGCACTCGATCAGGTTGTCCTCCGGCTTCCACTGGGTAACGCAACCCAAATGAGTGCAGACTGCGGAGACCGCGTAAAATCCTTGCGCGGTCCTCACGATATACACCTGCTGCTCCAGCAGGAACGTCACGGAATCCATCGGGTAAAGATCTGGATTGCCGGCCCGGAATGTAGTCGGCGGTTCAAATAATACGTTGGGCGAAAGATACTGGTAGGTGACCACCATGGACCCCAGACCGGCGATCCCCAGCGCGCCGGCGGCGATTTCGCCGAGGAAGTCGCGCCGCGTCCCGCCGGACTTCGGCGGGACTGATTCTTTCTGCTGTCCGGCCACTTTGTCGTTTGAGTCGCTCATGGGCGCAGTGTGACCCCCTCAATGGAAACGAGCTCCGGATTTCGGTCGAAGAGTTCGTACGCTTCCATCGTGATGGTGTGCGCTGGGCATCGCACCGCGCACAATCCGCAGCGAATGCAAATCGTCTCGTCCTTTACCATGACCGAGCCTTCGCCGTCGCCGAGTTCCGCTGCCTGCAAGTGCTGCAACTGCCCCGCGTGAAACGGCGCTTCGGATTCCAGCCGTGCCAATCCTTCCTGCGCGAACGTAAATTGACTCAGCGGAACCAGAGTCAGGCAATTTTCAGGACAAACGTCCACACAGCCGCCGCACAGAATACATTCGGTGCCGCGTTCTTCGTCGCCTTCGAAAATCGTATTGATCCAGCACTGCAGGCAGCGCGAAGCCTCGCGCCGCGCCTGTTCCTCGGTGAAGCCGATCTCGACTTCCGCGATTCCGGTGCGGCGATCGATCGGCAAAATGGGCACCGCCAATCGCGAGTACTCGTCGAACTGTTCGGCCATCTGGTGATGGTCCAGGACGGTGATCTGCACGTATTTGGGCTTTGGCGTCCACGCTGTGCCGCGCAAGTGCCGGTCGATCTGCTCCGCCGCTTTTTTCCCGTCGGCCACGGCGCTGATAATCAACCGCGGACCGAACGCGATGTCGCCCGCCGCAAAAATATCGGGGGCCGTGGTCATGAGAGTTTCCGGATCGATTTTGACCGTGCCTTGGCGCGTGGCTTCGATTCCGTGCTCGGGGGTGAGGAACGAGAGGTCGGATGCCTGCCCAATCGCCAGGATGACTGTGTCGCAGGGAATGACGGTCTCCGTGCCGGGCTCAAACTGCGGATTGAAACGGTGCTGCGCATCGAACACGGACGCACAGCGAATCGTCTCGACGCCCGTGAGTTTCCCGTCTTTTCCGATAAATTGCTTCGGGCCCAGTGAAGGATGCAACTGCAAACCCTCTTCCACGCCTTCTTCGATCTCGTCACCAAAGGCGGGCATTTCCGCTCGCGATTCCAGGCAGATCAAATGGACTTCGCGTGCGCCCATGCGCAGCGCCGCGCGCGACACGTCCATCAACTCCTTCATTGCAACGTCCATTTCGCTCGGTGACAAACTTTCCGGCAGAAGGTTGCTGCTCAGCGCCTCGACTGTTCGTTTCTGCTGCTCGCGAAGCGCGGAACGTGCGACGTCGATCGCCACGTTGCCGCCCCCGATCACCACCACCCGCTTGCCGACAGAAAATCGGTAGCCGAGATTCACGTTCAAGAGAAAGTCGATGCCTTTCATCACACCGTCTAATTCGTTGCCGGGGATCCGCAGGTCGCGACTGGTGTGCAGCCCGAACGCCAGCAACACCGCCTGGTAGCCTTGCGCGCGAAGGTCCGCGAGAGAAAAGTCGCGTCCCAGCCGGGCGTTGAGCCGGAGTTCGGGCCCGAGATCGAGGATTTCGCGGATTTGCGCCTGCAGCACGTCCCGGGGCAAGCGATATTCAGGAATGCCCAGATGCATCATCCCGCCCGGCACGGCTGCAGCCTCGAACACCGTGACTTGATAGCCGAGCAATGCCAGATCGTGCGCCGCCGATAATCCCGCGGGCCCCGAACCGATGATCGCCACCTTCTCGGGATTGAGCACCGCGGGCTTCTCGGGGAAAACATTGATCGGATTGCGCGATTCCGGACCGTATCGCTCGGTCAGAAACCGCTTGAGGGCTCGGATGGAGATCGGCGCATCGAGGGTCCCGCGCCGGCAGGCTGGTTCGCAGGGATGTCCGCAGACACGCCCGCAAATCGAGGCGAAAGGATTTGGAAGCCGGGCGTAGCGGTAGGCCTCTTCATACCTGCCCTGGGCGATCAGATGGACGTACCGCCCTGCCTGAGTGTGAACCGGGCACGCCTGCATGCACGGAAAATTAGACTCAAGCCAGTCCACGTCCACGTTCTTTGTGCGCGACGTCATCTCGCTTTGCTCATCCCCCAGATTCGCGCCCGATCGCGGCTATTTCTTGACTGTGAGTTCGACGTTGGCCGTGGCGGCCGTGACATCCACTGCCTGGCTCGTCGACTTTCCTTCTTCGCTCCAGGTCACCAGGGTGTAATGTCCCGGCGGCACGTCCTTGATCTCGAAGTTGCCATCCTTATCTGTCACTGCGAAATAGGGAGTGGGCGCCACAATCAGATAGCCGGACATCTCCGGATGGACGTTGCACAATAGCGCTGCAACGCCGAGGTCGTTGAACTGAAATGATTTTTTCTGTCCCTGCGGCCACGTGCCGAGATTGTGAGCCAGTTTTTTGTTCCCGCCGACCGAAGGCCAGTAGACGTTGTGGCCCACCGGATCGCTGTTCAGGAAATCCACGGTAGTTCCCTTCAGAACCACCAGAACGTGCGGATCGAACTTCAAATTTTTTTGATTCATCACCACGGATTGTGCGGGCGGGGGAAAGTCTTTGCCCGGAATAGCATCCACATAAACGGCGATGTTCTCCGCGGACTTGATGCCTTGCACGCTCACCTTGCCCTTGATTTCATTGGACCAGCTTACTCCCCCCAGGGCCAGCATCAACGTTGCCGCGAGTGCTGCTCTTGCTGCGATTCCCGATAGATTCATGGCGCTCCTCTCGTATTCGCACGCAGTTACGCTGCGATCTATTGATGCCGCGCTGCGCTTAGTACACGAAATCAATTCCACTGACGAACGAGTTTGGCCGGAAGTACAAAATATTGCCTGAGTTCGGGTCGGTGTAAGGTTGTCCCCAGTGATACTGATATTCGCCGAAAATTTTGATGTTTGCGCGGATGAGCACCTGAAAGCCTGGGCTGTAGCGGTTGCGGGTTCGAAACTGAGAAGTGCCGTTCGCAAAGTCGGTCGGCGAATTCACGAAGTCATAACGCATGTACGCGATCATCCACGGGTAGATCCAGAAATTGCTGCCGGCGAACCCCCCGGTGTAGGTCACCGGGGGGGCGGCAGATATGGTTTGGGCTTCCGTGTCCACGGAGTGATTGTTGTCGCGGCCCACCAAGCCGACTCCGAAAAATTCCATCTTGCGGTATTTGAAGCGAAAATCTCCGCCGGCCCGATAGAACGGCTCGTTAATTGTTCCCAGGAAATTAAACTGCGAACCTCCGTAGTTCAACTGGTTCTGCCCCTCATAGTAGAACGCTCCGAAGCGGACTGAGGTGTGGTCGCGGGGCCCGGTCGGTCCGGCAGCCTGAACCGCATTCCGGCTCTCGGGATCGCGTTCCAGGTTGATTTTCTGCGACACGCGAACGTAGACGTCCTTCGTATTCCGTGCTGTGAGCGCAGAGTCGAGCCCATAGGCCGAATTGGTTCCGTCGACAAAGGCCACCGACCAGGTAAAGTTTCCGTTGTTGGGATAGCCGCCGAATTCGATGCCCCGTTGCGGCGTCCCAAGCGAGAAGGGATTGTTCGTGGTCAGAAAAACCGTCTGATCGGAAGTCGCCGAGGGCTGCGCTACCGCCGTCTCGCTGAAAGCGTCATAAGACGACGGATAAATCGACCGCGCTTGCGAGAACGGCAGATCCAGCTCGAATTGGCCGAAGCGGACATTCAATGAATTCTTCGGCAAATGCAAAAACCGGCCCAAGTCGTTGTAGCGGAGATATCCATCGCCCAATCCTCCGTTTGCGCCACTGCCGCCGGTCGAGATGTCGTTGTCGATCCAGAACGCCAGATTGTCACCGAAGCTGCCCGCGCTGATTATCGTAAAGGTATTCGGCGCGAACAGATCAGTCCGCGGAGTGAAACCCGTTGCCTGGACAGCCGGAGGTTGTTGGGCGTTCCACGCAAAATTACCTGAATACCGGAAAGCAATCGGCAAGCTCCCAGGAATCTCACCCGGAAAGATCGCCCCAGGGAAGGCTTCCTTCTGCGCTTTGGCACCGAGGAGGACGGGCGGGTCCTTGACGAACATCTCGTCGTCCACGGGGAACTTGAAACCGTTCTTCTTGAATGCTTCACCGAAATCGTTCAGTTCGGGGTAATCGCTGTGGCACGTGGAGCACGAGGTTTGATACTTCCTCGAGAAGGCCGGGATAGCGGATGCTTTGGGTGCCGTCATCGTCATCCAAACCAGCACCCCAACCACAAAGACCGTCGCAGTAGCCACAAGTCCCATCGCCGGCTTTTTCATATAATGCGCCTCCTCAGCCAACTGTTCTGTTTTGAACGGCCCCTAACTTGGCATACCGGACGCAATATCACATTAGCGACCGGGAAATCGAAAGGTCAAAAGTCACCTACTTATGTGACGACGGTCACATATGCGGCACTCTGTCCGAGCCTAGAATCCGACTGCGGAAGTCCATGGGCGACCAAGGCGCAGCGAGAAAAACTTTCTTCCATGATTCTTCTTGAGGATCTTCGAGGCCGAGATGCGGAGGGAAGATTCGTGAGCAGCCAATTGCTAGAGTCCATTTCACGATCCATGTGACGCCGGTCACTCACCAGGATCATGCCGCTCAAGGTTTTTCCATCAAGGCAGGTCTACTTTTGTCTTCGTCCCGTCGATAAGAAGCAACGCAATTCGTGAGGGAGCCTATGAATCTCTATGAAATTACGCTGCACGGCACGGAGAGCATCTACCTGCTCGCGTCAACTAAATACCGCGCCTTAGAGTTGGTAGCGGACTACTTTGCCGACGCAGGTCAGCCGGACATGCTTCCCAAAGGCAATTTCGTGGTGCGCCAGGTTGATTTGAGCAGGGAACAGATTCTGCGTCCAGAAAGATGCAGGGCATGTCCTTTAAATGAATAGGCTCTGGCGCGGTGCGACGACGGAGTAAAGAAATTAGCGTGTAAGGCCTTCTCGCAAGTGGGCTCGGAAAGCGTCCAGCTTGCTCCACAACGAGCATTCGCGGATACTCAAAACTTGGGCCAAAGAGTTTCACCAGCGGGGCAATCAGGTAATAGACAACTGGGCCGTAGGTGTTGAAGACGTAGACAGGCGGTTGGACCGCGGGGTATGGATTTGCTCCATGGATGATCCTGACCGCCGAATTCAGGATGTTGCCTTCCTCGTAGTTGAGCTGGTAGGACACCGCGAACTGGTGGATTGCCACCCGCAATGCCATCAACGATCCCGCCGCGGCAGCCGCGAGCAGCGTCCACTCAGAGATCTCGAGAAGCCGCTGGTTCTTCATCTCGACCTTGGCAGCACGCTCAGTCATTTCCGCCGCTGCGCAGTGCAGTATTTTCTGAAGAGGGGTTCCCGCTAGTGATCTCGTCTGAAGATGGGGAGCTTTCGTCGTCGGAGGGGAACGCGCAATCTTTGAGAGCCTGCGGTTATGTACAATTTTCGTTTTGCCTTCCAGGCCGACCGACAATTCATATTTGTTCGCTACCGCTTGAATTCCCCGCCGGAATGAGCCTGAAGCATCTTTCGGAACTTCCGAAGGCAATTGTCATCAAATCCGACTAATCGTCCGAGTGAAATTTATTGGGGAAAATGCAAATGCGCCACAGGAGGAAATCCCACGGCGCATTTGGCAAGACGCTCGGTGCTGGAAACGGTGGTTGCTCAGTGATGTGCGGGGTGTAACAGAGTTCTAGTGCTCCCCTCTAAAGCTGGACACCTCATCCAGGTCGAATCGTGACGCACGGCGATTCGATTACGGGCGGAAGTAAATGCCGACGTCGAAGCGGGTGTGGTCCCAATCCGTGTGATGATCCTTACACCATTGACGGTCGGAATTCATTCGGTCTACATCGTGATTGACTTGGGAACTGCCATTGCCGTGACGTGCAGCATCGTGGTCAATGCGAGCTCTGTCATTTTCGAGGCGCTGATGACAGGCGTTGCCGTAATCAGGAGTAGCGCTAACAGGGGTGCTGACGGCGAAGAACAGACCGCCGGCTAACGCGGTGGTGAGAATTACTCGGCTCAAAATTTTCGTGGTCTTCATGAAAACCTCCAGGGCCCAGTGGCCGCAGAAAACTATTGTCGGCTTTTTCAGATTCCATTACTGCGCCGTTCAGCACGGTATTGAGAATTTGTTTCGCAGGTCACCGGCGGCAATAAGTCACGCTGATACATATAGATAGAGGTGTTCTAGGGTACGATGAGAAACGCTGCCGGCCTAATGGATGGCGCACGAAGGCCGTGCCGGAGGCCCACATACCATGAAACGGGCGACGGCAGGAGCGGTCGCCAAACAAATGCACGTAAGTCCCGAGAGATGCCTGCACCGGACACGGCCGTTAAACCGACTAGCGGCGTTTGGCGGACGATTCCGCCCAAGTCCAAGACATAAATCTTGTCGAACTCGGGCTGGAGACGTGAATGAATAAGCTCATTCGGGCTCGACCGCAACTGACCACTCGCCCCCTCGCGAATCGATGCTGTAGAGCTTGCCCCCTGAAGGCATGTTTCTCAGAACGATGCTCAACGACGCCGCATCCTTCGTGGGAAGAGGCTCGCCATGCGCGTTCGGCTCATAGCAGTACTCGAGACCGATCTGGCAGAGCAGAGCACCCCACGTGTAGTGCGGATAATCGCTTCCGATTCCATCGGTGCTCCTGTAATTTTCGTTGCAGGTGCCGTGCTCAATCCAATTGCGCATGAACAATTCCACGCTGCTCTCAACAAAATATCGCTTCTGCTCTGGCGTCCCATAGCGGCGCACTCCCTGCCACACCAGGTAATTCACCGGAGCCCATACATGGCCCTTCCAGTATTCCTGCTTCGACCAATCCGGATCATCGTACGCGAGCGTAGGCAACAACCACTTTCCCCAGAACTTCTTTGGATCGGTAAGGATTTCCATCACTCGCGCCGCGCGCTCCGGGCTAGGTGCTCCGCACATGAGCGGATAGAAATTCATCGGAGTCAGCCTAGTGAGAAATTCTCCGGGCTTTCCGTCTGTCCCCCACAAGCGCGTGCAGTACATGCCAAGTGCATCATTCCAGAGAATTTCATTCATGCGCTGGTTCATGCGGTCGCGTCCATCGCGCAGTTCGGCAGCATCGGAATTAAAGCCAAGTTCGTCCGCCATCTTCGCGAGATACTCGGCATCCATCGACCAGAGTGAGTTCAGGTCGACGGCGTCTGCATTCATCTGTGTGCCGACCTGCACGGCTCCATCGAACGCAGGCGTGTCATCCCAACCGCAGGCCAATCGCGCATCAGCAAAACTGCCCAGTGCGCCCCATTCCAGCAACCCATTGTGATTGCCGTCGCTGAAGTTGGGCCACCACTGGTGCCATCGCAGCAAACGCTCGTAGACCTCGGCCAGAAAGAGGCGATCCGGCCATCGCTGGTAAATCTTCCACGCGCAGAGCGAGGTCACAGGTGGATTCGAGTTCTGAGTATTGATGTAGGCAATCGGATCATGATTCCATGCCGCAATCTGTGCCACCATGCCGTTCGTGAGCTGATAGGAGAGCAGAGTTCGCATCGTGTCCATAGCATGGCGCGGGTCTTCGAGTGAACCCAGAAGCGCGTTGAACGAGGTGTCCCAGGCGAAGTATGGCGGATAGTCAGGGTCGGTCATGATCCAGCTCCCTCCGCGCCCGATCACGTGCACGACCCGTTTAGTCAGACTGCTGTACTGGCGGCTGTTGTTCAGGTTGTCCGCGATCGCTCCGGCAAAATCTCCCCATGGTCCACCCGCCCGGGCGCGCTGAGACTTATACTTCGCAGCCGCCGCGTCGAGGATCTTGTCCACCTGGTTCAACTCCGGCACGCCGGTGAACCCAGCCGCGATGTATACGGGTGTCGCGGACAATTCAACGTCAAAAGCCATTTCCCCTGCTGGCGACTGCTGCAGTCCGGTCGGAAAAGGATCCATGTGAAGCACCCAGGTAGTCGACTGGTTCTGCGGCGTGATTGCGGTCGCCTCGATCTCGCTTTTGTTGGTCGAAAGAATATTGTTGAAGCCGTGCCACGGCCGTACGGGAATTCTGAGCGTCAACTTCAGCGGTTTGTCGCTGGAGAGGCGCGCTACAGCTGCCTCGTCCCCAACCTTGCCCCAATCAAAGAGCACCTGCGCCCCGTCGCGTTCAAAGCGAATCGTGTTGCTCGAAAAATCCGGCGAGGCCGAACCCGGTTTCCCGTTCGCCGCCCATCCCACATCAAGCACGATTCCGAAAGCATTGTCTTTCACGAAGGCAATTCCGCCCGGCATAAACGCCTGCAGATTGCCAATCAGCGTGCTGCCCTGATCGATGTTTAGGTTGCCGGCAACAGTCTGGCTCACTTCCTCCGCGCGGCTAGCATTCGAATCGGTCGCCGCGCCGGCCAGTGAAGTGGAGGCCAGTCCCGCTCCCGCGCCCGCAAAGGAAATCAGAAAAGTTCTTCGATCCATCGAAACCTCCCGGCAGAATACTTTTGTGTTTTACGAGTGCAGTGTTCACGGATCAACCCTATCTCCTCTTCCTGAATCTCCATCGACGACCCGTGGCACACCTCGGTCACTTAAGAGAATCTAGGGAGTAGAGTTCAGGGCCAAGGTCCACTTTCGCTCCAGTAGAAAAAAGACAGTCCTCACCACTTAAATGATCACTAAAGTAAGGCGGGGCAGGATTAAATGCAAAGATTCCCCTAAACTCCCAGGTAAGTCCTGATTAACGCGCAAACCGAAGAACTGACCGCTTGCCTGGTTCCATGTAGATCAAGTGTTGAAATTGAATTCGAGACGAAGAAGACGAAGAAAAGGGCATCGGCCCAGGTCGCTGAAAGCAAACCGCACAAGAATGGCGCGCCCGGGGAGATTCGAACTCCCGACCCTCTGCTTAGAAGGCAGACGCTCTATCCAACTGAGCTACGGGCGCCCCGTTCGGAACTTATTCAGTTTACGGCCCGTATCGCAATTTCCGCAACCGGCAACTGACGTGCGTCGTATGAACTGTGCCTAAATCTGTGCACGCCTACTTGACGCCAGGACCGAGTCCCGCAGGGAACTGATCAAATCGCCGCGTGACCGTCTTCCCTGAGAGAAATTTGTCGGCAAAGGCGAGCAGAGCATCCCAGTCTCCCTGCACCATCCCGTGCGGACGGTCCGCCCAACTCACGCCGAGCCGATTTGTCGCGTGAAACAACTCATACGCCGGCTTTGCGGCGATCCACGATTGATACACGCCGTTCTGATTGACGTTTTGATCGTGATCGCCTTCGAGCGCGATGAACGGCCGCGGCGCCACCAACGCGATGAACCAATGTTCATCGAAGGGCAGTTTGTCCGGTTGTCCCCAAAATTGATGAAGATGCTGGGAAAACCAATTTGGATATTTGGCCATCATCTCGGTCAGACCTTCTTTGCCGCCGCGATCCGGCACGGAGCCGCTGAATCGGTAGGCTGGCGTCCCGCCGCCGGAACTGGCGACGGGAGCGACCATGGAGAAGCGGTCGTCGAAGGCGCCCGCGATCAACGCGGATTTTCCGGTGCGCGAAACGCCGGTGATGATGAGTTTGTTCGCATCAATCGAGGGATCCGTAATCAGATAATCCACAATGCGTGATGCTCCCCAAGCCCATGCGCGCAGAAGTCCCCAGTCATAATTCGGATAAGCGGGGAAGAAGCGCGTGGTGCGATACGCCCAACTGCCGTCGGGAAGGCGTAATGTCGTATCTTCGCCGCAATCGCTGTTATTGAACGTCACAAACGCAAATCCGTGAGCGAGAGCTGGATTGGTCTCCGCGATTTGTTCCGCCGTGCGCGGACCGAATCTCCCCGGCGGCGCTCCACCGTTAGCCGCAGGCGCCGCAGGGCCAACTACGAGCAGCGCATCTTTTCCGCTGCCCTGATTTGCGCCCTGCGGAAGACGCGGCAATAGTGCGGCTCCAGGAGGCGATCCGGATGGTGAAATCAACGCCGGGAATGGGCCGCCTTCAGCAGGCGTGAAGATGCCGATATCGAGGCTCAGGCTCTCATTGGGGCCGAAGGTGAGATGTACGAGGCGATATTTCACCTTGCCGTCCATCAGCATTTGCGAGCTGATCTCCTGACCCTTCACGTTGCCCGGAGGAGGCGGGGCTTGGCCAACCGCGTAATACTCCAGAATGCGTTTCATCTGCTCGCGCCGCTCATTCCATTGCTTGATCGTCTTCACCTTCCGCCCATTGTCGAGCGTCATCATGTCGGGCATTTGCGCGCGATTGGGAAGTTGGTCGACGCCTGGCATGTCCGGCATGGATGTCGTGATCGCCGGAAGGGGAATCTCGTTTGGGTCCGGCCGGTCCGGAAGAGTCGGAGGAGTTGTTTGCGCGCTCAGAAGACAGGCCGCCGTTCCGAGTACCAGAATGCCAATCAACTTGTGTTGTATGTGCATTACGATTCTCCTTGCCCGAATGAAGCCGATGCGGAGACAGGCACGCAAATGCCGCTCAGTGGAGCTGGTACGGTTTATCCGGCGCTGGGATGGGATCGGGCAATTTGGCCGCCTCAATTTTCGCTGCGCTCGCGAGCCCCGTTCCCGTAACGCTGTTGATATTCAGCAGAGCGCCGGCGAATCCGGTCACTTTGATATTGCTGAGGATGGCGTTCTTGATGTTGGCCAGGAAGATCCCCTTGGCGCAAGTGCCGGTAATATTGTTGAGCGAAAAACCATCGAGCGGTTTATGGGGGTGAATGGCCGTTCCATCCACCAGCAACGGAACATCGCTGACGCGCACATTCGAGAAGCGAAAGTTTCGGATCGTCGGGATGCCTTCATCGCCGGGCACCGGAAATTCATCTTGAATGCCGCTGTTAAGAATATTGAAGCGGAGAAATCCGCCCGTCATGCCGGAGACATCGAGATCGTCCGCAACGATGTCCTCAATGAACGCGCCGCGGCCGGGGCGGCTCTTAATGTAGATGGCGAAGGTCCTGGCGGCGCTGAATTTGCAATGCTCGATGCGGACGCCGCGAATGCCGCCGGACGTTTCGCTGCCGATGCCGATGCACGCGAAGATCGAATCTGCGAACGTGCAATTGGTGATGCGCACATCTTCGGTGGGTCGAAGAATGGTATACGCCTCTTCGCCGCGGCCGGATTTGAGCGAGATGCAATCGTCGCCGGTGGAGATGTCGCAGCCGTCGATGAGGACGTGCTTGCACGAATCGATGTCGATGCCGTCTCCGTTGCCGCCGGTGCTACGAATGGTCAGATTCTTGATCGAGACCTGCTCGCAGTAAACGGGATGGATCGACCACATGTGATCGTAGCTGGTGGAAAAATCCTCCAGCCGGATGTCTGTGCAATTCGTGAATTCAATCAAACAAGGATGACGCAGCGGATTCTGCTGGTTGGGACGCCCTCCGAGTGCTTTGTTGCCGACGATTTTCCCCGGTCCCACAATACCCACCTTGCCGGAATCCATCGCGTAAACGAGACCGGTGCGGCCCTGAATCCAGTGGCCTTCCCAGCGCACTTGGGTGACTGGGTAGTCCGCAAAGTCAGGCGAGCCGAGAAGATTGGCGTCCTTGTCGAGACGCAGCAGGGTGTTGCTTCGCAGAGCAAGCGCGCCCGTGGAGTAATCGCCCGCAGGTACCAGGACCTCGCCCCCGCCGAGAACCGCGCAACGATCGATTGCCTGTTGGATGGCGGCGGTATCTTTGGTAGTGCCGTCGCCGGTCGCGCCAAAGTCGCGGACATTCAGGGTGATTTTGGGTTTCAGCGGAATCGCCGTCGCCGTGTGTTTTGGCGCTCCGCTCGCCGGCGTTCTTTGCGGCTCCTGCGCAAAGCCGAGGTGAGCAAGCGAAGACAGCACCGGTGTCACTATGGCGCTTTGCGCCGCGCGCGTAATAAAAGTTCTGCGTCCTGACAATTTGTCGGTCAATGCTCGCCCTTTCTTCACCGAAAGGAATTATTGATGGGGTTCCTCCTCGGGCTTATATACGAAGTGATTGAACCTTTGCCAGCCCAATCCTCCAGTTGGCATTCACATTCGGGCCGATACTGCGAGCATCAACGCGGTGTTCGCCGAATTCCAGTCAGTTTTGTCTGGTGTTATCCGATGTGCTAGTTTGGCGTGGTGCAGCGCCGAAATTCGGCGGCCGGGGCGTCACGTTGGATGGCCGAATCGCGGGCTCGAACGCCGGGCTCGGTGGCGGGCGCAAGCAAATCGCCATGCTCGCGAGAGCACGGGGAGGGAACATGAACCTATCGAGTGCCGCGAAGAAGTTTCTAGCCATGAACAGAAATGCTCTGCCCGCAGTTCTGGTGATTGTCTGTGCAATCGCAATCGGATTGGTGTTCCACTTGGCCGCCGCGTCCGCGCAAGAGCCGGCTGCCCTTCAATCGCAGTCAGTGGCGGGTTCCGGCCAGGCCACCGCCGGCGCGCCGGGCGCCCCGCCCGCCGTCAGAGGCTCGCGCTTCCACGAACCGGATCCCATCGCGTTCGACGATCACACCGGCTTCGTTCAACTCTTCGACGGCGTCAGCCTTAAGGATTGGGACGGCGATCCGTCCATCTGGCGTGTAGAGGACGGCGCAATCGTCGGCGAGCATTCGGCGGACAAGCCGCTCGGCAACACTTACATCGTTTACCGGGGAATGGAGGCGAAGGACTTCGATCTGAAATTTGAGATCAAAGTGGAAGAAGGCGGCGGCAGCGGCATGCAGTATCGCAGCAAAACGGGAATCGAGTGGCGTCGCCCGCCGCGTCCCGGCGAGCCGCCCTTGAATTTGAATTGGATGATGACGGGTCCGCAAGCAGATTATTGGTTTCCCGTGGACACGACTCACGCCCAGTATTCCGGCCAATTTTATTCGGAAAATACGCCGCTCGGCATCATCGCGTGGCGCGGCCAGGTGGTGAGCATGGTTCCGGGCAGCGCGCCGCGGCTGGTGGGAAACATCGGCGATCGCCAGGCGTTAGGCGGCTACGTCAAAGTGAACGATTGGAATCAGTATCTCGTGATCGCGCGCGGCGGCACCTTCATTCACATTTTGAACGGGCAGGTGATGGCGGTGCTGGTGGACGATGATCCGACGGACTCGAACAATCAGTCGGGATTTATCGGTATCGAAATCGAAGGCGCGCCGACTAAAGTTTCGGTCCGCAACATTTGGATGAAAAAGATTTCGTAGCCTAGGTTGCACTTTTTAAGTGCGACGACTGGAGCGCTGGAATTTCCGCGCCCATTTTCTCCGCGCGCGCGTCACTCTCCTGCGTCGAATTGGCCCTCGCGAACGATTTCTCGCATAACAAAGTTTTAACGGCATCCTTATGCCTTCCTAATCCCCCTCCAGATAACTTATTGGAGGAAGTAATCAGGCGTAGCGCCCGAAGGATGCGAAATGGGCAAAACAATATTCATGGTTGCGTGCCTGGCTGGAGAGGGATTCCTTGTTTATTGTCTCTCTCAATATGTGCTTGAATTGAGGCGCGGTCGCAGGCTGGCGGGCGCGAGGGCTGCGGATCTCCCAAATTGGCTAGGTCCGAGTCCCGTTGTTCCATTCACCAAGAAACGTCCCGGGACGCGGGAAATTTCGCCCGCTCCGGCTGGAGCGTCATTGTCGCCGGCTTCCGGCTTCAGTATCACTTCCATCGAGGTGAGACGCCGTGCTTGATGTGATCTTTGTGGCTTCAATGCTGGTTTTTGTGGTTGTCGCGATTCTATACGTGAGCGGTTGCCAGCGCCTGAAAACGAAATAGGAGCTCCGAATGGGTGCAGAGAACGCCGTCCTTTTGATTGTTTGCCTGGGGTTGACCATCTATCTCGTGTTCGCGTTGCTCAAGCCGGAGAAATTCTAAGGATGACTGCAAACGGCTGGTTGCAAATTCTGTTCGTCCTCTTGGTGGTCCTGGTCCTGACAAAGCCACTCGGCGTTTTCATGGCGCGCGTGTTCAACCGCGAGAAGACGTTTCTCGATCCAGTGTTCCGCCCCATCGAAAAGCTTGTTTACAAACTGACGGGCGTGGACCCAGAGCATGAGATGCGCTGGACGGAATACACCGTGGCCATGCTGCTCTTCAGCGGCGTCTCGATGGCGCTGCTTTACTTGATCGAGCGCGTGCAGGCGTGGATCCCGTTTCAATCCCTCTTGAATCCGCAAAAGCTACCGAATGTGCCGCCGGCTCTGGCGTTCAATACCGCCGTGTCATTCACCACCAATACGAATTGGCAAAACTATGCTGGCGAATCCACCATGACGTATTTCACACAGATGGCGGGCCTTGCCTATCACAACTTCACGTCCGCCGCTGCGGGAATCGTTCTGGCCATCGTAATCATTCGAGGGATTGCGCGTAAGGAGACGGATAAGCTCGGCAATTTCTGGGTGGACATGACCCGTTGCATGCTCTGGGTCCTCGTTCCGCTGTGCCTACTGGGCTCACTCCTTCTCGTTTCCCAGGGAGTCATCCAGAATTTCAGGCCGTACACGACCGCCGAACTCACCGAGCCGCAAACGGTCCAGGTGACGGACGCGAACGGCAAGACGACGACCCAAGTCGTGAGCGAGCAAGTGATCGCGCAGGGGCCAATCGCGTCGCAGGAAATCATCAAGGAACTTGGCACGAACGGCGGCGGGTTTTTCAACGCGAACAGCTCTCATCCGTTCGAGAATCCGACTCCGTTTTCCAACTTCCTTGAGCTCGTTTCGATCTTCGCGCTCGCCTCAGGCCTGACCTATACGCTCGGCCGAATGACAGGCTCGCCCCGGCATGGTTGGGCGGTGTGGAGTGCGATGGCGTTTCTCTTCCTCGCCGGCGTCCTGACTTGTTACTGGGCGGAAGCGAAGGGAAATCCCTTGCTGGCCAGCGCGGACCAGCGCGTCACCGCGTTGCAGCCCGGCGGCAATATGGAAGGCAAAGAAGTGCGCTTCGGGATTGCGAACTCCGCCTTGTTTGCCACCATGACGACCGACACGAGCTGCGGCGCCGTGAACAGCATGCACGATTCTTTCACGCCGCTCGGCGGCATGGTTCCGCTGATCAACATCATGCTGGGCGAGATTGTCTTTGGCGGCGTCGGCTCGGGGCTGTATGGAATGGTGGTATTCGTGGTCATCGCCGTGTTCATCGCAGGGCTCATGGTCGGGCGCACGCCGGAATACTTAGGCAAGAAAATCGAATCCTACGACGTGCAGATGGCGATGCTTTCGTTGTTGATTATGACATTCGTGATCTTGGGCTTCTCTGCGTTCTCCGTCGTTCAGGCCTTTGGAACATCCAGCATCACGAATCCGGGGCCGCACGGACTCTCGCAGGTTTTGTACGCATACACTTCGATGGTGGGGAACAACGGCTCCGCGTTCGCTGGCTTGAACGGCAACACGATGTGGTACAACACCAGCGGCGCAGCGGCCATGCTCCTGGGCCGTTTCTTCATGCACATTCCCATCCTCGCGATGGCGGGGAACCTCGCGCGGAAAAAAATCGTTCCGGAATCCCTCGGCACCTTTCCCGTCACTGGCTGGCTCTTTACGGCTCTTCTCGTATCCACGATTCTGATCGTAAGCGCACTCACATTTTTCCCGGCGCTCAGCTTGGGGCCAATTCTCGAGCACCTGATGATGCTGGCCGGAAAGGCGTTCTGAGGACCACATGGCCGAAACTGGACAGCCGAAGGCGATTTCTCTCACCGACCCGAAGATCTTGCGCGTCGCCGCGCTGGATTCGTTCCGAAAACTCGACCCGCGGCTCATCATCAAGAACCCCGTGATGTTCGTCGTTGAGGTGGGAGCTCTTCTCACCTCTATCCAACTTGTGCGGGACACCCTGCACCACACTGCTCATTTTGCCTGGGGCTTGCAGATCACGTTGTGGCTTTGGTTCACCGTCGTCTTTGCGAATTTCGCCGAAGCCATGGCTGAAGGCCGCGGTAAGGCGCAGGCGGACACCCTGCGCAAGGCCCGCAGCGAAACAGTGGCGCATCGGCTCACGGCGGACGGGAAGCGGGAAGACGTCCAAAGTTCGAGTCTGCGCGCTGAGGACATCGTCATTGCGGCTGCGGGTGAATTTATCCCCGGAGACGGCGAGGTGATTGAAGGCGTCGCCTCAGTTGACGAATCCGCGATCACTGGGGAATCAGCTCCCGTGATTCGTGAAAGCGGCGGTGACCGCTCCGCCGTGACCGGCGGCACGCGCGTTCTTTCCGACGAAATCAAGATCCGCATCACCTCGAATCCGGGCGAAACGTTTCTGGACCGCATGATCAAGCTGGTCGAAGGAGCCTCGCGCCAGAAAACGCCCAATGAAATTGCGTTGAACATCTTGTTAGCCGGTTTGACGATTATTTTCCTGCTTGCGGTCGTCACCCTGCAGCCCTACGCCATGTACTCCGGCGCTCCGCAGAATATTTTCGTGCTCGTGTCGTTGCTGGTCTGCCTGATCCCCACCACAATCGGCGGTCTTCTCTCGGCCATCGGCATTGCGGGAATGGATCGCATGATTCAGCGCAACGTCATCGCCATGTCCGGTCGCGCCGTGGAAGCTTCGGGCGATGTGGACGTGCTGCTCCTCGACAAGACCGGCACGATTACGCTTGGCAATCGCCAAGCCACGCGCCTCTACGCCGCGCCGAACGTGGAAGACGCGGACCTGGCCGACGCCGCGCAGCTTGCCTCTATCGCCGACGAAACACCGGAAGGACGTTCGATCGTCGTCCTGGTGAAACAGAAATACGGTCTGCGCGGTCGCGAACTGGCTTCGTCGAACCCGATCTTTGTGCCCTTCACCGCGCAAACGAGGATGTCCGGCGTGGATTTGGACGGCACCGAGATTCGCAAAGGAGCCCAGGATTCCATCGCCAAGTACTGCGCCGAACGCGGCAATTCCGTTCCGCCTGAAATAACAAAAGTGGTCGAAGAGATTGCGAGCTCCGGAGGCACGCCGCTGCTCGTGGCGAAAAATCGCGTGGTGATGGGCGCTATCCAACTCGAAGACATCGTAAAGGGCGGCATGCGCGAGCGCTTCGATCAGCTCCGTGCCATGGGCATTCGCACCGTGATGATCACGGGAGACAATCCTCTCACCGCCGCGGCCATCGCCAAACAGGCGGGCGTGGACGGTTTCCTCGCCGAAGCCAAGCCGGAAGACAAAATGGCCCTCATCAAGAGCGAACAGGCCAAAGGCAAGCTCGTTGCCATGACCGGCGACGGCACGAACGACGCGCCCGCGCTGGCTCAAGCGGACGTTGGTGTGGCCATGAATACCGGCACGCAGGCTGCAAAGGAAGCCGGGAATATGGTGGATCTCGATTCAAATCCCACCAAGCTCATCGAAGTCGTCGAAATTGGCAAGCAACTTCTGATCACGCGCGGCTCGCTGACCACCTTTTCCGTGGCCAACGACGTCGCCAAGTATTTCGCGATCATCCCCGCGATGTTTGCGGGCACGTTCCACGTTCTGAATGTCTTGAACATCATGCGCCTGCGCACCGCGGAATCCGCCATTCTTTCCGCCGTGATTTTCAACGCCCTGATCATCATCGCGCTAATTCCGCTGGCGCTGCGCGGAGTCCGTTACCGCCCCATGGGTGCGGCGGCATTGCTGCGCCGCAATCTGCTCATCTATGGCGTCGGCGGAGTGATCGCGCCGTTCATCGGCATCAAGCTGATCGACATGCTGTTGCCGTATCTCCATTTGGCCTAGAGAGAGAACATGAAGAAGAATCTTCTAATTTCCGTCTTGTTCACGCTGCTGACCACCGTCATGTTCGGCGTGCTGTATCCGCTGGGCATCACGGGCCTGTCGCAGTTGATGTTTCGCGACAAGGCCAATGGCCAGCTCATTGTGAAGAACGGCAGCGTGGTCGGCTCCGCAATCATCGGCCAGGCCTTCACCGGCCCCGGTTACTTTTATTCGCGCCCCTCGGCCGCCGGCACCGGCAACGGCTACGATCCCACTTCGAGCGGCGGTTCCAATCTTGGTCCCACCAATAAGTCGCTGGTCGATCGCGTGAACGCGCAGACGCAGCAATTGAAGGGTGATAATCCCGGGGCACCGGTGCCGATCGACTTGGTCACAACTTCGGGTTCCGGTCTCGATCCCGAGATCACGCCGGCGGCGGCAGAATTCCAGGTGCCGCGAATCGCCCGCGAGCGCAAGATGAGCGAGGCGGACGTGCGAGCCCTCGTCGCGCGCCACACCGCGGGGCGGCAGTTCGGATTTTTGGGTGAGCCTCGAGTGAATGTGCTGCAATTGAACCTGGACCTCGACCAATCCTATCCCCGCGCTCATTGACCTAGGGTTCAGTAGATGCGGCGCCTATCTTCTTAGGAGGTGGGAGCATTAGCTCTCACGCAGCCGTTTCAAAAGGAAGGAACTTCACCCACTGAAGTCGTCCCGCCTTCCTTAACCAATTCTCAGGATGAAGCTGGTGAATCGCCTCACACTTTTCGGTCTGCTCGCGGTCTCCGCCATGCTCGTCTGTTATGCGTTCGAGCGGCGCAGCCGATGGTTCATACTGGGGTTCGCCATCTCCTGCATCCTCGCCTCCGTTTACGCATACCTGCAAGGCGCTTGGCCATTCTGCATTGTCGAGGCAGTCTGGTCGGCTGTAGCCGCGCGACGATGGTTCTCTGATTCGCCGGAGAACGGAAGCCAGGCGCATTAATTCTGCGTCTCTCGGTTGTCCCGCTTCCCTGGGTGCCCCCATATGCCGGACTAGCGTGTGGAGGTCATGCATTAAATTAGCTTGAACCAAATAAAAGAACAGACTACCTTCGCTCCGTTTCTGTTTCCGCCCTGACCGCGGAAGCAAGGGGAGTCACCCGTGCGCGATCCACGTTCGATCCGATGGCTTACGGTCGCGATCCTGTTTGCACTCACCCTCGACCTGCTCGCGCGCCCCGCCGCTCAAGCCCCATCCGGCGCTTCCGCCGCTCCCACGCCGCCCTTGCAGCTAACTTCGGAACAGGATCACCAACGAATGATGGACCTCCTCCACATCACCGCGCTCCGCCCGGGAGCGGGAGGGAGTCCGCAGTCCCCCAACCCAGCTAACTACGACGAGTCCAAGGCCAATCCCTATCCGAAGCTGCCGGACCCTCTGGTATTGAACAACGGGAAAAAAGTGAAAACGGCGAAGGTGTGGTGGCAGAAGCGCCGCCCCGAAATCGTCGAGTATTTTGACCGTGAAATTTATGGCCGCATGCCGGCCGTCACTCCGAAAGTGACTTGGGAAGTCGTCAACACGGCGAAAGAAATGAACGGCGATGTCCCGGTCATCACCAAGAAACTGGTTGGCCACGTGGATAATTCCTCGTACCCGCTCATCAGCGTCGATATCCAGCTCGTTCTCTCCACTCCTGCCAACGCCACCGGCCCTGTGCCCGTCATGATGGAAATCGGCTTCACGCCGGAATATATGGCCACATTGCCCCGGCGCACGCCCCCGCGCCCAGCCCCCCCGCCTCCGCCCCCCGACACCGGTCCCACGTGGCAACAGCAAGTCCTGGCCAAGGGCTGGGGATATGCAATTATCATCCCCACGACGGTTCAAGCGGATAACGGCGCCGGCCTCACCCAAGGCATCATCGGCCTCGTCAATAAGGGCCAACCACGCGCATTGGACGATTGGGGCGTGCTCCGGGCCTGGGGATGGGGCGCCAGCCGCGCGCTCGACTACTTCGAAACCGACAAGGCGGTCGATGCCAAGCAAGTCGGCTTAGAGGGCCACTCGCGATACGGCAAGGCCACGCTAGTCGCCATGGCCTACGACCCGCGCTTTGCCGTCGCCTACGTCAGTTCTTCAGGTACCGGCGGAGCGAAAATCTTGCGTCGCAATTTCGGGGAGCTCGTAGAGAATATCGCCGGAACCAGCGAGTATCACTGGATGGCGGGCAATTTCCTGAAGTACGCAGGCCCGTTGACTCCGAACGATCTCCCGGTGGACGCGCACGAACTGATCGCTCTCTGCGCGCCCCGCCCGGTCTTCATCGGCGCGGGCACACTCGAAGGAGGCGATGGATGGGCGGATGCCGAAGGCACTTTCATCGCGGCCGTCGGCTCAGGACCGGTGTACAAACTGCTAGGCAAGAAGGATCTGGGGACCGCTGTCACGCCGCCGGTGGGTACTCCCTTGATCGACGGCGATGTCGCATTTCGCCAGCACAGCGGCGGACACACTCCGGCCCCGAACTGGCCGACATTCATTCAGTTTGCAAGCCGCTATTTAAAAACGCCGCCCGCGGCGGCGTCCGCGGTGGTGGCGAGCTCAACGCAACATTCCAATGAATAAGGAGACGTCCTTGAAGACGAAACAGATTTTCACTGCGCACTTGATTTTCACTACTCTCGCGATCCTGGCACTCACCGCCGCGCCCAGTTCCAGCGCCACTCAGACCGCCGATCATTGGGTGGGCACCTGGGCCACGTCGGCGCAATCCCTCGATCCCACCAAAGCCCCACCCAACGCCGCGCCTCCGCCGGCCTTTGCAGATGCTACGCTTCGCCAGATCGTGCATGTCTCCATCGGCGGCCAACAGATCCGTGTTCGATTTTCAAACGAGTTCGGCTCCGGGCCCCTCGTCATATCCTCCGCTCACGTGGCGTTGTCCGTGGGACCCGGCGCAATCAAACCTGAGAGCGATAAGGCCCTGACCTTTGACGGCCAACCATCTGTCAGCATTCCGCCGGGTGCGCCAATGGTTTCTGATCCCCTGGATTTCAATCTCGCCTCTCTGTCCGACGTGGTGATCAGCATCCATCTGACGTCCGTGCCGGACATCATCACCACGCACCCCGGATCGAGAGCCACTTCGTATTTGCAAACGGGAGACGCCGTCTCCGTGGCCGATTTGTCGCAAGCCCTGCATTTCGACCGCTGGTATTTTCTGAGCGGGATCGACGTCATGGCGTCGAACTCGAGCGCCGCCGTAGTCACATTCGGAGATTCCATCACGGATGGCGCGCAATCCACCACCAACGCTAACGCCCGCTGGCCTGACGAACTCGCTCGCCGCCTCCAGGCCAACAAGAAAACCGCCAGCATAGCCGTACTGAACGAAGGAATTGGTGGCAACCGCCTTCTGCATGACATGACGGGCGCAAACGCTCTCGCCCGCCTGGATCGCGATGTGCTCGCGCAGAGCGGCGTCCGCTGGATCATCATCCTGGAAGGCATCAACGATATTGGCGGCATCACGTTGGCCACTCAGCGGCACGAACTGCCGCCGTCGGCTGAGGATGTGATCGCTGCCTACGAGCAGATCATTGCAAGAGCCCACGCCCACAACATCCGCGTTTACGGAGCCACCATTCTCCCCTTTGAAGGAGCGCACTATTACTCAGCGGATGGCGAAACCGAACGCCAGAAGGTCAACAATTGGATTCGCACCAGCGGCAAATTCGACGCCGTAATCGATCTGGACGCCGCTACCCGCGATGCCAAGGATCCCGCGCACCTGATCCCCATAGCCGACAGCGGCGATCACCTGCATCCCCCCGACGCTGGCTACAAACTAATGGGCGACACCGTCGACCTAAAACTATTCGGGAAGTAGTGGGACCGGCATTCATTCTTGCCTGTCCGCGCGAAGGCGCGAACACGCGCCCTCGCGCGGCAGTCTAGGCACCCATGGACGATCAGCAACGAAAAGAAAAAGAAGCCGTACTAGCATCCTGCGAGCGTTACGCCGAAAAGGCGTACGACGCCATGTATGACGCGCATTCCCCCTCCGACGCCACCGCCCTCTACAGCGACGCCAAAGAAGGTTTCTACGAGGCACTTCGCGTCGCGCGCGAATTAGGGCTTGCAGACGAGGTCCGCCGCCTTGAAGCACGCCTCGCTCACGTAAAGAGCGTTTTTCGCAGCCAATTCAGCTAAGCTCTTCCGGCGCAGCGCGCAGAATGAACAACAGAGTCCCGAAGAAGCGACACAAAACAAGACAGCAATCAAGACAGCAATACGGATGCACATGACTCAACGTCGAGACAAATCCGCGAAGGTTCGCCGCTTTCAGTGGATCTCCGTCTCTCTGTTGCTCGCGGTGGGCATCGTCAATATTCTCGACCGCAGCACGCTCGCGATCGCGAATAAGAATGTCAGCGGCGATCTGCATCTCTCGCCCATACAGATGGGATTGTTGCTCTCGGCTTTTTCCTGGGCGTATGCGTTCTCACAATTGCCTGTGGGCGTTTTGCTGGACCGCATCGGCGCGCGCATTGTGCTGGGCGTCGGATTATTTTTCTGGTCGCTCGCGCAACTCGCCGGCGGCTTTGTCACTTCGCTGCGGCAATTTCTCACCGCTCGCGTTTTCCTGGGACTAGGCGAGGCCCCCACGTATCCCGCCGGCGCAAAGATAATTTCGGACTGGTTCAACAAGCGGGAACGTGGTGGACCGATCGCCATATTTTTGTCTTCACCGACGATCAGCCCGATGATCGCGCCGCCCATCATCACCGCGCTCATGCTCTACGTTGGCTGGCGAAAGATGTTTATCACCATGGGAGTGGTGGGCATCTTGCTCTCGATCGTGTGGTATGTCGTCGCACGCGATCGCAAGCATGTTGCCCTTACCGCCGAGGAGCACGAATATTTCGACGAAAGCAACGACGCGGCCGCGTGCGAGAGAAAGCTTACCGTCGATGAGTGGTTTGGGCTGTTTGTGCAACCCACCATGTGGGGTATCGTGCTCGGGTTCATCGGAATTATCTATATGATCTGGCTGTACCTCACCTGGCTGCCCGCCTATCTGGAGAATGAGCGCCATCTCAGCATCGCCCGGACAGGCTGGGTGGTTAGCATTCCCTATCTGTTCGCCACGCTGGGCACGCTGTTCTGCGGATATTTGGCGGATTTGCTCTTGCGCCGCGGCGTCAGCGCGATCAACAGTCGCAAGTGGCCCATCTGCGTAGGCCTGTTGGGCGGTGCCTTCTTTACGATTCCCGTCGCGTACACGCGGGACACCACGACGGCCGTGGTCTATTTGTGCGTCGTCATGTTTTTTCTCTACATGGCGAGCAGCGGGGCGTGGGCTTTGGTCACGGTCGCGACACCGAATCACATGGTCGCATCGGTGGGCAGCCTGCAGAATTTCGGCGGCTATCTCATCGGTTCCGCCGCGCCAGTCCTCACTGGATGGCTGGTCCAGCGAACACATACGTTTAAGAGCGGGCTCGTGATGAGCTCAATTGTCGCGTTCGCCGCCTCCTTGCTTTACTTTTTCCTGGTCTCCGAACCGATCCACGAAGTGGCGAGCCCGGCGCCGGGTGGCGCGGGAATCTAGCCCCGTCTCCGCAGGGTCATTTTTTAACCGGTGAAGACTTCGACTCTCAGACTTGGGTCACCGGCGTCCAGACTTCCATCGCGCTTTGTTGCCGGTTCGCCCAAACATAGTAGGGAATGAACGTAAGCGGCGCGCCGGCTTTGCTGTTCGCGCGCGCCTGAGGTTGGTAGGGAGCGTAGAGCGGGCCGGAACTATTGCGCGAGAAAATCGTGCCGCCCGCGCCGGATGGTTCGAGCGAAACGCCACTGTGGTGCAGCACCACGACGCCGCCAAGCAGGTCGCTCCTGAATTCGGTCGCGAAGCCTGCGTCGCCGGTCGTCACAAGCGCGAGCGACAATTCTCCAATCGCGGCGCCGTTCGGCTGATCGAGTCGTTCGAGGCAGTAAACGAGCGGCCCGCGCTGAATCGCAACGCGGCCCGTATCTTCGGCCACGTAGGGATTTGCTTGGAGGACTTGGGGAGTCATCTCCAAGTGAAGCTGAATGACGTCGCCGGAAGACCATCGCCGCCGCAGCGGAAAGTAGGCGCCAGGTTGCGCGTCGCTCATCGTTGTGCCGTTTACGGCGACGGTGGCGCGGCGAGTCCAGCTTGGAATGCGCAGGTAAAATGTGAATTCGCGCGGCGTGGCCGGCGATACCGAAATTTCCACGTCGCCGTCCCACGGGTAATTTGTTTTCTGCGTGACGCCGAGCGGCGTGCCGTCTTCGAGACGCCAGCGCAGTTCGGAATTGCCGAACAAATGCAGATAAATTCCGTCGCTGCTGGTGCTGTAGAAATAGCCGGGAAGGGAAGCGAACGTTCGCTCGACGTTCGGCGGGCAGCACGTCGTGTCGTACCATGCGTTGCGAATCTGTACACCGCTCGCGGGATCGTACGCCAGCGGATTGCGATAGCAATAGAGCGTGCCCTCGAGCGACATTCCGGAATTTATACCGTTGTACAGCGCGCGCTCGAGAACATCCGTGAATTTCGCGTCGCCCGACGCGGCGAGCATTCGCCAGTTCCACATGAAGTTGCCGACCGCGGCGCAAGTCTCCGCATACGCGCCCGCATTCGGCAAGTCGTACGAGTCGCCGAAGGATTCACCTTGTGCGTGCGCGCCGATCCCGCCCGTGACATACATCTTCGACTTCGTCATGTCGTCCCACAGCGCGTTAAGCGTTTTCCAGTACGCGGCGTCGCCGGTTTCCATGTAGTAGTCGGTGGCCCCGCAGCAGGCGTACATGCAGCGCACGGCGTGGCCTTCCACGCGCGTGCGCGCCGTGAACGGCGTGCCGGAAAAAAGATATGTGTTCAGGAGCGTCGGCACGATGATGCGCGAATCGCCTTGGAGAATGTAGCCCGCGAGATCGAGATGCCGTTTGTCTCCCGTGATGCGGTACAATTCGACCAGCGCCATTTCAATTTCGGGGTGGCCGGAAATAATCGGCTGCTTCGGCGCAGGTCCGTAATCGGGCAGAAGGAAATCGTTCACGAAGCGCATGCCAGCATCGAGCAGCCTGCGATCGCCCGTCGCACGGTAGTTCGCGAACGCGCCCTGCAGCATGTGCCCGATGTTGTAGAGTTCGTGGCCCGTCTCTTGCGCGACCGGCGTCATGCTTTGCGCGGCGCGATCGCCAACGTAGTACGTATTGAGATAGCCGCTCGATTTTTGCACGGAGCAGACGAGCTCGATGAGGTTCTCCACCGTGGCGCGAAGCTGCGGCAAATCCTCAGACTGCATCGCGAAACTTGCGGCTTCGGTCCACTTGTAGACGTCGGAATCGGAATAAAACTTTCCGATCTGCGGTGCGTCGCTCTTGCCGACGAGCCGCCGGAAATTATTCATACGGCCGTGCGATTCGAGTTCGTCATGCATTGTCGGAATGCTGCTTTTGACGTTGGCGCTGCGCCTCCCGGCCCAGAATCCGGATCCGATTGCCACCGCGCGCACGGGCACGCTGTGTAATTTGGCGTGGGGAGATTTCGCGAGATTCAAGACGCCCTGTTCTTGCCAGGAAGGAGAATTGGCGAGTGGAGCTTCGGAATCGGTCGCGGCGCCTGGCAGGGCGCTCGGCGGCCGGAGATCGCGTGCGAAGCTCCGCAGACCGGTCTGTAAGGACGAAATCGCCGCGCCGGTGAGGGCCGAAGCGACAAACGTTCTGCGAGAAATATTCTTTTTCATCGCTCGCTCCTTTGTGTCCGCGCCGGATCGCGCCCCGCGCCCAGAGCGGCAGATAAGGAAGAGTCAGGGCCGAACAGTGGTTTCAACAAACTGCGCGCCGGGCAAAGGCTGCCCTCCGCCGACGCTCACGGTGATCGGTCCCGGCGCCGGCGCGGGCAGCGTTGAATCGGCGGCATCGAGCGGCGCGGCGTTCAATACAAATTGCACGTCGCGGCTTTCGTGTGCTTTCAGGTGAATGCGCTGCAATCCGCGCAGCTCGCGA
>Ga0181538_10000448_pt1 | contig 48451 bp, 40 predicted proteins | sample PEATcosm2014_Bin_40_FD_119773 | JGI IMG/M metagenome (GOLD analysis project Ga0181538, IMG submission 119773) | Peatland microbial communities from MTU Mesocosm Facility, Houghton, MI, USA - PEATcosm2014_Bin23_30_metaG | ecosystem: Environmental > Terrestrial > Soil > Wetlands > Peat | place...
CGCACATCGCCGCGGTACCGTCAGGGTGTGGGGATACCGGACGAGGAAGTCGCCCAGGTCCGGGCGGCCACCGACATCGTGGCCCTCATCAGCGAGCACGCGCTGCTGAAGAAGGTGGGCCGGCGCTGGAGCGGGCTGTGCCCGTTCCACACCGAGAAGACGCCGTCGTTCAGCGTCAACGCCGAGGAGGGCTTCTACTACTGCTTCGGCTGCCAGGAGTCCGGTGACGCCATCACCTTCGTGCGCGCCATGGAGCACCTCGACTTCGTCGACGCGGTGCGCCTGCTGGCCGACCGGGCGGGCATCACGCTGCACGAGGACCAGGAGCAGGGCCGCGACCACAAGCGCCGCTCGGAGCTGCTCGAGGCCATGGAGCGCGCCGTCACCTGGTACCACGAGCGCCTGCTGCGCTCGCCCGACGCCGGACCGGCCCGCGACTACCTGCGCTCGCGCGGCTACGACGGCGACGTCGTGCGCCAGTTCCGGCTGGGGTGGGCCCCCGACGACTGGGACGCGCTGGCCAAGGCGTTGCAGCTCCCCGAGAAGGTGCTGTCGGACTCGGGCCTCGGCTTCATCAACCGGCGCGGCCGGGCGCAGGACTTCTTCCGGGCCCGCGTGCTGTTCCCGATCTGCGACCCCTCGGGGCGCCCCATCGCACTGGGCGGGCGCATCCTGCCGCACCGGCCGGGGTCGGCGCCGCCGGAGCGGCCGGAGCCGAAGTACAAGAACTCGCAGGAGTCGCCGATCTACTCCAAGCGCCGCACGCTCTACGCGCTCAACTGGGCCAAGAAGGGGATCATCGCCCAGGGCGAGGTCGTCGTGTGCGAGGGCTACACCGACGTCATCGGTTGCTTCCAGGCCGGCGTGCCGTGGGCCGTCGCGACGTGCGGCACCGCGCTGGCCGAGGAGCACTTCACGCTGCTGCGCAACTTCGCCAAGCGCATCGTGCTCGCCTACGACGCCGACGCGGCGGGCCAGAGCGCGACCTCACGCGTCTACGAGTGGGAGCGCAAGCACGAGGTGGACGTCGTGGTGGCGGACATGCCCGGCGGCAGCGACCCCGGCGACCTGGCCCGCACCGACCCGGCTGCGTTGGCCGGCGCCATCAAGGGAGCCCGGCCCTTCCTCCAATTCCGGGTGGACCGCATGCTCGCCGCCGGCGACCTCAAGACGGCGGAGGGCCGGGCGCGGGCGGCCGAGGCGGCGTTGACGGCGGTGGCGGAGCACCCGGACGACCTGGTGCGCGACCAGTACGTGATGCAGCTGGCCGACCTGTGCAAGGTCGACCCGGCCCGGCTCCGCGAGCGGCTGGACCATCTGCGGGCCCACCCTCCCGCCGAAGCCCCGGCCCGACGTGGCCGGGTCCGGAGGGGCGACGAGCCCCCGCCGGTGGAGTACCCGGAGGACGACGGGGACCACTTCGCACCCGAGGAGAACGGCCGCGGTGCCGCCGTCACCGCGGCGCTGCGACCAGGGCCTGGGCTCGAGGCACTCAAGTTGGCGGTCCATCGACCCGAAGATGTAGCGGATCGAGTGCATGCGGTCCTTTTCGCCGACCCCCTGCAACGCCAGGCGTTCGTCGCACTCTTGGAGAGCGACAGCGTGCACGAGGCGGTGGAGTCCGCGTCACCGGAGGTGGCGAGCCTGTTGCGACGCGTGATCGTCGAAGAGCCCATGTCGGGCGACCCTCAACTGGGTGACCCGGTCGACTCCGTGGTCACCGTGCTGTTGCGCGGCGCGGCCCGGCGCGCCCTGGCAGACATCGAGATCGAGTCACGGGCGGGCGGCGACTCGTGGCAGGCCTCGGCGGCCGAGACCGTGCAGGTGCGTCACTGGCTGGACGAACTCGAAGAATCGGGCTCTGGGCGCGATGCCGCCGACCGGTTGGTAGCGTGGTTGGTCGAGAGGGATCCAGAGGAGTGACGGATTTGGCAGGTCGAGGGTGAGCGAGGATTCAGCAATCGCTATCGACGACGAGGGTCTGGACGCGCCTGACGTTCCGCCCGTAACGAACGGGTCTGCGACGAACGGGTCTGCGACGAGCGGATCACTGGCGTGGGTGGCGCACGTCGCGCTGCCCGAAGGCGTCTCGCAGGTGGACTTCGACGCCGCGCTCGCGGCTGGCCGCGAGAAGGGACACCTCACACAGGACGAGCTGATCGACGCGCTGCACGCGGTGGAGCTGACCCCCGAGGTGCTGACGACGCTGATCCAGCGCGTCACCGCCGAGGGTGTGGTGCTCGTCGACGAGGACGTCGAGGAATTGGCTGTCGAGTTCACCGCGCCGCGCAAGGCGGCACGGGCGACGCAGCGGGAGAACGGCGCCGCGCCGGCCCGCCGCGAGACGAACGGCACCCGGCGGGCGCTCTCGGCCGAGTCGAGCGGCAGCGCCGAGGACCCCGTGCACACGTATCTCAAGGAGATCGGCCGGGTCCCGCTGCTGAACGCCGAGCTCGAGGTGGAGATCGCCAAGACCATCGAAGAGGGCAACGCGGCGGCGCTCACCTTGGCCGCCCACGAGGCGGCCGTGGCGGGGGAGGGGCCCAAGGAGGACCTGCTCGACGCCGGTGGGCTGTCCCGCAACAAGCGCCTGGTGCGCAAGGGGCTGCAGGCGAAAGACGAGCTGATCGAGGCGAACCTTCGCCTGGTGGTGTCGATCGCCAAGCGGTACCGCAACCGCGGGCTGGCGTTCCTGGACCTCATTCAGGAGGGCAACCTCGGGCTGATGCGGGCGGTCGACAAGTTCGACCACACGAAGGGCTTCAAGTTCTCCACCTATGCGACGTGGTGGATCCGCCAGGCCATCACGCGTGCGATCGCCGATCAGGCGCGCACCATCCGCATCCCGGTGCACATGGTCGAGACGATCAACAAGGTGGTGTGGGCACAGCGTGCGCTGCTGCAGGAACTGGGTCGCGAGCCGACGATCGAAGAGGTGGCGCAACGCGTCGAGCTCCCGATGGAGCGCGTGCGCGAGATACTGCGCATCAACCAGGACACGGTCTCGCTCGAGCAGCCGGTGGGGGACGAGGACGACTTCAACCTGTCCGACCTGATTGAGGACAGGGGAGCGGTGGTGCCCGACGACGCGGCGACGCGCTCGCTGCTCGACGCCGCGGTGCGCGAGGCACTGGGCCACCTGTCCGAGCGCGAGCAGGACGTCGTACGGCTCCGCTTCGGGCTCGACGACGGCAAGATCCGCACCCTCGAAGAAGTGGGCAAGGAGTTCGGCGTCACGCGGGAGCGGGTGCGCCAGATCGAATCCAAGACCCTGGCCAAGCTGCGCCGGCCGGACGCGGCCCATCTGTTGAGGGACTATCTCGAAGAGTCCTGAGCCGACCGATACACGGGTGTGCCCCCTCGACGGTGGCGGTGTGAGCCGCTGATATCGTTCGGGGGCTGTTTTCCTGAACCTTTCCGGGGTAGCTCAATGGCAGAGCAAGCGGCTGTTAACCGCTAGGTTGAGAGTTCGAGTCTCTCCCCCGGAGCATTTCTATTCGACTTCCGATTGACCTCTGGGCAGGTCGGTAGTTCTCGATCGTATGGCCGGGGGTAGCCTTCAGAAGGAGCTCGGCGCGGCACAAGGGTGCCCGCCAGGGATGCCATGGCCGATCCCGTGAGAGGAGTTGGATGTCAGCCCAAGGACCGGACCACCTGAGCAGCCACCATCGCGACACGCTCCTTCGGATTTTCCAGCACCCGACGAGCCATAACATCGAGTGGCCGGACGTGCTGTCCTTGCTGGAAGCCGTTGGATCAGTCGAACGGCAACACGACGGCAAGTACGTGGTTACCGTTGGGACCGAGACCGAGGTGCTCACCCCTCCGAAGCACAAGGACATCGATGTGCAACAGGTCATCGATCTGCGTCGGATGTTGACCAGTGCTGGATACAGGGCCATCGTGGACAACTTCCAGGCCAAGGGTCAAGAGATCTGACCATGGTCGAGGACATCGAACTTGTACGGGGTAAGAACGTTGTCGCAGTCATCGACTTTCACGAGACCGCGATCTACGCCACCGACGCGTCACCCGGTGAACTGCCGGAGCATATTGTCGCCACTGACCCGAGAGGTCGCCACCACAAGGTCCACCATTTAGCGGGGAACCCCAAGGGTGCCTCTGAAGAGGATAACTCAGCGTACTGGCGCGAGATAACCGATCACCTGGCAACGGCCGGGGCGATTCTGTTGTTCGGACACGGTAGAGGCAAGGCGAATGCGTCTCACCAGTGGGTGGCATACGTCGAGAAGCACCGTCCGGATGTTGCCGCCAAAGTGGTGGCGGACATACGGATTGACATCGATCATCTTGATGACACACAGGTGCTCCGGCTCGCCCAGTACTACTTTGGCGCACCCCTCGTGCGAGATTTCGGGGACGCTCGTTGGGGAGAGCCAAGTGGTTCGAAGCCGGAATCTTGATGAAGCTCAAATACCGTGCGCAATTCGTGCGCGAATGAGTGCAGAACAGTGGTCATGAGCGGCCATCTGCGGACACTGCGCACCACCGTTTAGTAGGGATCGTTCGGGAGAGTGGCGGCACTCTAGAAGTGCTTACGACGATGCCACCGACGTTTTGGATGGTGGCCTCGGTTGCGAATCCGTCGTTCCTCCATCTTCCTCGAGAGCGTTTCCCAATTCTCCCAAATCAGGGAAGTATCCGACTGCCCGGGCATCTGCGACTTTCGTTCCTCGATGGCAGCAAGTTCCCATTTCTCCCAGTACCCGGTGACGAGGGATCCGAATGCGACTTCAATCCATTCGATATCAAGGCTGCCACGAGACTCCAGCACGCCAAGGTCCTCGAAGAAATTGGCGAGCCGCTTCAACCTGAACGACTCCGACCGTCGGAATGTCGATCTCGGCTCGGACCTGGAGCAAGTCGTCACTGTCCCATCTTCGAGAGATCTCTGCATACACCTGTGTATTGCGAGCCTTTGCAGACTCAAGCGCTGCTATGCGTGCAGAGCGGAGCCCCACGACGGTGATGACCACCCCAAGGGCCAGTACGCTGGTGGCGATCGCCAAAAGAGCCGACGACCAGTCGACGCCCCACCACAGCGGCGCAGCCGCCAGGGCTCCCATGCGTAAAGGCTACGTCGGCTGCAGGCCATTCCGCACCTGTCGAACAAGAGGACGACGGCCTGGGCGGCGCAACAACGCTTTCTACCTCAACCGAATCAAGTGAAACGTCAACGCCTTGAATTAGTGTGCGCTCAACGGCACCGACCACCGGAAACCATGATGACCAGGCCTCTGTCGTTGCATCGCCTGGCGAAACGGCCACACCGACCATGAAGAACTTTGCGCCTTCTATCTGCGCTTGGCCCGCTGATTGCGCTCGGGCTGGGTCGACCTTTTAGTTCGCTATGCCAAATCGAGACGACCGTTTCGCCAGGGCGTACATTCGCAGGAGTCCGCGGGAGGAGCGCTCCGGCGGCAGCGGGATTCGGGCGCGCTTGATGAACGGTCTTTCCGGCCGCGTCCTGGAGGTCGGGGCCGGCCAAGGACACAACTTCCCGCAATTCGAATCACCAAGGGTGAGTCACGTGTGGGCCCTGGAACCCAATGCAATCCTGCGAAATGCGGCGAAGGCTCGGCTGCAGGAGCTCGACCTTCGAAAGGTCTCGCTCGTCGCGGGACGAGGGGAGGCCCTTCCCTTTGCCGACGGGACGTTCGACAGCGCCGTCGTCACGCTTGTTCTCTGTTCGGTCGAGCGACCGGTCGATGTCCTCTCTGAGATACGGCGAGTGCTTAAACCCGAAGGCAGGCTCTTCTTCTACGAGCACGTCGGGTCAGACAGTCAGATCTTCGCCATGGCCCAGTCCGTCGCCGAACCTCTCTGGAAGTACATCGCGGGCAATTGCCATCTCACCCGCGACCCGGTAGCGCTTCTCTCCGAGGCTGGGTTCCGGGTTACTGAGAGCGAACACTTTTGGTTCTCGCCCCGCCTCACGTCATGTTGCACAGGGCCTCGGGTACTTGGCTCGGCAACTCCCGACGGAGACGGTTCGATGCGGCCTCAGCTCGGGACCGACACCATCCAGTAGTTCAAGACCCCTCCCACGTAGGGGATGTTCTGGAGGTTCTTCACGTCCTTGGCCGCCCCGGTCACGTTGGGGGAGTAGTCGACGTTGACAGAGAGGGCGTTCTTGATGATGAAGTCCTGAATCTGTGTCCAGACGCTCTTGAGCTTGGAGCTGCTCGGTGGGAGCGCCTCGAGTTCCTTCGTCACGTTGTTGAGGGTGGGGTTGTTGTAGTTGCACAGGTCACCCACATCGCCGGGAATGTATTGGGTGGTGATCTTTTGGATGCCTGGCAATCCCTGCGGGTTGAGCCCCATCTGGGCCTTGCCACCGCATTGCCGCCATTCCACCTCACCCTCGCCCGAGCCCGGCACGGAGAAGAGGGTGACAGTGCGGCCGCAATCACCAACATCGATTGCGTGCAACCGTCGTCGCGTGACGTTTGCCCATCTCTCACGGGGCGTTCACTCGTCCAGCCCATGACGGCGTCGTGGCCGTCGGCGGGCTAGAAACGGGGCCGCCATGGGGAACGCCGGTGTCAGAACGGGTCTGGACGCCTTCAGGGACGAGCTGTGCTCGTGGCTGGGCGACCACCTCACCGACGAGGTTGTCCGGGCCGGCAGCCGTCCGGTCGAGGGGGCGAACCTCGAGGTGCTGCGCGCCTGGAACCGGACGCTCGCCGACAGCGGGTGGGCGGCGCCGTCGTGGCCCGTCGAGTTCGGCGGGCGCGGCGCCGGCGTCGACCAGCAGCTCGTCTACCTCGAGGAGATGAACCGGCGGCGGGCCCCGGGGCCGCTGAACGTGATCGGCGTCTCCAACATCGCCCCGGCGATCATGCACTTCGGCACCGCCGAACAGCGGGAGCGGTTCCTCGGCCCGATGTTACGCGGGGACGAGATCTGGTCACAGGGCATGTCGGAGCCCGACGCCGGCTCGGACCTCGCCGCGCTGCGCACCCAGGCTGTCGAGGACGGCGACGACTTCGTCATCAACGGGCAGAAGACGTGGAACTCCATGGGCCATTTCGCCGACTGGTGCCAGCTCTACGTGCGGACGGATCCGACAGCCAGGAAGCACCGGGGCATTACGTGCTTCCTCGTCGACCTCACGACGGCTGGCATCGAGGCCCGGCCCCTGACCACCATCACGGGCGGGCAGTCCTTCGCCGAGCTCTTCTTCTCCGACGTGCGCGTCCCCCGTTCGGCCATGCTGGGTGCGCTCCACGAAGGCTGGGGGGTGGCCATGACGACGCTCAGCCACGAGCGCGCCGGCGTGGCGAGGCTGCACCTCAGCCTGGCCAACAAGCTCCATGACCTCCTGGCCGATCCGAGGGCCGGCGAGGGGTTGCGCGATCCCCGACTGCGGGATCGCCTGGCCCGGACGTACGCCGAGATCGCGTGCATGCGCTTTCTCACCGAGCGGTCGCTGGCCGACCCGTCGGCCCCGGGCGCGGGCGGCAGCCTGGCCAAGCTGGCCTGGGCCCACTGTGGCCAGGAGCTGGCGAACCTGGCGGTGGACCTCATCGGCCCCGAGGCACTCGGAGACCGCTGGGGGGAGAACCTGTTGGCGGTCCGCCAGGCCTCGATCGCCGGGGGAACGTCGGAGATCAACCGCAACATCGTGGCCGAGCATGTGCTCGGGTTGCCCCGGTGACGGTACCGTTCACCACGTTCGGCCGACCGAAAGGAGGAGCGCATGGCCCGTGTCCCCATTGAGGAGGGGTTCTTCCGGATCCCCGAGGACCCGGCGGAGCTGCCGCGCCTGCTCGGGAGCCGTTGCCCGGCCTGCAGTGAGGTGTTCTTCCCGCGACGGCTCGTGTGCGCCAAGTGCCTGCACGAGGGGACGGAGGACACCGAGCTGTCGACGTCGGGGACCATCTACACCTGGACCTACTGCCACGTGCCTCTGTTCGGCAAGAAGGACGCCGATGTGTCGGGGTACGGCGTGGCCCAGGTCGACCTGCCCGAGGGACCGCGGGTGCAGTCGATACTCTCCGGCGAGCGCGACGAATTCTCCATCGGCATGACCGTGGAGATCGACCTCGAGACGCTGCGGCAGAACTCGAACGGGGATGATGTGGTGATCTATCGCTTCCGGCCACTGCGCAACGCGCCGGTTGGGGGTGGGGCGTGACGCACGGCCTGCGCTTCGACGACGTCGCCGTGGCCGGAATCGGCATGGTGCGCTTCGGGATGTTCCGCGATGTTCCGGGGGCTCATCTGGCTCGCGACGCAGGGTTGCTGGCACTGCACGACGCCGGCATGACCCTGGCCGACGTCGACGAGGCGTTCGTGGGCTACATCCAGCCCGCCTCGATGCTGGGCATCAAGGCCATGAAGGAGCTCGGGCTGACCGGGTTGCCCGTGACGCACATCGAGAACGCGTCCGCCACCGGGCTCGTCGCCTTCCGCGAGGCGGCGTGGGCCGTGTCGTCGGGACGGGCCGACGTGGCCATGGCGCTGTGCTTCGACAAGTTCACCGACATGACCGGCACGGGCGGCCGGGGCGCGGGGCGGGACCAGATCGACGCACCGATCCTGCCCGCCGCCTACTTCGCTCTCTGGGCGCAGCGTCGCATGCACGAGCGGGGGACGACGCCCGAGCACTTCGCCACCATCGCGGCGAAGAACTGGAACTACGGCGCCGTGTGCCCCTTCGCCCACCGCCGCTCCGATCACGTCGTCACGGCCGAGGAGGTGCTCGCGGCCAGGATGGTGGCCGAGCCGCTCACCACCATGATGTGCTGCCCGCCGGACGACGGGGCCGCCTGCATCATCGTGGCCCGCGAGGACCTGGTGCGTTCCCGCCAGCCCGGGCGTCCGTTGGTGCGCGCGCTGGCGTCCGCCCTGACGTCGGAGACCTACTCGCCGGGCCACACCTTCGTCGGCCCGGTCGTCGGCCCCTCGTCCATGACGCGGTTCACCGCGTTGGAGTGTTACGAGGCGGCCGGACTCGGACCGGAGGACGTGAGCGTGGCCTATTGCCACGACGCCTTCGTCAACGAGGAGCTCGAGTACTACGAGCTGCTCGGGTTCTGTGCCGAGGGCGAGGGTGAGAAGCTCGTCGTCGAGGGCGAGACCGGGCCGGGCGGGCGCATCCCCTTCAACACCGACGGGGGGCTGATCGCCCGGGGACACCCGGGCGGGCCGACCGGGGCGGCTCAGCTGCACGAGGCGGTGCTCCAGCTCCGGGGCGAGGCCGAGGGCCGGCAGGTCGAGGACGCTCGGGTGGCACTGACGCATCTTGTCGGGGGCGGCAGCATCGCCACCGTCAATCTCTTGGGTGTGGAGAGGAGTCGAACATGACGACGAGCGACGAGCGCCGGGCCGCAGGCCGGGAGATCCAGGGGCAGCTGTGGCCGGCGACGCTCAAGGGCCCCACGGGCCAGTTCCCGGCGGGCAAGCTGGCGCCCGACTATTTCGACCACGTGCTGCAGAGCGCGTTCGGCGACATCTGGACGCGCCCGGTGCTCCCGGTGCGTGACCGGTCCATGATCACCGTGGCCCTCCTGGCGGCACTGGGGCAGCCCGAGGAGCTGCGGTCGCATCTTGCGGGTGCCTTGAACGTGGGGATCTCGCGTGAGGAGATCGTCGAGATCCTCATGCACGTCTCCATCTATGCCGGCGTGCCGGCAGCCGGCTCGGCCCTGCGGGTCGCGGCCGACGTGCTCGGCACGGACTGAGTGCGGGGCGGGAGCGCGTCCGCCCTCCCGCGCCATCGCTCCTGCCTGGTCGGCCCCGCCGACCGCTTCTGATCCCTAGGAGGGGTCCCAGCGCAGCGCCACACCGGCCTGCTGCTCGGCGAAGGCGACGAGCTCGCTCCAGTCGGCACCGCCCAGGCCCTGGGCCACCGCGCCGTCGAGGACGCCGCGCACGGCCGCCGCCACCGGCGTGGGCACGCCGAGCGCGTGGCCCGAGTCGACGATGAGGCCGGCGTCCTTGGCGGCCAGAGCCAGAGCGAACTGGGTGGGCCGGCCTCGGCCGTCGATGGTCTCGACCTGGCGGTCGAGGTAGAAGTTCGACGCCCCGGCCGTCCGCAGGATCTCCACGGCGTCGCGGACTTCAATGCCCGCCTTGAGAGCCATCGACAAGCCTTCGAGACTCACCCAGGTCGTCGTGAACGCGATGAGGCTGTTGAGGAGCTTCATGGTGTTGCCGAGTCCCAGGGGGCCGACGTGGAACGACGCCCGGCCGAGCGGCTCGAGCACGGGCCGCACGCGGGCGACGGGCTCGTCATCGCCGCCGATCATGAAGACGAGCATCCGGCGTTCGGCACCGATGGCCCCACCCGTCAGGGGCGCCTCGACGAGATGATGACCAGTCGCGGCCAGGCGCCCGCCGAGCTCGCGCACCACGGCCGGGCTGTTGGTGGAGAGGTCGACGAGAATGGAGCCCGGCGCGGCTGCGCCGGCCCAGGCCGCAGCGACGTCCGCCACGACGTCCGGAGTCGGCAACGACAGCAGCGTGACCTCGGCCCGGTTGGCAACGGACGCGACGTCCGCGACCGGCGATGCGCCGGCCACCGCCGCCATGGCCGACGGGTCGACGTCGTGCACCACGACCTCGTTGCCGTCCGCCACGAGGTTGGCCGCGATGGCCCCGCCGATGTTCCCCAGCCCGATCACACCTGTCGCCATCGACCCTCCCGAGTACCGAAACTCCCTGGCAGCGCCCCTGAGCGCCTGTGGGACGAGAGCGTATAGTGGAAACTCGCTCGAGTGTCAGAGATCCCCGGGGGGTCAAGTTCATGGGCCTGCGCGACCACGTCATCTGCGACAGCGACCTCCACGTGATGGAGCCGCCCGACCTGTGGGAGCGCTACATCGACCCGGCCTACGCCCACGCGGCACCGCGAGGGCTTTCGGAGATCACGCGCGACATGCGGGTGCGAGTGAAGAACCACGTCATGCTCCGGATGGGCGCGACCCGTCCGATGCGCGTGGAGGGTCGCAAGACGGGGTGGCAGAAGGAGCACGACACCGTGTACGCGGCGTCCGAGGCCCGGGGCTGGGACGCACGGTCGCAGATCGACGCCATGGACACCGAGGGGCTCGACCTGGCCGTGCTCTTCCCCTCACGCGGGCTGTTCGTGCTCGGCCTCGACTCCTCCGAGCAGATCGGCGCCGACGGGCTGGAGCCCGAGTTCGCCACCGCGATCGCCCGTGCCTACAACGACTGGCTCAACGACTTCTGCCACCACGCCCCGGACCGGATGTTCGGCGCCGGGATGGTGGCGGCTCACGACGTCGCCGGCGCCGTCGATGAGGCGCGACGTTGTGTCGAGGAGCTCGGCTTCAAGGCGATCTTCCTGCCCCCGGCGGCGGTGAACCGGCGGCCGTGGCACCACCCGTCCTACGACCCGCTGTGGGCGGAGATCCAGCGGCTCGGCGTGCCGCTGGCCTTCCACGGCGGCGGCCAGACCTACCTGACGCCCGACTTCGGGCTCGAGGTGCTGGACCGGCTCATGCTGTGGCACACCTTCAGCCAGCCGCTCGGGATCCAATTCGTGACGGCGTGCCTCTGCGGCGGCGGCGTGCTCGAGCGCTTCCCCGACCTGAAGGTGGCGCTGCTCGAGGGCAACTGCTCGTGGGCGCCGTGGTTCCTGTACCGGCTCGACGAGCACTGGGAGTGGACGGGCTGGTACGAGGCACCTGAACTGACGATGCCGCCGTCGGAGTACTTCAAGCGCAACTGCTGGGTCTCGGTCGAGGCCGACGAGGTGACGGTGCCCCACTTCGTGGAGACCTTCGGCGACGAGCGTCTCATCTTCTCCACCGACTACCCCCACGGCGACTCCAAGTACCCCCACGCCGTGGACACCTTCGACAAGCTCCCGCTCTCCGACGCGAGCAAGGCCCGCATCGTGAGCACCAACTGGTCGGCGCTCTACGACATCCCGCTCGTCAAGAAGGACTGACCGCCGGCATCTGTGGGGAATCGAGACGAGCCTATGCGGCAATGCCGCGCAGCTCCGCGTCCTCGGGAAGGACGAGGTCCGCCGCCGAGACGTTCTCGTGCAGGTGCGCGACAGACGAGGTCCCCGGGATGAGCAGGATGTTCGGCGAACGATGGAGCAGCCAGGCCAGCGCGACGGCCATCGGCGTGGCGCCGAGACGTGCGACGACCGAGTCCAGCTCGCCGGCCTGCACAGGAGTGAAGCCGCCGAGCGGGAAGTACGGCCCGTAGGCGATCCCCTGCGGGGTGTCAGAAGCCCACGCCCCCCGATCCCGGGTTCGTCGTGGTCGTGACGGGCTGGGTCGTCGGTGTCGTGGTGGGCGGAGAGGTCGGCGGCGTGGTCGGGGTCGTGGTCGGCGGCGCCGTGGGCTCCGTGGTCGGTGGCGTCGTGACCATCGTCGTGGGCGGCGCCGTCGGCGAGGTGGTCGCCTTGGGAAGGGTCGCACCCGTCGATGACGGCGTCGTCGTGGTCGAGCGGCTGGGAGCCGTCGTGGTGCTCGGGGCGGCCGGTGTGGAGGCGTTGGCCGCCTTGGCCGTGACGACCACGGACCACTTGCCCCAGGTGTCGGTGACGTTCCCGTTGACCTGGCCGGGGCCGGTGTCCTCGGCGAACCAGAACAGCGCCTTCCCGCCGTAGGTCACCTGGCGAGCCCCTTTGCCCCGGGTCGCCGTGCCGAGCTTCGCCGCGTTCACGCCTGGTCCGGCCTTCGCCTTCTTCACTCCTTTCGGGAGCAGGACCTCGGGCCAGACCTTCAGGCATTGGGCCCTGCAGGGGACCTTGCTCGCCTTCAACGTGTAGACGGCCGTGCCGCTGACGAGGATCGTGCCGAACGTGGCACTGTCGGCGGTCGAGATGACCAGGGTCTTCGGCCTGTGTGCGGTTGCGGCGCCGGCGTCGCCCGTCGCCAGGGCCGAGGCGGAGAGCGCGCCGAGCGCGAGGGCCGCAGCCGTGGCTCGAAGTGTGACCCGACGAGCAGATTCCCGGGCTCGCGTGACCTGTTCCATGTCGGCTCTCCTCAGCTCGTGGACACGGGTGGTACGGGCCGATCTCGCGAATGGATCACTCCGGGCCGATCACGAAGAGGGCCGCAATTGGAGGCGCACGGAACCGTCCCGTCGTAGAATTTCCGGCGGGCGATCCCTTGTCCGAGCTCGTGCGTAATTCATGCTGGGAGAATCCAACGAGTGGAGCAGGAGACGAGATCCATGAGACAGGTATTCGGCGCAACAACCCGTGGAGTGCGAGTCGGATCAGCGGCCGTCGCGATCGTGGCCCTCGGTGGCATGGTGGCATCCGTGGCGGCCGAGGGCACCGCCGCCGCCACCACCAGCTCGGCGGTCTCGACGACCAAGAACGCCAAGTTCGGGACGATTCTCGTGAGTGGCAAGACCGTCTACACCCTGAAGGCCAGCAGCACGCCGTGCACCGCCAAGTGCCTGAAGGTCTGGCCCGAGGTCGTGCTGCCCAAGGGCGTCATGGCGCCCACGGCCGGGTCGGGCGTCACCGCGTCGATGCTCGGCACCGTGTCCCGGAGCGGCGGCGTCGTACAGATCACATACGGCGGCAAGCCGCTCTACTGGTTCGTCGGCGACAAGCACGCCGGCCAGGCGAACGGGAACATCACCGACAAGTGGGGCAGGTGGTCCGTCGTCGTGCTCGCGAAGCCGGTCGCCTCGAGCACGACCGGCTCCACCTCCAACACGGGAAATTCGAGCGCCGGCACCGGGGGAGTGTCCTTCTAGTGGTGGCCGGTCGATCCGGGCCGTGGTCATGACGTCCGTTCTCGTCGGCACCGCCCGCTCCCGCGCTCCCCTCGCCACGGACCGGGGGGAGCGGAGGGCCAGCCGTGCCTGGGGCGCGCTGTCGTCGCGGGTCTACCTTCCCGCCTGTTCGATCGCCGCCCTCGCCGCGCTCCTGGTGGGGATCGGCTGGTCCGACCACTGGGGCGGTGCGGCCTTCGCCGGGTCGTTGGCCAGCCTGCGGATCGTGATCGTCGGTCCGGCGACGCTCGCCTTCGTCGGGCTGATCCTCGTCGTCGAACGGGTCTGGCCGGCACAGCAGCGCCCGCTCGTCGCCCGGGGGCACCGTCAGGACGTCCTCTTCACCGTGATGAACGCCACGCTCGTCGCCCCCCTCGTGACCGCGCTCACGCTGTCGTTCTCCGAGGTGGTCCGCCGGTCGGTCCCGTGGATCGTCCTGCCGAGGATCGGCACCCTGCCCCGTTGGGGCGCCATCGTGCTCATCTTCGTGGCCATGGACGCCTGCAACTGGTTCGCGCACCTCGCCAACCACCGGGTCCGGATGCTGTGGCGCTTCCACGAGCTCCACCACTCGCAGGAGGACATGAACGTTCTCACCGTCTTCCGCACCCACCCGCTCATCCACGTCTCGTATCTGGTCGCGCTGATCCCGGGGTTGGTGCTGCTCGCCAACGGCGCGCTGTCCGTGAGCCTGCTCGTCGTCTACGGGGTCGTCGTGGCCTTCGCCCACTCGAACACGCGCCTGGGCTTCGGGCCCCTGGGCCGGGTGTTCGTCAGCCCGAATTACCACCGCATCCACCACCGGCTCGACGGACCGCAGGACGTCAACCTCGGCTTCGCGCTGACGGTCTGGGACCAGCTCTTCCACCGTGCCGTGTTCCCGAGTGCCGAGACCGTCGGGATCGACACCGGTCTGCCGGGGCGACCGCTCACCGTCGAGCAGGAGGGCGCGCGGCCACGTCATCTGGCCGTCCTGGCCGCGCAGCTCGCAGGCCCGTTCCGACCGATGGGCGAGGCCGGGGACCCCTGGCGGACGCCGTCGGGTGGCGACCGGTCCGGGAGCGGGGCGTCCCACCCGTCGCGTCCCGAGGCCGTCGTGTCCGTCGGCACACCCGGCCGCGGCGCATAGGGGGCCCGATGGTGACGGCGTCACTCGGGACGCAGCGCCGTCCGGGCCGCTCGGTCCTCGAGGCGGTGGTCGCGACCCGTACGGCGCCCCTCGCCGCCGACCTCGCTCTCATGGCCGCCCGGATCTCCCTCGCCTGGGTCTTCATCTACTACGGCGGCGGCAAGCTCTTCGGGTGGTTCAACGGGCCGGGTATCCACCGGACGGCCATCTACTTCTCGCAGACGGCGCACCTGCACCCGGGTGGGTTCTTCGCCGTCCTGGGCGGCCTGATCGAGTTCGGCGGGGGGGTCGCGCTCGGCCTCGGCCTCTGCTCGCGCCTGGCGGGCATCGCACTGTTCGGCGACATGGTGATGGCGATGATCACCGTGACCTGGGCCACGGGTATCAACTCGCAGACGTCGCCGCCCGGCTACCAGCTGAACCTGGCGCTCGGGGTCCTGGCGCTGGTCGTGGCGGTGTTCGGCTCGGGCCGGCTGAGCCTCGATGCGGTCATCGAACGCCGTCTCCTGTCACGCCGGGCGCCCCAGCCGGCATGAGCGGTCCGCCGCCCGCCGCCGTGCGACCCGGCCGGCCAGCGCGATGACGCTGCTGCGGAGCGACGACGCGGCCGGCGCACCGATCGGCCCTGCCCTCGCGCCGGACGGCTCACCGAAGCCGGCCAGCACGCTGCGGAGGCTCTGGTCGGAGCCCGGTGCCCTCTCCGCCGGGCCGGAACGGGCGATCAGGATCGCCGCCAACCTGATCGGGGCGGCCGGTGCGGCCTACTTCGCCTACCTCACCCTTGCGGTCTACCTGCACACGCACCAATGGATCGGCGGGGCCTTCTGCCTGGAGCAGACGTGGGTCGTGGTCGCCTACCTGATCCGGCGGCCGGCCCGCACGGTGAGCAGGCGGTCGAGAGACTGGCTCCTCGCCTTCGGGGGGACCTTCGGCGGCGTCCTGTTCCGCCCGACGGGCCTTCACCTCCAGTGGGGGATGACCGCGGGCCTCGTGTGCCAGCTCGTGGGCCTCGGGATCTGCGTCACGTCGTTCCTCGTGCTCGGTCGGTCCTTCGGCTTCGTCGCCGCGGACAGGGGATTGGTGCGGCGCGGCCCGTACGCCGTCGTCCGGCATCCGATCTATGCGTCGTACGTCCTCTTGCAGTGCGGCTACGTGCTGCAGAGCCTCTCGCTGCGGAACGTCGCCGTGATGGTGCTGGCGTCAGGCTGCAACGTCGGCCGGGCGCGCGCCGAGGAGCGCGTCCTCCAGACGGGTGACACGTACGGCGCGTACCGCCACCAGGTCCGCTGGCGGCTGCTGCCCGGCGTCTGGTAGCCGCCGCCGAAGGACGCGAGCCGCCCGAGGCGTGATCCCGCCGCATCCGGTGGAGGGTCAGACGGCCGGATGACCCTCCACCGGATGACGGTCAGACGATCCGACGGTACGCCGTCTGGGTCGTCACGCCTGCCTCCTTCGGGGTCACCCTACGCCCGTTGCAACCGCCGCTCCAGCGGGACCGTTCGTCACGGTCCGGTTTCCCGTCAGTCGGGTGGGCCGGACCAGTCGGCGTGGGGGTCGGAGGCCGGGAAGGACTCCTCTTCTTGCTCGTCGACGTGGCGGTCCCTGCGGTCGCGCTCGTCATCGACCGTGTGATCGGGGCGCTCGCCGTGCGGGTGGCGGGCGTCCCTCTCGCTGGGATCTGAATCGGCCATGAGGCTCTCCTGGTGCAGGCCGGCCCGGTTGCTCCGGCTCGTCCGAACGGACCGCGCCAGATTAAGTGCCGCGCCGGGGCGGCGCTCAGGCGCTGAGCATCGGGGTCCGGCTCGCGGCGGCGGACTCGGCCCGCGCCACCCAGACCCGCTGGCCGGCTTCGAGCCCGAGCTCGGACGCGGTGCCCCGGCTCAGCTGGACCCAGCACTCGTCGTCCCCGGCCAGCGCCACGTCGACCTTGACCTCGAAGCCGAGGTGCGTCACCCGCGACACCGTGCCCTCCACTGCGGCGACGGCCGGCTTCCCGTCGGCGACCCGGTGGACCACGAGGTCGTGCGGGCGCACCCACTCGCCGTGCAGCCGCGTGGCCGGGCCGAGGAACGTCATCACGAACTCGTTGGCCGGGTGGTCGTACATGTCCGCCGGGGTGCCCACCTGCTCCAGGCGGCCGTGGTTGATGATGGCCAGGCGGTCCGCCACTTCCATGGCCTCTTCCTGGTCGTGGGTGACCAGCACCGTGGTCACGTGCAGCGTGTCGTGCAGCTCGCGCAGCCAGCGGCGCAGCTGCGTGCGCACCTGGGCGTCGAGCGCACCGAAGGGCTCGTCGAGTAGCAGGACCTTGGGCTCGATGGCGAGCGCACGGGCGAGCGCCATCCGCTGGCGCTGGCCACCGGAGAGCTGCGAGGGGTAGCGCTCGGCCAGATGCGCCAGGCCGACCAGCTCGAGCAGCTCGTCGACCCGTGCCTTGACCTCTGCCTTGGGGCGGTGGCGGATCTCGAGGCCGAAGGCGACGTTGCGCCGGACGGTCAGGTGGCGGAACGGCGCGTAGTGCTGGAAGCAGAAGCCGACGCCGCGCTGGCGGGCCGGGGCGTCGGTCAGGTCCTCGCCTTCGATCCGCACGGTGCCCGAGTCCGGCGTGTCCAGGCCGGCGATGATCCGCAGCAGCGTCGACTTGCCGCCGCCGCTCGGGCCCAGCAGCGCGGTGAGCGATCCCGACTCGACCGCGAGGGAGACGTCGTCGAGCGCCACGGCGTCGCCGAACCGCTTCGAAATCGAGGTCACGCGGATGCTCACGCCACCACCCCCTTGTGCCAGTCGTCCCGCTTGCGGTCGGTGACCGTCAGCAGGGTGAGGACGATGAGCGCCGCCAGGCACAGGGCCACCGCGCCCACGTAGGCGCTCTGGGTGTCCAGGCTGTCGATGCTGTCGGAGATGAACAGGGTCAAGGTCTCGGTCTTCCCGGCCACGGCGCCGGACACGATGGCCACGGCACCGAACTCGCCGAGCACGCGGGCGGTCGTGAGCGTCACACCGTAGGCCAGACCCCGCCGGATGTTCGGGAGCGTGATGCGGCGGAAGACCGTCAAGGGTCCCGCCCCGAGGGTGCGGGCGGCCTGTTCCTGCTCGGTGCCGATCTCCTGGAGCACGGGGAGGACCTCGCGCACGACATAGGGGAGGGACACCGCGGCCGACGCCATCACGATGGCGGGCACGGCGTAAATCACGGTGATGTGGTGGCTGGTCAGCCAGCCTCCGAACCAGCCCGTGCGGCCGTACACGAGGATCAGGGCCAGGCCGATGACGACGGGGGAGATGGCGAGCGGAATGTCCACCAGGGCATCGAGCAGCCAGGCGCCCGGGAAGCGGTGGCGGGCCAGGATCAGCGAGACGCCCACCCCGAAGACCGTGTTCAGGGGCACCGCGATGCCGGCCACGAGCAGCGTGAGCACCAGCGCGTGCAGGGCGTCGGTCGAGGTGATGGCGTCCCACGCTGCACCGAGCCCGTGCTGAAAGGCGCGGTAGAACACCGTCGACACGGGCAGGATGACGAGCAGCGTCAGGTAGCCGAGCACGCCGAAGCGGAGCGGCAGGCGCCAGCGGGAGCGCCTCACATCGTGTCCGGCACGTCGAAGCGGCGGCGGGCCCAACCGATGGCGATGAGCACGAGCAGCGCGATGGCGACGAGCACGACCGACACCGCGCTGGCCCCCGGCAGGTTGTCGCTCTGGGACTGGTTGTAGATGAACGAGGAGGCGACCTCGGTCTTGAATGGGATGTTGCCCGAGATGAGCACGACCGACCCGAACTCGCCCACGGCCCGCGCGAAGGCGAGGCCGGCGCCGGCGAGGACCGACGGGAGGACGCTCGGGAGGATGACGCGACCGAGCACCTGGCGACGGCTGGCGCCGAGGGAGGACGCGGCCTCCTCGGTCTCCGCATCGAGCTCGGCCAGCACCGGCTGGACGCTGCGGACGCAGAAGGGCAGCGTCACGAAGGCCAGGGCGCACCCGATGCCGAGGCGGGTGCCGGCCAGGTCGACGTGGAACGGGCTGTTCGGGCCGTAGAGCGCGAGCAAGGTGAGCCCCGCCACGATGGTCGGCAGCGCGAACGGCAGGTCGATGACCGCGCTGACGAGGGCCTTGCCCCGGAAGTCGTCACGGACCAGCACCCAGGCGATGGCGAGACCGGCGACGGAGTTCACCAGCGCGACGGCGAAGGCGATGCCGAGCGTCAGCTCGAGCGCGGCGACGGCCTCGGGCTCGGTGATGGCGCGCCAGAACTCGGACCACCCGCCGCTGAACGCGTTGGTGACCAGCGCGGCGAGCGGCAGCAGGACGAGGAGCGACAGGTAGGTGACGGCGAGCGCGGGGCCGCCGACCCGGGCGGCCATGCGGCCGGCTGCGGCCAGAGCGGGGGGAGGCGCCGTGGGGGGCTGACGGTGCCATCGCCTCCGCCCCGGCCGACCTTCGGCGGGCGTGGGTGTCCCGCCTGGGAGACCCAGGTCGCCGACGGTCGCGCTGACGTCGGTCACGGGCCGGTTCCCGCCGCTCCGCTAACCGCTCGCCGTGGAGACGCCGAGCGACTGCTCGTCCTTGGCCACGATGCCGGTCTGCGGGTCGAAGAACTTCGTGTTCACCGCCGTCCATCCACCCAGGTGGTCGATGGTGAAGAGCGTCTTGGGCTGGGGGAACTTGAACTTGGCCGCCACCGAGGGCAGGACGGGGCGGTAGCCCTGCTGGCCCCACACGGTCTGGCCGGCGGGGGAGAGGAGGTAGGTGAGGAACGCCTTGGCGGCCGGGCTGGCGGTCTTGGTCACGGCGATCGGGTTCTGAATCAGGATCGTCTGCGGCGGCGTGATGATGTCGACCGGCTCGCCCTTCGACTTGGCGTACAGCGCGTCGTCCTCGTAGTCGAGCAGCACGTCGCCCTGCCCCGAGAGGAAGGTCTGCAGTGCGGCGCTCGCGCTGTCCGGCTGGGCGACGGCGTTGTGCAGCAGCTGAGAGAGGTACTGCCCGGCCTGCGCCGGCGTCTTGCCCTGGGCGAGCTCGGCGCCGTAGGCCGCCATGATGTTCCACTTCGCGCTGCCCGAGCTGAACACGTTGGGCGTGATGACCTGCACGCCCGACTTCACCAGGTCGGCCCACGTCGTGATGTGCTTGGGGTTGCCGGGGCGCACCACGAAGCTGACGATGGAGTCGGTCACCATGCCCTTGGTGCTCCCCTTGTCCCACGAGCTCGACACCAGACCGGCCTTGACGACCTTGGCCATGTCGGGCTCGAGCGAGAAGTTGACGAGGTCGGCCGGCAGGCCGTTGACCACTGAGGTGGCCTGGGTGCCCGACGGTCCGAAGGACGGCGAGACGGTGACGCCGGCTCCCGCCTTCGTCTTGGCGAAGTCGGTGGCGAGGACGGCGAAGGCCGGCTTCGGTGTCGAGTAGGCGACCAGGTTGACGGTGCCGCCGCTCTGCGCGCCGGCGGGGAGCGCGGTCAGGGCCAGCGCGGAGACGGCCAGGGCGCCGACGGCGGCGATGCGGCGGGACGGCAGGCGGGTCCGGGACGGGGTGTCACCGGGCGCGTCGGCGGGGTGGGGGGTGATTTGGAGCATCCGAGTATCCTATTCCCACGGATCTGGTGGGATTCATCAGGTTTTGGTGCAACCAGCGTGGAGCTGGAAAGACCCCGATCCGTCGGGAGGGGAGGGACCTCAGTCGTGGGGGAGGAACGAGCCGGCCGGGTCACGCGAGCGGTTGGCTGCCTCCCTCGCCTCCTTGGCCTCGAGCATGGCCCAGTCGGAGCGGGCGACCAGTTCCTCGAGCGACGACCGGTCGCCACCCGGGCGCGTGGTCCATCCGAACGACACGCGGACCGCGGCGCCGACGAACTCGGTCGTGTCTGGTGAGGAGAGGTGGTGGAGGATGCGGGCGGTCACGTGGGTCCAGTCGGGTGCCCGGAGGTTGAGGGCAAGCACGAGGAATTGGGTGCCACCGATACGAGCGAGGACGTCGTTCCTGCCGAAGACGACCGAGAGCGCGCGCGCCACGGCTTGCAGTGCCGCATCGCCGGCGCGGTGACCCAGGCTGTCGTTCAGCTCCTGGACGTTGTCCACGTTTGCAAAGAGGACCTGGACGTCGCACGCCTCTCTGTCAGCGAACTGCAGTATGCGGTTGCCGGCAACGAGGAGACCCCGACGGTTCTGGAAGCCCGTCAGCTCGTCGCCGCGGGACAATTGGAGCAGCCGCGCGCTCAACTCCTCCATCTCGCGCTCTATGGCGGAGCGGCCAGAGATGTCGTGGAGGATGCTGCAGATCTGGGTCGACCCGTCGGCGTCACGAAACCGCAGTGAGGTCACCTCGACGTCGATCATCCGGCCGTCGCCGCCACGCAGCCTCGCCACGCTCACCGTCGACCCGGTGCGGTCTCGCTCGGCGACCCCGAGTTTCCAGCGGGGGTCTTCCTCGTCGAACAGGCCCGCATGGCCCAGACGGCAGATCTCGTCGAGGGTGTGGCCGAGCATGGCACCCGCCGCGGGGTTGGCGGCGGTGATCCGGCCGTCCGCGGTGGACAGGAGCACACCTTCGGAGCTGTGCTCGAACATGACGCGGTAGGCGCTGACCCCGATCCTCTCGGTCGACACGGCGTCCTGCATCACCATTCGCGTTCCTCCAACACATGCCAGACATGCACTGCGGAGATCTTTTCCCTTTCGGGCGATGGTACCCAAGGGGACCCGCCAGAGTGGTGATCGGGTCGGCGATGTGACTTTCGGCTCTATTGAGTCCGCCCCTCGTCGTGCCGATAAGAGTGGCGGGAGCGCGTCTGTGTGTCGTTCGACCTCGAGTGGCCATTGACGTGCGCCCGCTCGTGAACCCGGCGTCGCGGCGGAGCGAGCGCCGCCGGGTGGCTCGACGTCAGTAGACGTTGGGGAGCAGCCGGATGGCCTCGTTGCTCAGCTCCCACAGGACGGCGAACAGCACGGGTGCCCCGACGAGCCACGTGCGCAGCAACCCCCAGTAGGACCAGAGCCACCAGCACGCCGCCGAACCGGCGAGCAGGAGACCGAACCAAAGCGCCACGAACGGCCACGCCGCCGGGTCGCCTTGGCCCGGTACGTCCTGCCGCGGCACGGTGTGCGGCCGCCCGTGGGGCGTCGGCGCCGCGTGGCCCTGCAACCTGGCGTAGGTGTACACGACGTGGCTCGGGGTGAACCCGCCGGGCGCGACCGTCCCGCCCGAGGTCCCGAGGAGCAGGAAGCCGGAGGTGGAGGGCACCGAGGGAAGCCGCCCACCGCTGACGAGGCGGCCGCGGACGACGTAGCGGAAGCCCCCCTGGCCGGTGCGGACCGTGATGACGTCCCCGGGCCGCAGCCGTGCCAGCTCCCCGAACGGTGCGCCGGCAGTGGTGCTCTTGCCGAGAACCACTGCCGCGCCGGACTGTCCCGGCAGTGGCGTGTCGGCGAGGTGTCCCGGCCCCGCCAGCAGGTCACCCGACGACGTGCCCTCGACGATCACCGCATCGTGGAGGCCGGCCTGGGGTGACGTGAGCAGCGCTACCGGCGCACCGGCGGGGATGGTGCCGCCGATCCAAGGCGCGACGGGGCTGGACGGACTGAGCAGGCCGCGCATGGCGGAGTAGAGCTGGTGCTGGCTGCGCTGCTCCTGCAGGCCGCTGAGGCCGTAGAGGAAGGCGCCGAAGAAGAGGGCGGCGACGCTCACCACCATTACGAGCGAGAGGAGGACGGATGCGAGCCTCGGCGCCGGCGGACCGGTCCGCGGCGTGCGTCCGGTGAACTCCTCCTCCGCCCGCTCGAGCTCCTCCGGCGGGACCGAGACGACGTCGATCACCATCGGCCGCGGCGGCGTCCCAGGCGGAACGTCAGGGGAACGCTGAGCGCACTGAGCGCGGCGAGCCCGAACAGGAGGGTCACGGGGAACCCGGAAGTCCACAGCAGCCGGGCCGGCCGGAGGAGGCTCGAGACCATCTCGACCGGTACGGGACGCCCGGTGACCCCGCTCTGGGCCCGCTTGGCCGTCGACGCGAGCGACGAGCTCGAGAACAGCGGCAGCACGAAGCCATACTCGCCTGGGACGAATGACTGTTCGAAACCGGCGCCGGACGCGCCCGCGGCTGGCGCGTTGGAGGCGGAGGCGGAGGCGGAGGCCGACGCCGCTGCCGACCCGCCGGACGGGCTGCTGCCGGCCGTGAGCACGGGCACCTGCCCGTTCTGCGCCGCCACGTCCTGCGCCGCCGCTTCCGTCTCGGCGACCATGTCGCCGAGCCCGTCGGCTTGCGTCATCGGGAGGTAACCCGGTGGGAGCTGGCTCACCCCCGAGCCGGGGGTCTGCCCGGTGGTCGCCGCGAACTGCAGGAACGAGGCGTACTCCTGTGCATCGGACGCCGGCAGCCCCTTCGTGGGGATCGCGGCGTACACGACCATGGTGCCGGGGTAGGCCGACGCGCCGGCCGATTGCTGGAAGGCGCCGTAGGGGATGGGCCAGGTGCCCGACGACGTGTCCGGGGTGAGCAGCGACGTCGCTGCCTGGAGCGAGGCGTTGCCGGGAGCGACGAAGGTGCCGCCCGTCGTCTGCAGTGAGGCGGGTTGCAGCAGGTAGCGCTGGTCGTCGCCGAGAGGCGTGATCCCGATCATGAACCGGCTGCCGGCGGGTTGCTGCCGGTCCGTCGTCAGCTTCTCTCCGAGGGATGAGTCGGGAGTGGGCTGGCTGCACTGCGTCGTCGAGTTGGGCTCGTTGTACTGCAGCGACTCGCTGATGTCCGCCAGGCTCGCCAGCGGGGCCGCCACGAGCGGTTGGTAGGGGACCGGGTCGTTGTAGAGACAATCATTGTCGTCGGTCTGGTAGTAGGCAGCGGGCTCGAAGGTGGAAAGGAGCGGCCACTGGTCCACCGGGAGTTGTATCCCCTTGTATGCGGGGTTGACGACCATGCCCCACTGGTCGGGAGTGCCGTTGAGCCAGGCCCGGGCGGTCGGGTCGTCGTTGATGTAGGTGGTCAGGGCCTCCATCACGTCGGAGTCGCTGGACAGTGCCATCAGCTCAGAAGCGGCTTCGGACGCTGCGCCGCTGATGACGATCGGGCTGATCCCCGGGTTCAGCGCGGAGAACTCTGGGTCCTGGGTGATGTTGAGCGGGTTGTGCGCCAGAGCGGGGTCCTCCTGTTGCATGAAGAGCTCCCCGGGATACGACTCGGTCAGCAGCTTGGCCAAGAGCAGCGGCGTCAGCTTGAGCGAGGTGTAGGGCTGCCCGTTGGCCCCGTCGATGTCATAGGAGATCGTGAACCCCGAGATGGCGACAGGGGCGTTCACCACCGGTTTGCCGTAGCCCCCCGGTTGGGCGTAGCTCGTGAACGCGGCCTCGGCGCTGCCGGTCGCCACCAGGTTGCGCGCCTCCGGCTCGCCCGACACGACGTGCACCACTGAGAAGACGTCTGACCCGCCCTGGCAGAAGCTGGGGTCCCACTGTCCGGTGGCTTGGGTCATGAGCTCGGACCCGTAGACGTCGATCACGTTGCTCGCCGAGGAACCGGTCAGACTGCAGGCGTCGGGTGGCGGAGCGAAGGTCAAGGGCACGGTGATCCGGTTGCGCCAGTTCGACGGGCTCCACCAGAGGCTGCCGGTGACGGCCAGGTCGGCACCGTTCTCGTAGGCGCTGCTGTCCGCCTCGGACCCGGGCGCGTACGCGCCGGTGTCCTCGCACTGGGCAACGTCGGTCTGGCTGGGAGCGGGCGACGCACTGGTCGGGTCGCAGCTGATACCCATGATCGGAACCGCGACCAGGGCACACGGCACGGTCTGGGAGCAGCCGAGTGATGCATTCTGGTCGGACGTGAAGACGTCGAAGTCGGCGCTGCCAGTGCCGTCGAGGCCGGTGACCCCGAACGTCTCGTTGCTGGGCAGCGCGGAGCCACCCACGTCGTCGGACTCGGGGGGCTCGCCGGCACAGCCGGCGTTGCCGCCGTAGTAGACCTGCCCGTCGTCGGCATCGAAGGGAACCCAGTCCTGCACCGGCGCGTCCTCGTCGCCATCGCACGACGCGGGGAGGGGTGACGGTGCGCCGACGATGGGCGCCCGCTGGGCTGCGGACGCGTACTCGTCCAGGCGGTAGGGCGGGTAGGCGTCACCGAGGCTGTCCTGATAGTGCTCGCTCCATGTCTGCGTCCAGCACGTCTCGGGGGTGAGCTGCTGGGCCGGGCTGACGCCGGTGGAGTCGATGCCGCGGCACTCGAGCAGAACGAACGGGTACTCCTCGTATTGGGCCTGGGCGGAGTTCTGGTCGGCCACGATGCCGCCCGTCGGGTGGGCGCCCGACCACGACACCTGGATCTCCTGGCGGCCCTGGAGGTTGGCGGTCTGGCTGACATCGAGGGTCACCGTCCGGGTGTCGACGACCTGGTCGGTGCCGTTGACGACCTCGTCGCGCGAGACGGTCTGGGTGGCCGTGAACGCGCCGGCGTCACCACCGGCGGCCCCGGCATCGGGGCCGAGCAGAGCGGGCGCGGCCAGTCCGAGGCCGAGGCCGAGCGCAGCCACGATCGCGGCCAGCGCCCTCACGACTCGGCCTCCTCTCGCCGCCGCGACATGCGGCGGCGACTGATGACGACGGGGAGGACGAGGGCGACGAGCAAGGGCAAGACCGCGTACGGTCCCCACCGGGCGAGCACCGACCAGGGACGGTAGCTGGGCAGCGTGGCCGACACGAACTCCGGCTCGGTCGTGGTCGTCGTGCGGGAGGCCGCGCTGCTCGCCGCGGCCTCCCGCGCTGCGGCTGCGGCGGCGGCTGCGGCTGCGGCTGCGGCTGCGGCTGATGCAGCACTGCTCGCCTCTGGAGTAGACGCGGTGGACGCCGGAGCCGGCGCGCCGGAGGCTCCGCTGGCCGTGGCGGTGGTGCCGTGGGTGGTCGTGCCGGGGTAGGCACCCGACGAATCGGGCGTGGCGCCGATCCCGTTCGGCGTCACCCCGGCTGCGCACGGCCCCGCGCCCTGCTGGTCGCACGGCGGCGGCAGCGGCGCGATCGTCGCCAGGTAGTTCGTGTCGGGCTGGCCCTCGACGAAGGTCGGATTGTCGCACGTGTCGATGTTCATGGAGGTCAAGTCCACGCCGGAATCGGCCTGCTGGAGCTTCTGAATCTGCCCGAAGCCCGCCTCGACCAGGTTGACCGGCAGCGGTGAGTACCCGATCGGCCCGATCTCCTTCTGCCCCTGGCAGATGGAGTAGTACTCGAAGTCGGCGATCGATTGCCGCTTGGCAGTCGTGATCTTCGACTCCGGGTTGGGGTACGTCCCGGTCGGCTCAATCATGTAGACGTACGACGACAGCGGGTACGTGCGGGGGTCGGGATCGGTGTAGACGTTCACCAAGTTCTGCAGGAGGTAGTCGGGCGACGTCGGGTCCATGTTGATCTGCGCATCCTCGAGCGCGACGGCGACGTTGTACTGCGTCGGGAGTGTGAAGTAGCCGGCGCTGTTGAGCACCTTCGCGACGGGATAGTTGACGCTGAGCGGGTACGAGTACTCCACGTAGCCGATCGATCCGTTTGCCTGGCTTGACGCCACGTAGTTCATGGCCGAGTTGGAACCGTTCTGGGCGATCTGGTCGCCCTGGCGCGGGAAGTACTCGGTCCCGCCAGCCTGTCCGGCGAAGGGATTCCAGATGCTGGGGAACTCGGCGGCGAAGTAGCTGGTGAGCTGATATGTCGATCCGGAGCCCTCCGACTGCACGACGGGGATGATGGGCAGGGAGGGCAGCTGCACCCCGTTGTTGTCCTTGGTGATCTCGGGGTCGTCCCAGTTGGTGATCTGGTCGGTGAAGATCTTGGCCAGGGTCTCACCGGAGAGCCGGAGGTTCTCGACCTGCTGGCCGTCGATCTTGATCTGGTAGGGGAACGACGTCCCCCCGGCCGCGATGGGCAGGTAGGCATAGGGGCGACCCCCGGAGTTGTCCGACACACCGGTCACCGGGTCGACACCCTGGTAGCCCTCGGCCGTGACCGCGAAGTCGGACGTCCGGTTGGCGAAGTCCTGTCGGCCCTGGGCGTCGCCATCCGGCGTGAACACCACCTGGACCCCCTGTGAGGCCACGTCGGCCACCCACTGGTTGACCGCGTTGGCCGCCCAGCTCGATCCGGAGCCCTGAATGAGCGCGGTGCCGGCGTCGGCCTGGGCCGCCTGCCCGCCCCACAGTGACGCGGGCGCGATGATCGCGCCCAGCAGGGCGAAGATGGCGATGCCACGACCGGCCGACCGTCTCACCGGCTCTTCCTCTCGCGGAGCAGCACGCGCATGACCACGAAGAGCCCCAGCACCATGATGAGCAGGACGCTGGCAGCTCCGAAGGCCCGCGTGATGGCGTTGGACTCATGTGTCGTGTAGGCGGTGTAGATGTAGAGGGGCAGCGAGTTCATCGGCACCCCCGTCGGGTTGAAGGTCAGGAAGCTCGAGGCCCCCGAGGTGATGAGGACCACGGCCGTCTCGCCGATGCCCCGGGCGATGGCCAGGATGACGGCGGTGCCGAGGCCGGCGCGCGCACTCGGCAGCACGATCTTCCACACGGTCTTCCAGTGGGTCGCGCCGAGCGCCTGACTGGCCTCGCGCAGGCCACCGGGCACCACGCGCAGGGCCACCTCTCCGGCCCGGGCGATGATGGGGACCATCGTCACCGCCATGGCGATGGAGGCGGCCAGACCGCTCTTGGCCATGCCGAACTCGACGATCAGCACGACGTAGACGAAGAGGCCGGCCAGGATCTCGGGGAGCGCCGTCATCGATTCGACCACGGTGCGCACGAGGCGCGAGCCCTTGCCCCCGACTTCCATCATGTAGACGGCGGTGGCGATGCCGAGCGGCACCGAGATCACCACCGCGATGCCCACCTCAATGACCGTCCCGACGATGGCGTGGAAGATTCCGCCCTGGGTGAGCGGTGCGGTCGGCGCCACGCCCGACATGTCGTGGGTGAAGAAGTTCGTGTGGACCAGGGCGCCCCAGCCCTTGAGGAACGTGTAGACGAGCGTCGTCCCGAGGGCGAACAGCACGACCGCCGCTGCCAGCCACAGTGTCACCGTGACCAGGCGCTCCACCACGATAGGGCGGGGTGTGGACACCGAGAGGACCACGGCGTACACCACCATGAACGTCAGGTAGAGGCAGATCAGGAAGCCGAGCGTCCCGCTGAAGTCGAGGATGTGCTCGTAGCCGATCGTCACCAGTGCCAGCGACGCCAGGGCGGACCCGACGAGCGACAGCCATTCCTCGCCTGTGAGCGCCCGCACGCGCCGCGGGCGGCGTGGGGTCGGCGCCGGCTTGGTGCGTTCCTTGACGGGGGGCGGGGCTTCGATGGTCGTCATCGTCAGATGTCGGAGGTCGCGCCGCTGCGGCTACGCCGGATGACGGTGGCCGCCACCATGTTCACGACGATGGTGATCAGGAACAGGACGAATCCCGCGGTCAGCAGCGCGGAGAGCTGCGACTTCGTTGCGTTGCCGAAGTTCGACGCGATCAACGCAGAGGTCGTCTGGGTACCCGCCTCCAGGATGCGATCCTTGATGATGAAGTCGGGCGAGACGATGATGAGCACGGCCGCGGTCTCACCGAGCGCCCGGCCGAGCGCCAGCATGGTGCCGCCGATGATGCCTCCCTTGGCGAACGGCAGGACGACGGTCCTCGCCACACCGAACCGCGTGCCGCCCAGCGCGGTGGCCGCTTCCCGCTCGCCGATGGGGGCCTGGTCGAAGACAGCGCGCATGACCGCGCAGGCCAGCGGGATCGTCATCATGGCAACGGTCAGGCCGGCCACGAACGCCGAGCTCGTGTACCGCGACTGCTGCCACACCGCGGCGCCCGGGTCCGAGTCCACGTGGAAGATCGGAATGAAGCCCAGGTACTCGCTCATCCAGCGGGCCAGGTTGATGGCCTGGGGTTGGAGCAGGAAGAACCCCCAGAGCCCGTAGATGATGCTTGGCACGGCCGCCATGAGGTCGACCATCGTGACCAGCCAGGACTTCATCCGCCGCGGTGCGTAGTGCGAGATGAACAGCGCGAACATCAGCGCCAGGGGGAAGCTCACCACGAGCGCCACCAGGGCGACCTCCACGGTGCCCACGAGGACCGCGGCGATCCCGATCTTGTCGAGTTCCGGCTGCCAGGTGGCCGTGGTGAAGAAGCTCAGTCCGTAGTGGCGCAGTGTCGGGATGGACTGGTAGCCGAGGAAGAGCCCGATGGCGCCCGTCACGCACAGGACGAGCATCCCGATTGTGCGCGCGCCCCAGTGGAAGATGCGGTCCGACGGCTGCAGCTGCGCCGTGGTCTGGCGCGGTACGGCGGGCGGGCGGGCCGTGATGGTCATCCGAAGCGACCGTGCACGTAGTCGGCGGTCCGGGAGTCCGACGGGTTGCCGAACAGGGACTCGGTCGCTGCCTGCTCCACGATGCGGCCGGGAGCGCCCTGTTCGGCCAGGAAGAACGCGGCCCGCTGGGAGACCCGGACCGCCTGCTGCATGTTGTGGGTGACGATGACGATGGTGACCAGCGAGCTCAGCTCCCGTATCGTCTCCTCAATCCGGTTGGTCGAGGTGGGGTCGAGGGCCGAGCAGGGCTCGTCCATCAGGAGCACCTTGGGGCCGACGGCGAGGGAGCGGGCGATGCAGAGCCGCTGCTGCTGGCCGCCCGACAGCGCCCCGCCCGGACGCCCCAGCCGATCCTTGACCTCGTCCCACAGACCCGCCCGCAGCAGGCAGGTCTCCACCAGCTCGGCCCGCTCGGAGCGGCTGACCTTGGTGCCGTTCAGCGTCAGTCCCGCCGTCACGTTGTCGGCGATCGACATGGCGGGGAACGGGTTCGGCTTCTGGAAGACCATGCCGATCTCCCGGCGGGTCTCGGTGATCCTGAAGCCGGGCGCGTAGACGTCCTGCCCGTCGAGGAGGACCTCGCCGGCCATCTTGGCCCCCGGCACAGATTCGTGCATGCGGTTGAGGATGCGCAGGAAGGTCGACTTGCCGCAGCCCGACGGGCCGATGAGCGCGGTGACGCTCCGGGGCGCGACCGACAGGGTGACGTCCTCCAGCACCATCGTGTCGCCGAACCAGGCGTAGACGCCCACCGCGTCGAGCGCGGCGGCGCCCCGCCACGGGTGTGCACCCGTGGCAGGGCCGCGGCGTCCGCCCTTGCGCTTCCCTCCGCCCGATCCGATCGGCACGATGGGGGCGTCGTCGACTCCGATGGTCATGGGGTCCTCCCGCTTCTAACCGCCACTCGCACCCACGATGGGAGCGTTGAGCGGGGTGCCGCCCGCCGAGCCATCGAAGCCGGCGTCGCCGTAGTTGAAGATCCCGCCGTCGGAGGCGACCAGCCAGTAGCCACCACCGTCGGGGGTGGCGGTGATGCCGACGATCGGCTTGTTGAGGCGCACCGAGCCGGCCGAGCCGTCGAAACCGGCGTCGCCGTAGTTGAAGACACCGCCGTCGGAGGCGACGAGCCAGTAGCCACCGCCGTCGTGCGTGGCGGTGACGCCCACGATGGGCTTGTTGAGCTGTAGCGACCCTGCGGAGCCGAAGAAGCCCGCGTCGCCGTAGTTGAAGATCCCGCCGTCGGACGCCACGAGCCAGTAGCCACCACCGTCGAGCGTGGCGGTGACGCCCACGATGGGCTTGTTGAGCTGTAGCGACCCTGCGGAGCCGAAGAAGCCCGCGTCGCCGTAGTTGAAGATCCCGCCGTCCGACGCCACGAGCCAGTAGCCCTTGCCGTCGGGGGTCGCGGCGATGCCCACGATGGGCTTGTTGAGGTGCAGGGACCCGGCCGAGCCGTAGAACCCGGCGTCGCCGTAGTTGAAGACCCCGCCGTCGGAGGCCACCAACCAGTAGCCGCCGCCGTCGGGGGTGGTGGCGATCCCGACGATCGGCTTGTTGAGGTGGATCGACCCGGCCGAGCCGAAGAAGCCGGCGCCGCCGTAGTCGAAGACCCCACCGTCCGAGGCGACCAGGGTGTAACCGGCGGACTTCTGCACAACGGCCACGACGGTGCCGGTCAGCTGGGCCAACGTGGGCGAGGTCGTCGAGTTCACCGTGCCCACCAGGCAGCCGCCAACGGTCGTGACATTCGAGAAGGGCTCCCAGGTCGACCCGTTCAGCCAGGACAGCGAATTGCCGGATCCGGGGTTGCAGATGGTGACGGTCAGCGAGGTGAAGTTGGAACCACTTGCGACCTGTGCGTCGTAGTAGGCGCCGGTGCCGTCACTGATGGCCACCCCGCTCGGGTTGGATGCGTAGGTCGCGACCGTGAGAGCGCCTTCTCCGGAAGCAGTCACGGTCTCCTGGGTGGAGCTCGCCGTGGCCGTGCCGCTGGACGATGACGACGTCGCACCCTGGGAATTGGTCGAGCCGCTCGGAGCAGGCGGCGGGGTCGGCACCACCGTGAACGAAGCGGAGCCGCTCGACCCCACGTACGCGGTACCGGCGGACGGTGTGTACACCGCGGTCAGGGAGTCAATGCCTGCGGGCAAATCCGACGTGACATAGGTCGCAGTCCCACCGCTCACGGTCACCGTGCTGCCGATGTCGGAGCCGTTGGCCTCGAATTGCACGGATCCTGTCGCTTGAGACGGCGATACCGTCGCGGTCAATGTCTCCGACGTGCCCGCCGACTGCGGCCCGGGAGGGCTGACACCGAGGCCAGTGGTGGTCGGGATGAGCGGGTTCACCGTGAAGCTCTGCGTCGGGCTCGACGTTGACGCCGTGTAGCTGAAGTCCGGGTTCGACGACGAGGTACCCGCCGGGGTGAAGACGGCATCGACGCTGCTGTACGTGTTCGCTGCCAGCTGGCTCGCGCTCAGTGAGCAGCTGAAATCGGCGCTGTCACCGGAGCCGGCCGGAAGGGTCTCGCTGCAGAGTTCGACCGGGCTCGCCCCGTAGTAGACGGTGACCGTCCCCTCGGGGTAGCCGTCGCCGCTCTGGCCCGTCACCGTGCCGGTGAACGTCTCGGCGGTCTCGGAGCCGAACAGGATCGGTGAGGTCACGGCGTTGAGCGATGTCGTGGTGCCCTCGGACACCGGGTCCACCGTGAAGCTCTGGGTCGGGGTCGAGGTCGATCCCGTGTAGCTGATGTCCGGGTTCGACGACGAGCTGACCCCGGGCGCGTAGACGGCGTCGACGCTGCCATAGGCGCCCGCCGCCAGCTGGCTCGCCGTCAGCGAGCAGCTGAAGCCGGCGCTGTCACCGGAGCCGGCCGGCAGGGTCTCGTTGCACAGGGCGACCGGGGTCGACCCGTAGTCGAGGGTGACCGACCCCTCGGGGTAGCCGTCGCCGGCCTGGCCCGTCACCGTGCCGGTGAACGTCTCGGCGGTCTCGGAGCCGTAGGTGATGGGCGTCGTCACGGCGTTGAGCGACGTGGTGGTGCCCACGGATCCGAGGCTCACCGTGAAGCCCTGGGTCGGGGTCGAGGTCGACGTCGTGTAGGTGAAGTCCGCGTTCGACGACGAGGTGCCCGCCGGGGTGAAGACGGCGTCGACGCTGGTGTAGGGGCCCGTCGGCAGCTGGCTCGCGGTCAGCGAGCAGCTGAAGCTGGCACTGTCACCGGAGCCCGCGGGCAGGGTCTCGCTGCACAGCGAGACCGGTGTCGACCCGTAGGAGACGGTCACCGTCCCCTCGGGGTAGCCGTCGCCGGTCGCTCCCGTCACCGTGCCGGTGAAGGTCTCGGAGGTCTCGGCGCCGTAGGTGATGGGCGTGGTCACCGCGTTGAGCGATGTGGTGGTGCCCACGGACAGGGGATCCACCGTGATGCTCTGCGTCGGGGTCGAGGTCGACGTCGTGTAGGTGAAGTCCGGGTTCGACGACGAGGTGCCCGCCGGGGTGAAGACGGCATCGACGCTGCCGTAGCTGTTCGGTGTCAGCTGGCTCGCCGTCAGCGCGCAGCTGAAGTTGGCACTGTCACCGGAGCCCGCCGGAAGGGCCTCGTTGCACAACACGGTCGGGCTCGCCCCGTAGTACACGGTCACGCTGCCCTTCGGGTAGCCGTCGCCGCTCTGGCCCGTCACCGTACCGGTGAAGGTCTCGGCGGTCTCGGAGCCGTAGGTGATGGGCGTCGTCACCGCGTTGAGCGATGTCGTGGTGCCCTCGGATGCGGTGCTGACGGTGAACGGTGCCAGGGCGTTCGACACCGAGTAGCCGCTGCTCGTCGTCGGCGTGAAGACTGCGTCGAGCGTGTCGGCGCCCACCGGCAGGGCTGAGGTCGTGGTCTGGGCGCTGCCCGAGGTGACTGTCACGGGAGTTCCGATGTCAGTCGTACCCACCTCGAACTGCACCGTGCCCGCGGCGGCCGAGGGGCTGACCGTGGCGGTCAGGGTCTCGGAGGTCCCGAACTGCTCGGGGCTCGCCGGGAGGACGCCCAGCGAAGAAAACGTCGGCGTGGTGGGGTAGACCACGGACCACGTGGCGGTGTCGCCGGTGCCGCTGATCGAGATGTCCGCCGAGTCGTAGGTCGTGGTCTGCGACTTGCCGGCCGCATTCGTGTAGAGCCGGAGCTGGTATGTGTCCGCGTAGCTGCCGGTCCCGAGGTTGGGGTAGACCGTTTCCAGGTCCAATATCGTGTCGTCGCCACTCGCGCCGGTCTCGACGGGCAGCGTCGCCGTGTTCAGGGGTGCCGGTGCGCCGGCGTTCGGGAAGGACGTGGACCCGCCGAGCTGGAGGCCCGACCACTCGCTCGTCGGCTCGCCGGAGATGGGTAGGTAGCCGTAGAGAGTGGCGACGGTGTCACCAGAGCGGACGGTCGAGGTGCCCTCGACGTACGCCGCGATGGGTGCGTCGGTCACGTTGCCGCCGGTGATCTGGGTCCCGGCGGCGTTGTAGAACACCAGCCCGCCTACCGAGCCTGGGTCCGGCTCCCACGGGGGCACGGTGACGGCCGACGCCGGCGTGGCGTCGAAGGCCGCGAGCAGACCGCTCGCCAGCGTGCTGCCACCGACCAGTATGACGGTGACGACGACTGCCGTGGTCGCTCGGGACGCGAACCGGCGGAGGACGTTGTTCATGGGGAGGTGCCTTTCGTGGACGAGCCGCCGACGGTGGTCGGTGCTTCTGGATGGGACGGAGAACGCGAGTCAGGGTCGGACGGGGGTTCGGACCGGCCGCGGCGCCGGACGAGGAGGAGGACGAGGACGACCGCTGCGAGCGCGAGCAGGGCACCGACGACCACCCAGGGACTGACGCCGGACCCGCCCGGCGAGGTCGAGCTCGCCGGCGTTGCACCGAGGTGGGTCGCAGGCGAGTCGGCAGCAGCGTGCTGCGCCTGCGCCTGCGCGGCGTGGGTCGGTGGCGAGCCCGGGGTATCAGACCCACCACCGGCGCCCGCGGCCCCGGTGCCCGCCGCGACCGATGCTCCTGGTGGCGTGGTCGTGGTCGTGCTCGTGGTCGTGCTCGGAAGGAGGATGCTCTCGATCGATTCGGCGGTACCGGCGGCGCAGTCGACCGGTCCTCCGCCCACCGCCTGCCACGTTTGGCCGGTGACCTCGATGTTCAGCGCGGGGTAGTGCACCGTGTACGCCTGTTCGTTGGCTGCACCCAGGTAAATCCGCAGTTCGAGGAAGCCGTCCCAGTCGGGCTTGTACCCGATCATGTACTGGGCCAGCGATGGGTCGGCGGACGTCGCCGCCGCCATGGGTGCACCGGGGTTCGAGTAGCGCGACGAGGCGGTGAGCTGGCCGCCGCTCCAGTCGCTTGCCGCGAGCCCCATGAGAGGCTGGTAGGCCAGCAGCTGCGCCGTCCGGCTCGCGCCGTTGTACGGCGCTGGGGCCGGTTGTGACGACACCGCACGCCAGGCGAACGGTGCGGTGTTGATGTTGCCGCTGGTGATCTGCTGGCCCGCCTGGTTGCAGAGGCCGATGGAGCCCACCGCGTCGGGGTCGCTGTAGGGGACCGCGGACGCGGCGCTCACCGGCGTCCCGCCACGCACGAGGGGAATTGACGCCAGGGAGAGGCCCAGGCCGACCAACCCGAGGATCACGGCCCGTCGGACGACGAGGGTCCTCATGCGGGGACCTCCTCCTTCGCCCGCTGGGTGGCCGCCACGGCTCCCTTGGCACGCCGTGGCGAGTGGGCCGGGGCCCGGCGGGGATGGCGCCTGCGGTGACGCCGAAACAGGACGAGGCCCACGATCAGAGCCACGACGATGATGATGAGCACCCACGGGATCGCCCACACCGTGGCGGTGACGGTGACCGGTGCGAAAAAGACGCTCTTCTTACTTGTCTGGGTTCGTGGAGTTCCGGTCACTGAGGCGTGGGACAGGAATTGGGGCCACACTCCCCGCACCTCGGCCGATCGGGTCACGGACGCGCCGGGCAGCAGGAACGTCTCACCCGGGATCTTGGTGTGGGCGCTGGCACCCACGAGGCCCGAAACCGTCGCTCCCTGCGTGACGGTCAAGTCGACGTTGCCGCTGTTCCGCAGGACATACGACAGGTGGACCTCGCCGCGGCCGACCGGGTCGAGGGAGCCCGTATACGAGGCGTGCAGGTCGGTCACCGTCAGCCGGGGCGACAGGGTTCCCGCCACCGTCATCAGGACCCGGGTCCCGGTTCGTTGCACCAGGGTGATCGCCTCGCCGCTCCGGTTCCGCCCGGTGGTGGAGAGCGAGACCAGGACACCTCCGGCGTGGTCTCCCGGAGAGGCATTGACGGGAACGCGGACGGTGATGGGAACCACCACCGTCCCGGGTCCGAGCGCAGATCGCGCCGGCACGACAACGGTGGCGTCCTGCGCAGGGACGGATACCCAGCTCCCGACCCCCGTCTGTTGCGATCCTGGAAGAGTCAGCGCGAAGCCGCCCTGTGTGGTTTCGTCCGCGTCGACGGCGTAGAGCTGGAGCGTGAGCGGTTGGCCGGAGTAGTTGAGGGCGGCCACGTGATCGAAGAGCACTTCTCCGGGGCTGACGGCGTAGTCGAGGTTGGGGCGCCCGTCAGGTCCGGTGGCCGAGGCTGGTGCCAGGCCGAAGGTGGCTCGGCCGGCCGCTGTCGCTCCGGCCGCCGCGGCGGGTGCCGGCCCGGCAGCTCCGGCCGCCAGGGGGTATGTCAGCCCGAGAGCAGCCGTGGCCGCGAGTGCCACCACCAGGAGTCCGGTCGTTCCCCGGTGCCCGCGTGCGATGGGTCGCGCAGCCGTAGACCAAGGGGGGTTTCTCATAGTTGACTAAAACTATCAAATATCTGGTTCCACTCGTAATCGGTGACTTTGTGGGGTCCATGGTCCCGTGGCGACGTTTCCTGAGCTGGGACGCGGACCGGGGGGAGGGGCTCAGCCCCTCCCCCCGGGGGTCCGTGCGTGCCTAGGGGCGTCGAGCCCCTGCGCACGGGAGGTTCGCGTGTGCTGTGATGCTCAGGCCACGGTGAGCGTCAGGGTCGCGCCGTACAGCCCAGCCGGCGTCGACGTCGGTGCGATCAGGTTGACCGTCCCCGTGATGCTGACGGACCCGACACTGCTCTTCCCCGAAATGGCAGCGAACGTGTGTTGCGAGCCTCCATTCCCGCCGGCACCACCACCTGAGAGGCCGTCCGTCCCGGCCACGCCGGGCGCGTAGGGAGACGTCGCGGTGGTGGGCACGTTGCTCGGCGTCACGCTGCTCGACGACAGAGTGTTGCCCTGAATTTGTACTGCTGCCACGTTGTTCAGCGAGAGGTTCTGGGCATTGATGCTCTTCCCGCTGTTCGAGGTCGAATCCCCGGTGAAGTCCGTCGCGGTCGCGGTCGCCGTCCAGCCAGTGGCGCCGCCCCTGGTGTCGGTGATCGTCACTGGCGCGTTCGAACCACCGAACGCTGCGCTGGCCGTGAACTGCGAGTCGGCACCGTTCAGGACAGCCGTGCCCAGGTCGAGCGGGGATCCCTGGGTATAGGGGGTCGTGATGGTGAGAGTCCCGGCCTGCACGGACGTCTCGACGTTCTGCCCGCTCTCCAATGAGCTTGCGTTCACGGTCAGCGAGGAAGTCGACGAGGTCGATCCGGTGTAGGACGCGTAGGAGAGACCGCCGTTGGCTGGCGTGAACACCGCAAAGATGTACTGCGGGCCTGAGGTACCGAAGCCGCCGCTGTACGTCGCCGAGGCCTGTCCTCCGCTTCCCACCGGGGCCGTGCCGAGAGTGGCGGTCGTGCCCGTGACGGTCGTGCTGTTGGTTGGGTTCGCGTAGAACACGACCGAACCGAAGCCCGAATTGATCGGAGTGTTGTTGCCGATGGTCGAGTCGTACACCGTCGCGGTCAGCGTGACGCTCTGGAACTCGTTGACCGATGATCCCGAGGTGGGGGCGCTGACGCTCGTGCCGGTGCTGTCCGATGCCGGCGGGTTGACCGTGACCGAGACCGGCGTCGCCGTCGAACCGCTGTACCCCAGGAATGTTCCCGGCGTGAATACGGCGCCGACCGAGTCGGATCCGATCGCCAGGGTCTGGCTCGGCAGCGAAGCGGTACCGGTCGTCTCAGAGACCGGGCTGCCGACGTTGGTCCCGTTGACGGTGAACTGCACCGTGCCGGCGACCGCGGGGTTCACGCTGGCGCTCAGCGTCGCCGTGGCTCCCGACCCGTTGGACGCCGACAGCGTCCCTGTCGGCCCCGTCACCGTCGTCGTCGTGGAGGTCAACGTCGGCGCCGGGTACTCCACGGACCACGTAGAGCCACTGATCGAGATGTCGGCCGAGTCGTAGGCCGTGGTCTGCGACTTGCCGGACGCACCCGTATAGAGCCGGAGCTCGTACGTGCCCGCGTAGCTGCCGGTCCCGTTGTTGGGGTAGACCGTCTCGAGGTTCGCTATCGTGTCGTTGCCGCTCGCGCCGGTCTCGACGGGCAGTGTCGCCGTGTTCAGTGGTGCCGGTGCAGCGCTGTTCGGGAAGGTCGGGGACCCGCCGAGCTGCAGGCCCGACCACTCGCTCGTTGGCTCGCCGGACACGGGCAGGTAGCCGTAGAGAGTGGCGGTGGTGTCACCGGAGCGCAAGGTCGTCGTGCCCTCGACGTAGGCGGCGATCGGTGAATCGGTGAGATTGCCACCGGTGATCTGCTGCCCGGCGGCGTTGTAGAACACCAGCCCACCTACCGAACCGGGATCCGGTTCCCAGGGGGGAGCCGCCGCAGAGGCGGTGCCGCCGAGGCCGATGGTCAGGAGCCCTGTGGCCAGGGCGGCCAGCACGACCGCCGAGGCGGCGTTGAACAGGCCATTCTTCATTGTTAGCCTTCACTTTCCCCTCGATTGAGGTTGATTGAGTTGATCGTCTTGGTCAGGGGAGTTGCCGCGTGATGGCGTCGTAACCGCAACCACGCGGCGTTGCCGTGGCCGGGCGGAGGTTCACCTCCGCCCGGCCCGGCGTCGTCTCTTCTTCAGGGCCCTTTACGATTCGGCGTCCCCGAGGTCGTCATAGGCCGGCGTCACGCCCGATGCAGCCACGAGCGCCTGGCCCGCGCCTGAGTCGAACCAGGCAATGCTCGGCGCGGCGGGATAGGAGAACAGCGCCTGCACCCAGTTGAGCGCGCTACCAGGCTCGAAGGGGGTGGTGGAGGCCGCGTCACTCTGGCGGAAGATCACGTAGTCGGTGATCAGGCTGTCGTACACGGTGCCACCACCGGGCACCGCCCCAGCGAGCAGGCTCACGCCCGGGGTCAGTGGGCTGCTGGTCGCGGGGGGCAACGGGAAAGGGCTCCCAGCCTGGCCGAAGCTGTCGGCGGGGTTGTAGAAGTAGCCGCTGTTCCAGAGCGACAACCGCGCCGCGGAGAACGGAACGATCGCATTCGCGGAACTCGACGACCCTGTGATAACAGATGGGTCGTTCTGCTCCACCGTCTTGACGGACGTCGAGAGGGTCGGCGCGGTGCCGCCGTTCGCCGTGGTGAGGTCGGCGATGAAGGTCTTGTAGATGGAGGAGCCCGACGGCGGGATCAGTGGGACGATGGTTGCGGTCGACCCACCCGAGTTGCCGGGCAGCTCGTTCCACGTCGTGTCCGCCCCCGTGTAGATGTCGAGCAGGTCCTGTGCCGACAGACCGGCCGGGGCGTTGGTGCTGGCGCCGTCCGCCGCGATCTCTACGGCGTCATTGCCGATCTCCACCACGTGCAGGTAGCCCCAGCCGTTGCTGGCAGCCGTAGCCTGCTGGGTTGGCGTCGGGAGGCTGGCGCTGAACACGTAGTTGATGACCTCGGGTGAGTTGGTGTCGTCGAGGAGTGCGGTGATGGCGGACCCGCTGCTCGACACTCGCTGCACCGGGTGGGTGCCGGCCCGTAGGACGTCGGTGGGGTTGAGGGCCACGGACGCCGCACCCGTGGTCACGCTGTTCGTGTAGGCCGAACGCCCGTTGGCGTCAGGCGTGGCGCTGAAGGCCACCAGGCGGTTCTTGTTGCCCGCCCCGTTGAAGCCCGCCGCCCCTGCGGTGTCGCCGTCGGCGGCGAATTGCAGCGCGTACTGCGGGGTGTCACCACCCACCCCGACGATGTCCCCCGGCTGGGGCGCGTAGTCGGCGGAGGCAGAGCCAACCCCCAGGATCGGCAGCACGGTGGCCGTCAGCCCCACCACCCCGAGGGCGAAAACTCCTCGTCTGTATCGCATGTACTTTCCCTTCCGTCGATGGAGCCGCAGCGCCCGTTGGCAACGGCGGCGATCGAAATATAACTAAACCGCTCAGCTTTAGCAAGATTGTTGGAATTGTGTCCTCCTGGGCCTTCCGGGGCTCGTTGACCGACGTCGCCGTCTGCCGTACCGAAACCGCGCTCATGCCGATGTGTCTCCCTGCCGAGGTCATGTCCATGAGCGCGATGGGGGGGTTGGCGGCCTTCGGTGCGGCGACGCTGCTGACTCTTGGGAGCGTCGGCCAGGGAGGTCCTCGGTCGGGCCGGGGCGCCGCGGTCACGATGTCCTCGCACCGCGGGGCGGGGACGTCCCCGAGCGCTGACGTGTGCTCCCTCACGGCGGACGGCGGGGCACGATGGGATCCAGCGAACCCGGGCGGTCGCGGCACCGCTCCGATGCGGCAAGGTGCCCATTCCGGCGATCTCACGGTCGCCATACCGCCGGTCGTCTTCATCCGGGCGGACGCCAGGCGCCTGATCGTCACGACGAATACGGGGGAGCCGCCGCGAGAAGGCGATTCCTTCTATTACGTCGCGTCCGGCAGGGCCGTGGTGGCCGGCGCCCGCCTAGGGCACGAGGTGCTGTCGCGTTGTGCTGCTGGTGTCCACTTGAGCCCGCCTCGCTGACGCTGTCGGCGGTCGGTGGCTACGACGCGCCGAGCCGGCTGTTGTAGCTCGAGATGGTGCTGTTGACGTTGGACTCAGCGCTCTTCACCGCGTTGCTCGGTGACACGCCGCCGGTGTACATGGAGATCTCGGCGTTCAGGATGTCGGTGCGCACGTCCGCGTAGGGGCCGATGATCGAGCCCGAGGTCGCCGGGCTGTTGGTCCCGTTGTTGATCTCGTTGTAGGCGACCTTGTATCCGGGGTCCGTCGTCCACAGGTGCTGGACCGTCGCTGTCTGCGCCGAGGACTTGCGCACCGGGATGTAGCCCGTGCCGGCGGCCCAGGTCGCCTGCGACTGCGTGTTGCAGATGTAGGACAGGTACTCCCACGCGGCGGCCTGGTTGATGGCCGGGACCTTGTTCGAAATGTAGACACCCGAGCCTCCGGGCTCCACGCCGCCCTGCACCGACGAGCTGTACACCGGGAACGCGCCGATCCCCAGCTTGACGCTGGAGTACTGGCCGCTGCTGAGCAACTGCGTCACCGTGCCCAGCGCAGCCGACGTCTCGATCGTCATGCCGTACTTGCCGCTGCCCATGCCGAGGAGGTTGTCGTACTCGTCGGGTCCGGTCGAGGGGTTCGTGGTGGCGTCGCCCGACGTCACGAGCTGCTTGAGCTGGCTGAAGATCGACACGGCCGTCGGCGTGTCGAACGCGCCCGCCGTCGCCCGGGCGCTGCGCCCGTTCTTGTTGTTCACGAAGAGCTGGTTCGCTGTGGACAGCCAGGTCTCGAGGTGCCACGGGTCGAGGACCAGGCCCATGCCCGACCCGGAGGCCTTGAGGGCCTTGGCGTCCGACACCATCTGGGAGAGCGTCGTCGGCGGGTCGGCGGGGTTGAGCCCGGCCTTCGTGAACGCGGCCTCGTTGTAGTAGAGGATCGGTGCCGACACCGCGAAGGGGAGCGCCCACTGCACACCGTTCACCTTCCAGTAGGCCAACGGCCGGGGCAGGTAGTCGCTCGTCGAGTACTTGGCGGCGTTCATGCAGGACTGGACCGGCAGGAAGGAGCCGGTGTCGATGGCCGCCTGGGTGCGCTGGTCCTCCAGCTGGACCGCGTCGGGCAGCTGCCCGTTGGAGAGGCCGGCCAGGTACTTCTGCCAGGTGTCGTCGTAGCCCGCCTGGGTGACCAGCGTCACGTGCACCTTGGACTGTGACGAGTTGAAGGCGTTGGTGATCGACTGCAGCGTCGTCAGGTTGGCCTCCGAGGCGGACTCCCAGAAGGTGATATCGACCACACCCTGGTGGTTGGCCAGAGCCTTGAGGTTGCAACTGGGCAATTTGGCTGCCGCACCGGCCGGGGGCGCGCCGGCCGCGGTGACGACGACGGCGGCCGTGGTGGCGGTCGTGGCCGACGCCAGGAACAGTGCCGCGGCGGTGAGTCGGGAGAGTCGAGCGGTCCGCATGTCTATTGCCTAGCACCGGAGCCACCCGGGGGGTCGGCCGCCCCCTATTTCACCGCGCCGGCCGTGAGGCTCCGCACCAGCTGCTTCTGGAAGATGATGAGGAGGATCACCAGCGGCACGAAAGCGATGACGGCGCCGGCGAGCGACACGGGGATCTGCGAGACCTCGGTGCCGAGGAGCTGCTTCAGGCCGATCTGCACCGTGTAGAGGGGTGAGGTCCCGCCCGTCGCCACCAGCGGCCACAGGTACTGGTTCCACGCCCCGAGGAAGGAGAAGACGGCGAGCGCGGCGAGCGCGGGGCGGGCCAGCGGCACGGCGACCCGGGTCATGAAGCGCAGGTGCCCGTAGCCGTCGAGCTGCGCCGCCTCCTGGAGGTCGCGTGGGATCTGCAGGAAGGCCTGGCGGAGCAGGAAGATGCCGAAGCCGGTGGCCAGGAACGGGATGGCCAGGCCGGCGTAGGTGTTGAACCAGTGCAGCGACGTGACCGTGTCGAGATTGGTGATGAAGGTGACCTCGAACGGGATCATCAGCGTGATCAGGCAGATCACGAAGAGCGTCCGCTTGAAGGGGAAGCGCAGGAAGGCGAAGGCGTAGGCGGCCAGGATGGAGGTGACCAGCTGGCCCCCCACGATGATGGCGGTCATGATCGCCGACGTCGCCACGTACTTGGACATCTGCCCGGTCGTCCACGCGGCGTTGTAGTCGTGCCACTGCGGGTTGCTCGGGAAGAGCGGCGGGGGCTGCTGCACCAGTTGCTGGGGCGGCAGCAGCGAGTTCACGATCGTGATGTAGATCGGGAAGATCACCACGATGGCCGCCGCCGTCAGCAGCGTATAGCTGCCGATCGTCCGCAGCCGCCGCCGCGGCCTGCGCCGGGCCGGGATCTCGCGACCGACCTCAGCCGCCTCCGGCACCGCCGCCGTCGCGTCAGCGGGCATAGTTCACCCGCCGTTCCAGGAAGCGCAGCTGCAGGAGGGTCAGCCCCAGGATGATGAGGAACAGCACCGTGGCCATGATGGCGGCGGCCCCCGGGTTGCTCTCGATCTGCAGTGTGTTGAGGATGTTGTAGATCAGCACGTTGGTGTGCAGGCGCACCGCGTTCTGGTTCCCGATGAGGATGTCGACCGCGCCGAAGGCCTGGAAGGCGTAAATCGTGCTCACGACGACCGCGAAGAAGATGGTGGGGGAGAGCAGCGGCACCGTCATGCGCCAGAACCTCGTCCACGAGCCCGCCCCGTCGATCCGGGCCGCCTCGAGGAGCTCGTCGGGGACCGACTGCAGCCCCGCCGACATGATGATGAACGAGAGCCCGAGGAACTGCCAGATGGTGATCAACGCGACGGAGGGCAGGGCCCAGGTCGTGTTCTCGAGCGCGGGCGGCGTCGGGTTGATGCCGAGCCAGGGCAGCAGCCCGACGACCGGGTTCAGCAGCGTCCCGAAGACGACGGAGGCGACGGCGACGGAGCTGACGACCGTCGAGGAGAAGATCACCCGGTAGACCGCCATGCCCTTGAGCTTGCGGTGGGCCGCCACCGCCAGGGCCAGCCCGAGCAGGAGGCTGATCGGCACCACCAGGATCACGAAGATGATCGTGGTGACGAGGCTCTGGGTGAACTGCGTCGAGGTGATCGTCGGGAGGATCTGGTGCAGGCCCACGTAGTGCGCCGGGAGGCCGGGCACCGGCGGCGTCTCGTAGAGCATCAGCTTGAAGTTGCGCAGGAAGGGATAGAAGGAGAAGACCCCGAAGAGCACCAGGGCGGGGACCAGCAGGACGTAGGCCAGCGCAGCTTCCTTGCGCAGGCGGGTCCGCAGGCCGCGGCTGTCGCGTGGCGCCGGTCTCGGTGCCGGCGCCGGCTCGACCGGCGCGCTCGTGGCCGTCACGGTCCCGCCAGGCGGTCGCCGGTGGTGGCGTCGAAGAGGTGGTAGGTCTGCGGGTCGGGGTCGACCGCGATGCGCACCGCCGCGCCGATCCCAGGTTTGGCCGCCCCGGCGCCCTGGCGCACGATGATGCGGGCGCCGGTCTCGGTGTGGCAGATCACGTGCGTCTCGGCGCCGAGCAGCTCCACGATGATCACCGAGGCGGCGATCACGCCGTCGGGGCTGAGGTGCAGCGCCTCGGGCCGCAGGCCGAGCACGACGTCGGGCCCGCTGCCGCGGACCGCGTCCGCCACCTCGGGCGGCAACGGCACCGACGCGCCGGCGAAGGCGACGCACAGCGTGCCGCTCCCGCTCCCGCCACCGCCCGAAGCGTCGGGCGGCCCGTTCTCGACCAGCATCCCCTCGACCAGGTTCATGCCCGGGCTGCCGAGGAAGTGGGCCACGAACACGTTGGTGGGCTTCGCGTACAGGTCCTCGGGCGCGGCCACCTGTTGGAGCCTGCCCTCGCTCATGACCGCGATGCGGTGGCCCATCGTCATCGCCTCGACCTGGTCGTGGGTGACGTAGAGCGTGGTGGTCTTCAGCCGGCTCTGCAGCTCGACGATGTCGGCCCGGGTCTGCACGCGCAGCGCGGCATCGAGGTTCGACAGGGGCTCGTCCATCAGGAAGACCGTCGGCTCACGCACGATGGCCCGGGCCAGCGCGACGCGCTGGCGCTGCCCGCCCGAGAGCTGGGCCGGCTTGCGGCCGAGCAGCTGGCCCAGCCCCAGGGTCTCGGCCGCCCGCTTCACCTTGGCGGCGCGCTCGTCCTTGGCCACGCCGCGCTGGCGCAGCGGGAACTCGATGTTCTTGGCGACGCTCAGGTGCGGGTACAGCGCGTAGCTCTGGAAGACCATGGCCACGTCGCGATCCTTGGGGTCGACGTCGTTGACCACGCGCTCCCCGATGGAGACGGTCCCCTCGGTGATCTCCTCCAGCCCGGCCACCAGGCGCAGCGCCGTCGTCTTGCCGCACCCCGACGAGCCCAGCAGGACCAGGAGCTCGCCGTCGGGGATCCACAGCGTCAGGTCGTTGACCGCCGTGGTTTCACCGAAGCGCTTGGTCACGCCGTCGAAGCTGACCTGTGCCAACGTGCTCCTTCCCGGCGGAGGCCCTCCGGGGCCACGGTCGATCGGCTGGGCGCACGGTACCGGGCGCGGCGGCGGCGGTACAGAACCCGGGCCGCAGGGCCCGGTCGCCGGCTCAGGAGGAGGGGATCTTCCAGCCCATCGACTCGGCGATCTCCTTGCAGGTGGGGCACAGGCCGTAGCGTGCCGGGTCCCGGCCCGGGACCCATTCCTTGCCGCACAGGGCCCGCACGGCGGTCCGGTTCACGATGCCCTCGACCACGCTCGGTCCCATGGAGACGAAGTCGCCGTGCTTGGGGGTGTAGCCCTCCAGGACGATGTGGGCCATCCGGTCGTGGTCGCCCTCGTCGAGGTCCGGCGCCGGCCGCTGCGGAGCCAGCGTCGTCCCGCCGGCCTGCCCGGGGACGGGGGTCTCGGTGCTCCGGTCCACGGCCCCAGTCACGGCACCAGCGTAGGCAGACCCGGGGCCGGCCGCCCCGCCCTTCTGCTCCGGCCCTGGCCGGGGGCCGGACCGCTCGGGAATCAGTCCGTCACCCATATTGTTGACCAGTCAGAGGAATTTCCCCCCGAGAAAGTGATCCCATGACGAACGAAAATGTGACACTCCCATTGCTCCCCCTGAAGTCAGGGGTCGTGCTGCCCGGGATGGTCTTCACGATGGCCCTCGAGTCGGGTGAGGCCAAGGCGGCCGTCGAGGCGGCCCGCTCCGCCGGTGGGCGCCTGCTGCTCGTGCCCCACATCGAAGGCCGTTTCGCCGGCGTCGGCGTGATCGCCGAGGTCATGGAGGAGGGGGACCTGCCGGGCGGGCTCCCCGCCGTGGCCGTCCGCGGCGACCGCCGGGCCGTCATCGGCACCGGTGTCCCCGGCACCGGGGACGCGCTCTGGGTCGAGGCCGAGTCCCTGGACGAGCCCGAGCCGACGCCGGCCGTCAACGAGCTGGCCCGCGAGTACCGCGCCGTGCTCGAGAACATCCTGCACTCCCGCGGCGCCGGGCGCATCGCCGCGCAGCTGCGCGAGATCACCGAGCCGAGCCGCCTGGCGGACGTGTCGGGCTACTCGCCCGACCTCTCGCTGACGCAGAAGGTCGAGGTCCTCGAGACGCTCGACGTCGAGGCGCGGCTGCGCCTCGTCCTGGGCTGGGCGCGCGACACCCTGGCCGACCTCGCCCTGCGGGAGAAGATCAAGACCGACGTCGAGGAGGGCATGGAGAAGACGCAGCGCGAGTTCCTGCTGCGCCGCCAGCTCGACGCCATCCGCAAGGAGCTGGGCCAGATCAGCGGTGACGGCGACGACGCCGATCCCGACGACTACCGGGCCAAGCTCGAGGCGCGCGAGCTGCCCGAGCACGTCCGCAAGGCCGTGGAGCGCGAGGTCGACAAGCTGGAGCGCACCAGCGACCAGAGCCCAGAGACGGGCTGGATCCGCACGTGGCTCGACACCGTGCTCGAGGTCCCCTGGGGCGTCGAGTCCGAGGACCGCCTCGACATCGCCGAGGCGTCGCGCATCTTGGAGGCCGACCACGACGGGCTTGAGGACGTGAAGGAGCGCATCCTCGAGCACCTCGCCGTGCGCAAGCTGCAGGCCGAGCGCGGCCTCACGCCCGTGGACGGGCGCGGGTCGGGCGCGATCCTGACCCTCGTGGGCCCCCCGGGCGTCGGCAAGACGTCGCTCGGCGAGTCGGTGGCGAACGCCCTCGGGCGCAAGTTCGTCCGCATCTCGCTCGGTGGCGTGCGCGACGAGGCCGAGATCCGCGGCCACCGCCGTACCTACGTCGGTGCCCAGCCGGGCCGGCTGGTCCGCGCCCTGCGCGAGGCCGGCACCATGAACCCGGTCATCGTGCTCGACGAGGTCGACAAGATCGGCTCCGACTACCGGGGTGACCCCTCCTCGGCGTTGCTCGAGGTGCTCGACCCGGCGCAGAACCACACGTTCCGTGACCACTATCTCGAGGTCGACCTCGACCTGTCGCGGGTGCTGTTCATCGCCACGGCCAACGTGAGCGAGACGATCCCCGGGCCGCTGCTCGACCGCATGGAGGTCATCCGGATCGACGGCTACACCGAGTCGGAGAAGGTCTCCATCGCCAAGCACCACCTGGTGGAGCGTCAGCTCGCCCGGGCCGCGCTGCGTCCCGACGAGGTGCAGATCAGCGACGAGGCGCTGCGCGCCATCGTGGCCGACTACACCCGGGAGGCCGGAGTGCGGAACCTGGAGCGCGAGCTCGGCAAGATGCTGCGCAAGGTCGCGACGAAGCTCGCCTCCGGCGAGCGCCAGGCGCCCGTCGTGGTGGAAGCCGAGGACGTGCGGGGCTGGCTCGGACGGCCGCACTTCTTCTTCGAGGCGGCCGATCGCACGAGCGTGCCCGGCGTGGTCACCGGCCTCGCCGTCACGGGTGCGGGCGGCGACGTCCTCTTCGTGGAGGCCAGCGTGTCCGACGGCTCCGAGGGTCTCACCCTCACGGGCCAGCTGGGCGACGTCATGAAGGAGTCGGCCGAGATCGCACTGTCTTACGTGCGGTCGCACGCCGAGGAGCTCGGGATCGACCCGGGCGCCTTCAGCGGCAAGCGCTTCCACGTCCACGTCCCCGCCGGGGCCGTCCCGAAGGACGGGCCGTCGGCCGGGGTCACCATGACGACGGCGCTGGTCAGCCTGCTCCGGGGCGTCCCCGTGCGTTCCACGGTGGGGATGACCGGTGAGGTCACGCTGCAGGGACGCGTGCTGCCCATCGGCGGCGTCAAGCAGAAGGTGCTGGCCGCCCACCGGGCCGGGCTGACCGAAGTGGTCCTCCCCGAGCGCAACGGCAACGACCTCGAGGACGTCCCCGAGGAGGTCCGTGACGTCATGACGTTCCACCTGGCCGCCACCATCGCCGACGTGCTCGCCCCCGCATTGTCCGGGGCGGGCGCCGAGGGCGGTGCGGCCGACGACGGGAACGGGTTGGGCGCCGCGGCCTGACTCCGGGCAGACTTGACCCTGCTCACCGTGGCACAGGTCACGGTGAGCAGGGTCACAGTGGGCAACGACCGGCGATGGGAGCACACATGGACGACAAGCAGATCGTGGCGCGGATCAGCGAGCTCGCCGCCGAGGAGCAACGCCTCGAGGAGGCGCACGTGGGCGAGGGGCTGAGCGACGAGGAGCAGGCGCGCAAGCGCGATCTCGAGGTCACCCTCGACGAAATGTGGGACCTCCTGCGCCAGCGCCGCGCCAAGCGCAACGCGGGCCAGGACCCCGACGCGGCCACGCAGCGGTCGGCCGACACGGTCGAGGGCTACCTGCAGTAGGAGTCCCGGTCCCGCCGCAGCCGCTGGCCCCTGCGTACGTGCGGGTCAGACGTCCTCGGTGCTCCCGGACGGGTCGCGCCTGACGCGCCGCCACACCAGCGGCACGACGGCGAGGATCACGAGGACGGCGAGCGCCAGCACGAACAGGGGGACATAGGAGCCGTAGCCGGCGTAGCTGAACGTCACCGTGTGCACCCCGGGCCCGACGACGACGCCGACGAGGGCAGGTGCCACCATGACCGTCGGGGCCGGGTGCCCGTCCACGGTCGCGTGCCATCCCGGGTCGTAGGAGGCGCTCAGGACCACGGTCGCCTTCCGGTTCGTGCGCACCACCGCGTGCGCGACGCCGTTCTCGAGGTCCGCTCGCTCGGTGACCACCCGCCCCGGCGGGCCCCGCAGCGCCGCCGCGTCGGGCGCCGTGGGCTCGGCGCCGGGCTGCCCGTTGAACGCGACGGTCAGGTCTCGCGCCTTCAGCAGGAGCGGGGAGCCCAACAGGGCCTCGCTCTGCGAGCCGACGTCCGCCCGCGTGGCGCTCAGCACGCCGGTCGTGTCGTACACGTGGATGTAGCCCGGGTCGGGGAGCGCCCACAGGCAGTAGATGTCCGAGCACAGGACCCGGTCCGCCTCGACCGGTGGCTCCATGGTGGAGGGGGTGATCACGTACCCG